>Ga0137394_10000006_pt1 | contig 295863 bp, 238 predicted proteins | sample czobulk116metaG_FD_108278 | JGI IMG/M metagenome (GOLD analysis project Ga0137394, IMG submission 108278) | Vadose zone soil microbial communities from Angelo Coast Range Reserve, California, USA - czobulk1.16 metaG | ecosystem: Environmental > Terrestrial > Soil > Vadose zone | place: USA...
CGCCGTCGCGATCGTGATGCCCCGAGCTTTCTCTTCCGGCGCCTTGTCGATCTGATCAAAGGCGATGAACTGCACTTTCGGGTTGGTCTTCCCCAGAACCTTGGTGATGGCCGCCGTCAAGGTCGTCTTGCCGTGGTCCACGTGCCCGATCGTCCCGATGTTCACGTGCGGCTTGCTGCGATCAAATTTCTCTTTGCTCATCTTTGTCTCTGTCCTCTTTAGGAGCGCCAACATCCTGTCGGCGGTTCGCGGGCATCCTTGCCCCCGTCCTTACCGGCTCGCTGTGGCGAGCGATTCTTTATCTCTGGAGCCCGCGATGAGATTTGAACTCATGACCTCCTCCTTACCAAGGAGGCGCTCTACCCCTGAGCTACGCGGGCCTATAGCGCAAGTTATCAACTTGCGTTTTCGCTGGTTCAAGTCTCACACAGACAAGTTAGCAACTTGTCCTACTTTGGAGCGGGCGACGAGACTCGAACTCGCGACCCTCAGCTTGGAAGGCTGATGCTCTACCAACTGAGCTACACCCGCCCATCCTTTTGAAATCTCAAATTTGAAATTTGAAATCTCAACATGGTGCAGGGGGTAGGATTCGAACCTACGTAGGGCAGTGAAGCCCGCCGGGTTTACAGCCCGGTGCCATTAGCCACTCGACCACCCCTGCGTGTTTATGTCGTCAAGTAAGCATGCGAACAGAACCCGAGAGAAGTTAGGATTGACGTTCCTAAGCGCGCACTTCGGCCCTAGCCGCAAACTCATCACTTTAACTGAGGTTAGTACGCTTTTGCAAGTGCGCGGGACGGCAAAACGATCGCTCGCGCTCACAAACGTCGTACCTTCGCTCCTTGATGTTACGATGTTACGGGAAAATGATTTCCTGGAGCCGGCGAAGGGACTTGAACCCCCGACCTACTGATTACAAATCAGTTGCTCTACCAACTGAGCTACGCCGGCTGACCTGCGGCTGGCCCAAATACTAACAGTATGGAAATTTAAAGTGAAGCAAGCGACCGCTTAAGTCGCCGCAACGCGCCGCAGTGGTTTCCTGTTTGAAAGATTCCCCTGACAGCCAGACTATCCACGAAATACAAGAAGCGAACTAGCTCTGTCGGTGCGTTTCGCGTAATTTCGTCGATCGTTCTTCTCCCAGCGAGAAGAAAAGCAAGAACCCAATTGAGGAGACCAGCGAGCCGCCGTTAACTTGACAACGTTCAGCCCGTTTTCTATTCTAGCCGTTCGCGTTTTAGGCGCTTAAAACTGAAGGACTTATCTATGTCAACTTACTTTCCCAGCGGCAAGGGTCTGGCTCAAAATCGAAAGTGGCACGTCGTCGACGCCGCCGGCAAAACTGTCGGACATCTGGCGTCTGAGGTAGCTGCGATATTGTCGGGAAAACGGAATCCGCAATGGACGCCGTTTTTGGACATGGGCGACCACGTGATTGTGGTGAATGCGCGAAGGGCGATGTTCACCGGATCGAAAGCGACCGGCAAAGTTTACCGCCGGCACACCTTGTATCCCGGTGGTTTGCGGGAGACTACCGTCACCGAGATGTTTGCCAAGCATCCCGAGCGAGTGATTGAACTAGCGGTGAAAGGAATGCTACCCAAGTCAAAACTCGGAAAGGCGATGGCTAAGAAGTTAAAAGTCTATGCTGACGCCGAACATCCTCACGCGGCGCAGCAACCCGTAACCCTCGAATTCCCTTCCCGCACAAACCAAAAATAGCAATCAACAAAGGATTAAGACGTGGCAGAAATTCAATACTATGGAACCGGGCGGCGAAAAACCTCGACCGCTCGAGTTTATCTCCGACCAGGCGATGGCAGGTTTCAGGTCAACCATAAGGCTTTTGAAGCTTACTTTCCGAACGAGACACATCGCATGATTATTCGCCAACCGCTTAACCTGACGGAAACCACAGGCAAGTTCGACGTACTGGTTAATGTCGCGGGCGGCGGGCCGTCGGGCCAGGCCGGTGCGATTCGCCACGGCATCACCCGCGCCTTAATGGAATACAACGCCGACCTGCGGCCGGCTTTGAAGCAGGCAGGATTGATTACGCGTGATCCGCGCATCAAGGAACGCAAGAAATACGGCCAGAAGGGCGCGCGTAAGCGCTTCCAGTTCTCGAAGCGATAGAGACTATTGCCGATTTCCGATTTCCAATTTTCGATTGGCAATTGCGAACCAGGACGACAGTTCTCAGATTTCAAATCGGCAATCGGAAGTTGAAAATCGCAAATGCATTAATTCCATCGTCGTGATTCGGATTGGTTGCTTTGAACGCGAAAGCCACGATCGCGACGAGTACATAAACCAATTGACACGAAGGAGAAAGTTGTTTGGTAACCGTTACGATGAAAGAGTTGTTGGAGGCCGGCGTTCACTTCGGCCACCAGGTGCGACGTTGGAACCCGAAAATGAAAGAGTACATTTTCGGCGAGCGCAACGGCATCTACATTATCGATCTGCAAAAAACTCAAAAGATGTTTCGCGAGGCGCTTCAGTACGTGACTAACATGGTCGCTGAGGATCGCGGGAAGACCGTGCTTTTCGTCGGCACGAAACGTCAGGCGCAGGATGCGGTCCGCGAAGAGGCTGAGCGCTCGGGACAATATTATGTAAACCAGCGCTGGCTGGGTGGCTTGCTGACAAACTTCCAGACCGTCCAGAAGTCGATCAAGCGCTTGAAAGACCTGGAAGCGATGCAAACTGACGGTCGCTATGAAAAGCTGACCAAGAAAGAACGAATCAAACTCGATCGCGAACGCCTGGGTCTGGAAAAGGTGCTCTCAGGCATCAAATCCATGACTCGGTTACCTGATTCAGTATTCGTGATTGATGTGCGCAAGGAAGAGATTGCCGTCGCCGAGGCAAACAAGCTGGGCATTCCGGTAATTGCCGTCGTGGACACTAACTGTTCACCCGAGGGAATCGATTACGTGATTCCCGGCAACGATGACGCGTTGCGCGCCGTCCGTCTCTTTGCGTCTCGCATCGCCGATGCCGTGCTCGAAGGCCAACAGATGCTGACTGAAGGCGGCGCCACTACAGATGAGGCTCCTTCTCAGGAAAGCGCCGCGGCCGAAACCGCGGTGGAAGCTCCCCCGACTGCATCCGGCGCGGAGCCGGTTGAGGCTGCATCGCCAGACGAGACGGAGAACGAGACCGCGGAGGTCGTCGCCGCTAGATAAGCACCAGAGGCCGGACATCGATATATTGGCGAGCGCAGCCTTGAAGCGGAGTTCCGCCTGGCTGCGCGTTTTAATGAAGTAACATAGACTTTAGTCCGGGTCCTGGTCATTTCATTAAGCCACAGACTGAAGTCTATGCTGCTAACCAGGAGAAATAAGGAATCATGGCAGAAATAACCGCAGCCGCGATCAAGGCGCTGCGCGAAAAAACCGGGACCGGCATGATGGACTGTAAGAAAGCCCTCACTGAAGCCGGAGGTAACGAGGAACGCGCGATCGAGATTCTGCGCGAACGTGGTTTGGCATCGGCCAAGAAAAAGGAAGGCCGGGTGGCTGCCGAAGGCGTTGTCGGCTCGTATATCCATATGGGCGGCAAAGTTGGAGTGCTGGTCGAAGTAAACTGCGAGACGGACTTCGCGGCTCGCAGCGAAGAGTTTCAGCAACTGGTGAAAGATACGGCTATGCACATCGCCGCAGCGGAACCACGCTATATTTCGCGCGAAGAAGTTGCGGCCGAAGTCCTCGATAAGGAACGAGAGATTGCTCGCGCTCAGGCGAAAAATGATCCTAAGAATGCCAGCAAGCCCGAGCAGGTCATCGACAGGATCGTAGAAGGCCGCTTAAATAAGTTCTTCGAAGAAGTCGTCCTGCTCGATCAACCTTTTATTAAGGATCCCGCGAAGACAGTAGGTGAGTTGGTTACGGACAAAATCGCCAAGATCGGCGAGACCATCACCATCCGGCGATTCGCCCGCTACAAAATGGGCGAGGGCCTGATAAAGCGTGACGACGACTTCGGCGACGAAGTGGCGAAGCTGGCGGGAAGTTAGTCGAATTACTTAGCGAGCTTTGCGCCCTATCTGAATTTCTCGCAAACGCGCCAGGACGCAAAGAAAAGCGAGTCCTATTTATTAATGAGCACCGAAACTCAAAACCAGCCAGCCTACCGCCGCGTGCTCTTGAAGATCTCCGGCGAAGCCCTAATCGGCGAGCAGACTTTCGGAATCGACGTGAATGTCGCGCGTTCGGTAGCCGAAGAGATCAAGCAAGTGCACGACCTCGGTGTCGAAGTGGCTGTGGTCGTGGGTGGAGGCAATATCTTCCGCGGCGTTTCCGCGAGTGCCGGCAACATGGATCGATCTTCCGCTGACTACATCGGCATGCTCGCCACAGTAATGAATGCCGTCGTGCTACAGGACGCGCTGGAAACAACCGGTGCCCAAACGCGCGTGCTCTCGGCGATCGATATTCCTCAACTTGCCGAACCTTTCGTCCGGCGTCGCGCAATTCGGCATCTGGAAAAAGGCCGCATAGTGATCTTTGCCGCCGGCACCGGAAATCCCTTCTTCTCGACTGACTCAGCAGCCGCGCTCCGCGCTCTAGAGATAAAAGCTGAAGTGATTCTGAAAGCCACTAAAGTCGACGGCGTCTATTCGGCAGACCCAATGAAAGACACCTCCGCGACGCGGTTCGACTGTATTACTTACCAGGAGGTGCTTGAGAAGCAGTTGAAAGTGATGGACGCCTCGGCAATCTCTCTCTGCATGGACAACGATCTGCCGATCATCGTCTTCAACATGCGGAAGTCCGGAAACATCGTCCGCGTGGTGCGCAGCCACGCCGGTATCGGCACGCGTGTCTGCCTGGAAAAGCCGCCCGGGCAGTGAATTGCGAAGTAATCAATTTAAAATCCAATAGCGCGTCTCCGGGTTAAATCGGATCTGCGCGCCCTGGTTCCCGGACGCGAAATCCTACTTTACTATTCTCGATTTACGATTTACGATTCACGCCCTTCTTGATTCGACACTACGGAGTTCGTCATGACTGAAAAAGACGTCATCAAGGAAACCAAACCGCGTATGGAAGCCGCGATCGAGGATGTGCGTCGTAAGCTGGCCACCGTGCGTACGGGTCGCGCCGCGGTTAGCCTTTTGGACGCCGTGACAGTTGATTACTACGGCACTCCGACGCCGCTGAATCAAATGGCTTCAGTGCATGCACCCGAGCCCCAGATGCTGACAGTGCAGCCGTGGGATCCCACCCAGATCGGAAACGTCGAGAAAGCTATTCGCGCCGCCGATCTCGGCTTGAACCCCTCGAACGACGGCAAACTGGTGCGCATTCCGATTCCTCCTCTAACTGAGGAACGACGCAAGCAATTGGCGAAGCAGGTTCATGAAATTGCCGAAGAACACCGCACCGCCATCCGGAACATTCGTCGTGACGAGAATGACAAGCTGAAGAAGATGCTCAAGGACAAAACGATTTCGGAAGATAACGAGCGTGACGGTCTTGATGAAGTGCAAAAGCTGACGGACACCTACATCTCGAAGATTGACGATCTGTCAAAGTCAAAAGAGCACGAAATCATGAGTATTTGATGTCCGACAAACTTTAGTTTGTCGCACCCGCCTGCGATGTAATGAAAAGCGACAAACTAAAGTTTGTCGGACATTTATGATCATTGCTCTCGCCTTATCCTTGATTGCCATTGCGAGCGGCACGGTTCTCACTTACACCTACGACGAGGACGCGCCGCTCGCTTCGCGTGTATGCAGCGGCGCCTGCATCGGCTTTGCCCTGCTTGGTCTGCTGGGTTTTGCTCTGGCGCTCGTATTCGAGCTGACCGCACCGGCTTTGATCGCGACGGCATTTCTGCTGGCCACACCGTTATTTCTACTGGTGGATGCTGAGCGTCGTACTCAAGTAAGCACCGACATCGACAGTGCAATACAGGCCATCAGCCGCGCCATCTCGAGGCCGGATCGCTGGGCGTTCATCTATTTCTTTTTTTATGCGGGTGTCGCGGTGGTCGCGTGGTTGGTGTTCGCGCGCGCGATGTTTGAAAAACCGGATGGGATTTACACTGGCGTCCTGAACAACTATGGCGACCTGCCGTTTCACCTGAGCGTAGTCTCGCGCTTTGCCTGGGGCCAGAATTTTCCGCCTGAAGATCCGACCTTTGCCGGCGTGCGTTTCACCTATCCGTTTGTTACCGACTTTATCTCGGCAATGTTCGTGCGCGCCGGCGCTGGTCTGCGCGATTCAATGTTCATTGAGAATTGGATCCTCGGGGTAGCGCTCGTCGGCGTGCTGCATCGTTTTGGACAGCAACTGCTGCGCAATCGCACGGCCGCGATCCTGACACCCGTGCTAGTGGTCTTGAACGGTGGCTTTGGTTGGTGGCTGCTGTTTGACGACGTGAAGAAAACTGGAAAGGGAGTGTTCCAGGTTCTGGCACACATTCAACACTCGTACACAATTCTTCCCGAAGCTGCCGAAGGTTGGCGCTGGGGGAATGCCGTCACCAGCCTGCTCGTTCCACAGCGTGGATTTCTTCTGGGCATCCCGCTGGCAGTGATTGTATTCACTCAATGGTGGGCCGCGTCGCGCAGCGACGGTGAAGGAAAAAGTAAAAAGGTAAAAGGAAAAAAGGATGAGCGCGGAAAGAAACTGGGAGCCGCGTCGAGGGAGAGTGAAATAGCCAGATCTACCGACGCAGGTTCTTCCCTTTTTCCTTTTTCCTTTTTTCTTTTGCCTTCCGCGAAACGCATGCTTGCCGCCGGATTCGTCGCCGGTCTGCTGCCACTGGTGCACGCACATAGTTTTATCGCGGTAATGGGCGTGGGCGGATGCCTGGCACTAATAAACTTCAAAAGATGGCGGGAGTGGCTGACCTTTTTGGTCACCGCTTCACTGATCGCATTGCCGCAGTTGCTCTGGTCGACCCACGGCAGCGCGGTCAAAACCAGCGCTTTCATCGGATTTCAGTTTGGCTGGGACAAAGGTGACGCAAACTTTTTCTGGTTCTGGTTCAAGAACACCGGCTTATTCATTCCGCTGCTGATTGCGGCGCTGCTGTGGAAGCGCGATAACTACCTGGTGTCCCGCCGGCTGCTGTTTTTCTATCTGCCGTTTCTGCTCTGCTTCATCATTCCGAACATGGTGAAGCTGGCGCCGTGGATTTGGGACAACGTGAAAGTGCTTTTCTACTGGTGGATTGTTTCGGCGCCGATTGTCGCGCTTTTGCTGGCGCGGCTTTGGGAAAGTAACGGTTGGAACCGCGCCTTGGCGGCGGCCCTGTTCGTAGTGCTGACGCTGGCCGGAGGTTTGGATGTATTCGCTCTGGTGACGAGACAGGGCGAATATCAGGAATTCGATCGGGACGGCGCTGACTTTGCCGAGATGATCAAGCAGCAGGCGCCGCCGCGGGCCACCATCCTGCACGCGCCGGTTCACAACACGCCGGTGTTTCTAACCGGAAGGCGTTCGCTGATGGGCTATCCCGGACACATCTGGACGCACGGACTGGATTTTGGTGCGCGCGAGACGGACATTAGGAAGATTTACGCCGGCTCGCCCGACGCCGCCGCCTTGCTCGCGAAATACGGCGTCGACTATGTTGTAATCGATCCACAGGAACATTCGTTGATGCCGGTGAACGACGCGTTCTTCAGTCGTTACCGGGAAGTTGCAAAGATAGGTGAGTACCACCTCTACAAAATCACGCCGTAAGAAACAGCGGGCTGCGGGGAAGAAGGAAAGTGTAGCTGCGGCACAGAGGCCCCGCGAACCAGGCGCGCCGGCTGAGGCAGCCGAACTTTCTCAGCGCGTGTGGCGTCTGTCTTCTGCGGCGATCCTGATCGTTGGCGCCTTTCTACGTCTTTATAATCTTTCCTTGGTGCCGCTGCATCATGACGAAGGCGTCAACGGGAATTTTCTCATGACCCTCGTCCGCGAGGGCAAGTACACCTACAACCCGGAAAACTATCACGGGCCGACGCTTTATTATTTCTCAGCCATCATTCCCTGGCTGGCCCGATTTTTCGGCGGAAAGACTTTCGGCGACAACTACGGACTAACCACCTTCAATATTCGCCTGGTCACGGCCGCCTTTGGTATTGCGACGATCGGTCTCGTATTGCTGCTGCGGAAACGTCTGGGCACAATCGGCGCGTTGACGGCCGCGGCGCTGATCGCGATCTCGCCGGGCGCAGTTTATCTCTCGCGCTATTTCATCCACGAGTCGTTGTTCGTCTTTTTCACGCTGGGTATTGTGGTGGCGGCTTTGAAGTATTACGACAGCGACCGCGCGGTGTATCTGATCCTGGCGTCAATCTCGGCGGCCTTACTGGTAGCGACCAAAGAGACGTGGATTATTAACGGCCCGGTGCTGCTGATCGCGCTCATCACGACCGGCCTGTACTTTAAACTCCGCGAACGGCTAAGCGGAAACCCGGTCGCCCAGGAATCCGCCGACGAGAAAGGCGGAGTACTTGATCGATTTGGCGGGCCCATTCCCGTCGCGACTGTCGCGCTGGTGGCGCTGACGATTTTCATTGTAGTCAACGTGCTCTTCTATTCATCGTTTTTCACCAACTATCCCAAAGGCGTTAGCGACGCGTTTCAGACTTTGAAGCTTTGGCGGCATCGCACGCACGAGCACGCCCATCCATTCCTGCAATACTTTGAATGGCTGAGACAGATAGAATCGCCGCTATTGTTGCTGGGCGCAGCCGGAGCCGCGATTGCAGTCTGGCGCGGAGACAATCGCTTTGCTTTGTTCGCGGCGCAGTGGGCTTTCGGACTACTGGTGGCGTATTCGCTCGTGGAATACAAGACGCCGTGGATATCCTTGAACTTCATCGTGCCTCTGGCCATCGTGAGCGGCTATGCACTCGATCAACTTTACCGAAGATTTACAGAGCCCTGGTTGCCGCTCGCGCTGGCCGGCGGCGCGATTGCGCTTCTGTTTTATGGGCGCCTGGTTAAGCTCAAAGACATCAATGAGGGCATTCGTTCGGGTGTCACATGGGATTTCGACTTTTCGAAATACTGGCTCGCGATAGCGGCCATTCTCCTCCTGGCCATGTATGCCGGATATGTCCTCTATTCCAGATATGATCGACCAAAAATCTCTCAGCACTTCTACGTTGCCGCCGCAATCGCAGTCGCTGTACTTAGCTATCAAATGTACCAGCTCAACTTCGTACACTACGACGACGATCAGTATCCGTATGTCTATGCGCACACACGGCGAGAGACGCTGGCGATGCTCGCCGAGGTTGACGGCATTGCGAAACGTCTGAAGACAGGCAATGACACGGGCGTCGCTTTGGTCTCGCCGGATTACTGGCCCCTGCCGTGGTATTTCCGCGATTACAAACGCGTCGGCTATTACCAGCAGATCGTACCGACAAACGAGCCTGTGATAATCGGCTCAAAGGCCCAGGAGGAACAGCTTAAGGCTACCTACGGCGATCGTTATCAATTGATCAATTCCGGAGTTGACGATGGGGCCTATGCGCTGCGGCCGGGGGTGGATCTGCTGTTGTATGTTCGCAAAGACGTGGCGCAGTGATTTGGAGTGCGCCGACTTGTCGGCGCTTTGGATCGTTTTCGCCCCTCTCCCACCGGGAGAGGGGTTGGGGAGAGGGCGCGAAGCGTGGAGACAAGCGGCCCACGCTAACACTCGCCTGTCGCTACAGGGATCAATCAAAAGCGGCGTCGCGCTCCGCTTGCCGTCGCACTCCAAATAAAGGCCCGTTTGCTCGGCTCAACTAACGTCAGTAGACTGTGACCATAATGGAAATAGGCGAGCACTTGAAGGACCTATGAAAGGAAAAAGAAAAGAATCAGAGCTCGAAGATGAAATGAGACCTGAATACGACTTCAGCAAGCTCAAATTTGTAGGTCGGGGAATCTACGCTGAACGATATCGCGCCGGTACAAGGATCTTTCTGTTGGAACCTGACGCGAGAGAAGTCTTTTCTGAAGAAAAGTCGGTTAAACTTGAAGACGTCACTGAATAAGACAACAGCCAGAGACTTCTCAGTTTTGGTCTATGCACTGGGAGTGGACGAGAGTGATTTACTCGATTACCTCAACTGGTGCTTACTTGAACACCTTGTAACAACCTTTTCAGAAGACAAGAGCTGGATATTAGGCCTACGCTCTGTACCCACCGGATTGTCTCAGTTCAAAGACGCAGTCGAGAAAAGGACCAGACTAAAGTGGGATGTGGAAAACATTAGCAGACTCTATGACCGAGTAATTAAGGCGATTGAAAGACACTACAGGAAACCGATTACCTACGAAGAACTGATTCGTCTGCTGATCAATTCACCTTTGAGGTGCTCGAATTCATCTTGTGGCAAGGCTCCTCCCGAGGTCAAGTTGCACATCGATCATTCGATCCCAGCCTCCAAAGGCGGTGACTCTAAGTTTGAGAATCTGAAGTTTCTTTGTGAGCAGTGTAACCTGTCCAAGTCTAACAAGCTCGAAAGGAGTGGCATATGGCTGACATTAGAATCCCTGCAACCGTTCTAAGGCAGAAGGACAAGGAACTGTATTTATTCAAGATGAACTCTACTCTCTTGAGGAGGATTACTTACGTCACGCCACGTTCGAAGGAGAACCCCGACGAATTGCAGCGAGTCTACAGTGAATCGCGGGCACGCGAGATTGGCTTATGGATACAGGAGGAGAACTCGCTATTGCCGAACGCAATTGTTTTAGATCTGAAGGATGAGGTTCAAATAGAGCCGACAGCCAATCCTGACGTGGTTACAATAACCATACCGGACCCGGACAAGGTCGCTGAGCCAAAAATCGCATACATCTTGGACGGCCAGCATCGCGTGAAGGGATTTGAACACGCTGGAAGCACTGAGTTCGATTTGGCTGTAATTGCCGTTCACAACATTAATGAGAACGTGCGCGGAAAAATCTTCATTGATATTAATTCAAAGCAGGTGAAGGTCGACGAGCGGCTCTTGCTTGATTTGATGGCCGGAACCAAGAGTCTTGCTCAAGATGATGAGAGGGTCTATGAAGTGATCAAGGGCCTGGACCGGAGTACAGATTCACCCTTGCGAGACAAGATACAGTTTCTGCCGGAGGACAAAAACAAATGGGTGAAAAACACAAACCTCTTCAAAAACCTAAAGCCGCATATCGCAAACGGCGGAGTTCTCTATAAAAAGACTACCGGGCAACAAATTGGGATTTTTTCTGCCTATTTCTCGGCATTCAAAGCGGTTTTTTCGGACGAGTGGGGAGACTCGAAAAACTATATATTGACTCGTAATCAAGGAATCGAATTGATGTGTGGGATTTTCCGGGAGATAAAGCACCGCTGCGATCTTTTCGAAGGACAACAGTATAACAAGACGTCTTTTACAAATCAGGTGAGCATTTTGCGAGGGAAGAAACTAGTAATCCCTCTGAAAGACAATCAGAGTCTAAACATACTAATCGATTGGAGGCGATTGTAAATATTCTGAACAGCGATTAGTTAGCCGATTCTCAATCTTATGATGCGTCTTCCCAAATTCGATTACCGCACGCCGCGCTCCATCGCGGAGGCGGTAAAGATTATCGGCGACGCCGGGCCCGAAGCGCAGTTTGTCGCCGGCGGGACCGATCTCTATCCGAATATGAAGCGCAGGCAACAGACGCCGCGCACGGTTATCTCAGTCATGCGTCTTCCTGAACTGAACCAAGTGACAGGGGCCGGAGTTCAGGGGTTGGTAATTGGGGCGTCAGTCACGCTGACGGATATTTGTGAGAACGAGATTATCAAACGCGACTATCCGGTAGTCTCAAGCGCCGCGCGCACCATCTCCACGCCGATCCTGCGCAACATGGGAACGATTGGCGGCAACCTCTTGCTGGATACGCGCTGCAATTACTACGACCAGAACTACGAATGGCGCAAAGGCATCAATTTTTGTCTCAAGAAAGACGGCGACGTTTGTTGGGTGGCGCCCGGCAGCTCGAAATGCTGGGCCGTGCAGTCTTCCGATCTGGTGCCGGTGATGGTGGCAATCGGCGCGAAGTTTCGTCTGGCTTCGACTCTGGGCGAGCGGATGGTTGACGCGGCCGGATTCTATAACGACGACGGCATCGACTATCTCAAGAAGCGGCCCGACGAATTGCTGGTAGACATTCATTTGCCGCCGACGAACGGCTGGCGCGCTTCGTATCAGAAGCTTCGCCGCCGCGGCGCTTTCGATTTCCCGGTCCTCGGCGTAGCGGCATGCATCCACTACGAAAGCGCTCACGATAGCAAGCAGAGTGTCAGTACCGGGAGCGGTAGCGACCGGGTTATCGCTGACGCCAGAATCGTCCTCGGCGCGATCGCGCCCTCACCCATACAGGTAACGGAAGCTGAACGAGAGTTGATCGGCCAGCCGTTTGACGATGATCACATTCAGGCCGCCGCCGAAGCCTGCTATAACAAAGCACGGCCGCTGGATAACACTGATTTCGTAATGAACTGGCGCAAACAGATGACCCGGCAGTACACGCTGCGCGCCTTAAGAGAATTACTGGCCTGATTAACCACAAAGACACTAAGTCACCAAGAAAACCTTTTCACCATTTCGGGTTTGAATTCTTTGTGTCTTGGTGTCTTTGTGGTTATCTTCTTCGCGTGAATGAGATCGCCGCTATCCTTCTCGCCGCCGGGCGCTCTCGCCGCATGGGCGCGTTCAAGCCGCTGCTGCCCTTCGGCGAGACCACGGTGATTGAAAGTTGCCTCAACAATCTGCGTACAGCCGGAATTGAAAGCATCGTCGTAGTCGTGGGACATCGCGCCGAAGAAGTCCGGGCACAACTAAGGAATCTAAACATAACCTTCGCCTTAAATCCCGATCCAGACAGCGAGATGAGCGCTTCCATCGCCCGCGGAGTCGAACTGATCAACTGGAACGCAAAGGCGTTACTCATTAGCCTGGTCGATCATCCGGCTGTGCCTTCTGACGTCATCACTCTGCTAATCAACGAATGGAATCAAGGCGCCAAATTCATTCAGCCGGAATACCACGGTCGCGGCGGACATCCTGTCTTAATTGATCTAGTCTATCGCCACGAACTCCTGACGCTGGATCCCCGGAGAGGTTTGCGCGCGGTGTTCGCCGCACATCCCGAGGAGGTGCGGCGCGTGCCTGTCGATTCGCCTTACGTTGCGCGAGATATGGACACGTGGGAAGATTACCTGCGGCTGCACCAGGATGTCTTTGGCGCCGCGCCGGCGCGTATTTGAGCGATATTCGGCCGGTTATCAGCCAAGTCCAACGAGACCGCCTCCAGGCTCATCTAAGCCGTGTTGCATGGTCGTCTAACGCCAGGTGTAAGGCAGACGACGAACAAAGGAGCTTTAATGTTAACCAATATTCGAAGAGTCGGTGTGGTCGTTACCTTTCTCTTCACGCTTACCGCGTTCGCTTCAGTTCCGGCCTGGGCCCAGGATCGAACGGCGGATTTTTCTTTCCGCGCCGTCGACGGCCCGGCGGTGACGTCCGAGAGCTTGCGCGGCGAGGTGGTCGTGCTGGCGTTTGGCGCGTCGTGGTTGCCGCTGACCAAAAATCAGATGGAAGCTGTAAAGAAACTCGCCGATCAATACGCTGGTCGAGGCGTCGCTGTTTATTGGGTTAGTACTGAATCAGAGTCTCCGAAATCGAAGAACTACGCTTCGGATGAACAACTTCGCGAATTAGCCCGCAAATATAAAGCGGCAGTCCTGCGAGATCCGGATGGCGTGGTTTCGAAGAAGCTGGGGGTCGATCAGTTACCGTCGGTGGTGATCATCGATAAGCACGGGAACATTGCCGCCACGATCGGTGGTATGGATCCGAACGCGAACCTGGCGACTCAGTTGTCGGCACGATTGGATAAGATCTTATAACCACCCTAACAATTGGCTCACTCACGGTCGGGCTTCTGCCATGATCAGCTCATAAAGCAAACGCACCGGCAAACCCACGACATTGGAATAGTCGCCTTTGATTCCTTTGATGAATCGTGCCCCGAGCCCCTGGATTGCGTAGGCGCCGGCCTTGTCCATGGGCTCGCCGGTGGCAACGTACCAACCGACTTCAGCTTCGTCCATCTCAGCGAACCTCACTTCGGTAACTTCATGAGCGACCCGCGGCTGGCCAAACTTTCCGTTGAAGACTGCGACTCCCGTTAACACCTGGTGCCAGCGACCCTGCAACAGTCGCAGCATCCGACGCGCATCTTCCTCGTCACGCGGCTTTCCCAGAATCTCTCCATCGACAACCACTACAGTATCAGCGCCCACCACCGTCGCGCCAGTAACGTGCGGAGTCACGACCTCGGCTTTGGCCCGCGCAACTCTTTTGACGTATGTTGGCGCGTCCTCGTGACCATGACGTGATTCGTCGATGTTCGCGGGCAGGGCCTCAAACGACCAGCCGGCGGCGCGCAGGATTTCTGCGCGACGCGGACTTGCTGAGGCAAGGATGAGCTTTGGCATCACGATCATTCGCATGTTCTCCGCTGCTGGCTACTTAAATCAACCATCTGAAGCCTACTAACTTGGTTGTTTCAGTTGTCTTCCATTAAACTGCAAAACTCGCACTGGCAGACTGTGTACACATTATTTGAGGTTCGGTTCTGCTCGGCAGTCTGAACGCGAAACCATGATTGACCTGGCCCGCTTGTTACCGAAACTTCTGAAAGCCACTGGGACAAATCCCGAGATGGCTGAAATCGCAGCGCGGATCGCCTGGACGCGCGCAGCCGGCGAAGGACTGCGTCCTCACGCGGTGCCGTTTAGACTTTTTCGCAAAACTTTGGTTGTTGCTGTCGCCGATCCGATCTGGCAAAAGCAACTACAGATGATGGCCGCCGAACTTCTGTTTCGGATCAATCAACTGCTCGATGGTCCGGTCGTTGACTTTATCGAATTCCGCATCGATCCGGCAACGGTCGCGAAGGCCCGCGCCAGGACCTGGCCAGACAAGGTTTCGTCGTCTGAAGGACGGACGCCGATTCCCGCGGAGGTGCTGGCAGCAGCCGGCAACATCACTGACCCTGACCTGCGGCAGCGCTTTGTGCGCGCCGCGGCAAACTGTATCAATCGACGAGAAGGAAAGCAGCCTTGATTTGAACCTGAACGATCATGCCTATTTCGGAAGCTGACATTGAAAAGATTGCCCAACTGGCTCATCTGGAGATCACCGCTGAAGAGCGCCGCATCTTTGCGCCGCAGATCGCTGAGATTGTCACCTATGTCGAGCAACTCAACGAAATCGACACCAGCGCCATCGAACCGGCTCTGGGCGGTTTGACTCCTGAAGGCGAACGGACGGAATCGTCAAGACCGGACCAGGTGCAACCGTGTTTGGGACAAGCGCTGGCACTCGATCAAGCCCCTGATCCGGCAGAGGGATATTTTCGCGTGCCGAAAGTGCTGGGCTGATTTCTGTTCAAGATCTAGAGGCTCATTTTGGAACAGCCACCACTTAAGTCATTGCACGCTGAGAGTTCGCTAAATCTGGTAAAGCTCGAACAGTTTCGTAAGCTATCCAATGAGCAGATCATGAATTCCCTCAAAGCAGGACAGTCGTGTTCTTTAAAGGCGAGACCCGATGGTACTCTTATCGAAGGTCATCATCGCATCAAAGTTTTGCGCGAGCGGGGAATCGACGTCGATTCCCTGCCGCGAGAGATCGTGCCAAAGAGTTAAGTATCTATGACCAATTATCTTATTGAAGGACCTTGGGCCGGCCAGCTTGCCATTGTTCCGCGTCCGCGTGGCGGCGATTGGCTGGACGATCAGATGCGCGCATTGAAAGATGCCGGTTTCGATCTAGTGGTATCGCTGTTAACCAGAGACGAATTGCAGGAACTCGGGTTAAATCGGGAAGCGGATCTTAGCCGGCAGCACGGGCTGCGGTTCTCCGAGTTTCCAATTCACGACCTTGGCGTTCCGGATTCACCGAAGGTAGCTCAGAAATTCATCGGCAAACTGCACGACGCTCTGGTGGCTGGGGAAAACGTAGCTATTCATTGTCGCCAGGGGATCGGAAGATCAGGTCTGATTGCTTCCAGCCTTTTGGTCATGTCAGGAATTGATCCGGCAACGGCGTTTCGGCTGGTGAGCGCTGCACGCGGATTGCCCGTTCCAGAAACTCCGGAACAGAGGGACTGGGTTGTGGAACTATCGCGAGAGTTTGCAGAGCCGCTAGCCGGAAGATAGACAAGCGCCTGAAGTTTCCTGTTGCCCATTATGTGCGAAAGTCTAATCAATCTCAGAGACTGTATCGCGCGTGGCGAGACTACCGCGCGCGTCGCGACGGAATCCTCGCTCGACGCGGCGGATAGGTTGAACGACACGCTCAACGCTTTTCTGGAAATCGATCGGGAGGGCGCGCTGAAACGCGCCGATACAATCGACGCGACAATGAAATCAAAAACCGCCGGCGAGGCGGAAGCGCTCCCGGCAATGCCTCTCGCGGGAATTCCCATCGCGATCAAAGACAACATCTGTGTGCGGGGCCTCCAGACCTCCTGCGGCTCGCGCATTCTGGGGCCTTACCATCCTCCCTACAACGCGACCGCGATCCAACGTTTGCTCGACGCAGGTTCCGTGATCATCGGCAAAACCAACTGCGACGAGTTTGCCATGGGATCGTCCAACGAGAACTCAGCCTTTGGCCCAGTGAAAAATCCCTGGGACACTTCGCGTGTACCCGGCGGATCTTCCGGCGGATCGGCAGCGGCGGTGGCTGCCGGCATCGTTCCCGTGGCTCTCGGCTCAGACACAGGCGGATCGGTGCGCCAGCCCGCCTCGCTGTGTGGCGTGGTTGGAATCAAACCTACGTATGGCCGCGTGTCGCGTTACGGACTGGTAGCGTTCGGCTCGTCACTCGATCAAATCGGAGTGCTGGCGCGCGAGGCGCAAGACGCCGCCGCTCTGCTTCAGGTCATTGCCGGACGAGACCCGCACGATGCCACCAGTGCTGATGTGCCGGTACCGGAATATTCAGCTTTGCTGGACAAGGATATTACCGGAGTGCGCTTGGGCGTTTCGCGCGCCCTGCTGGGCGAAGGTCTTAACGACGAAGTGCGAGGCGCCGTGGTAAAGGCAATCGCGGTCTATCGCGATCTCGGCGCAGAGATTGTTGATGTCGATTTGCCGCATGCGAAATACGCGATCGCGGTTTACTACATCATTGCCACCGCGGAAGCGTCATCGAACCTGGCCCGCTATGATGGCGTTCGTTACGGCTTTCGCGCCGAAGAGGCGCCGGCGCTGCGCGACATGTATCGCCGGACACGTGATGAAGGTTTCGGCCCGGAAGTAAAGCGCCGGATCATGCTCGGCACTTACGTACTGTCGGCCGGTTACTATGATGCTTATTACCTCAAAGCGCAAAAAGTCCGCGCGCTGATGAGCGAGGATTTTGCGAAAGCATTCGAGAAATGCGATGCCGTGCTGACGCCCACCGCGCCAACGCCCGCGTTTCTTTTTGGCGAGAAGGTTGACGATCCTCTGGCCATGTACTTAAACGACATCTACACCGTCACCGCAAACCTCGCGGGCGTGCCCGGCATCAGCGTCCCGTGCGGACTTTCGAAAGATGGGCTGCCGATCGGCTTGCAACTCCTCGGTCCGTATTGGAGCGAAGTCAGGTTGCTGAATCTCGCGCACACATATCAGAAGACGCATCCGTTGAACGCGCGTCCCGCAGTTCATGCCTGACCTTTGAAAAGCAAACGGGCACCCTTAACTTGGGCGTTTCCTCGTTCACACAAACTGCTGTAGTGACGATTTCGGCCCTATGGCATCCACCAGCGATCGCGCGATCGACGTTCTCGCTTCTGATGTCGTTTCAAATCGTTACGCTCCTCTTTCTGATGGCGTCGCAGGGCTGCGCTGTTACCAAACTCTTCACGCTCCAGGCGCTGGTGAAGCTTCAGTTCGCGTTTCTCCTGCTTTTGATGACGCTTCCCAGAATCGCGCTGACCCCAATAGGGATCCTGGGCGTTCGCTGTGACAGCCAGTCCCAATACCAGCGACGAACCTAGTACAGTCGCGTGTGCTACCCGTTTTAGTGTCTTAACATTCCAGATCATACAAAACCTCCTTGCAAAGCGGAGTGTTACTCTTCAGATTCACCCGCGTTTCTCTCCGCATTGATATTCTTTCTGCCTTCGCGAGAAAAGACTCGCAAGTATTATTCCGACAACTGTTGTTTGAATCGAAAATCATTTGGACTTTTCTGTTAAGAACTGATTGCGAAATTCAGGTGAGCGCCGGCGAAGCTCAAGCCATTCGCGAAAAAGATTTGGCGTCTGAATCCAAACTGCCAGCCATTCCGCGATTTCGGCTTGTTCAGTTCGAGTCAGTTGATCAAGCGCTGGATTCTTGGCAAACGATTCCACTACTTGTCTGGCATCGACGGCTATCTTTCGCGCGCGCTGCAAGGTGTCTTTGTCTCCCGCTTGCTCTGATCTATCTCTTACCTCTGCCAGCCTCTTGATCAAGGCTTCGGCTTGCTTGAGCCGCAACGGCCCCCCGGCCACGAAAGCTTCGAAACTGCGGAATCTCTTCGCTTCCCTTCTAATTTTTGCGTGACGCCAGCGGGCGTCGAACTCGATCACTTCCGGATGCCGCAACTCGGCGCCTTCGTCGGCCAGTACGCGCGCGATCGCCGCCGGACTCTCGACGGCGGCCGCTCCGAACTGGTCGTGAATTGAACTTTGAATCTTTCGCAGTTCAGACGCGCCAACCATTACCCGGCCCAAATCATCCCACGCTGTGATTATCAGCTCTCGTTTAGTGCGCGCTTTTGAAATCGGTCGCGTCATTCGGCCGGCTCTGACTTTCCTGACAAAACTATACAAGATAGAATCGGATGCTGCCGCGAAGATGCTTTAACAACAGGTCCAGAGTCAAACTATGATCATCTCAGCCCACCACAGTAAACCGACATTGCGCGCCATTGTTCTGCTGGCCACGTTAATCGCTTCGGCTTCAATGGCGTCGGCCCAGGCGGGGCGCCTGACTAAGATTGACGTCGTGGGACTGAAGCGGATTCCGCCCGCCCAGGTGATCGCCGCCAGTGAACTAAAAATCGGACAAGCAGTCGATCCGAGCGTGCTGGACGCGGCGGCCACGAAGCTGATGCAGTCGGGCCTGTTCAAGAAACTGACTTACCGGGTTCGCGGCCGGGTTGGCGAGGTCACAGTAATTTTCGAAGTTGAAGAAGCGAATCGCAGTCTGCCCGTGGTCTTTGAGAATTTTGTCTGGTTCACCGACGAGGAATTGGCTAGCGCTATTCGCAACGACATCCCTTTCTTCAACGGCACTGCACCTGAAGCAGGCGACGCCACGGAAAAGATCGTCCAGTCCCTGCAACGTCTTTTGAACGAAAGGAAGATACCCGGCCGCGTCGAGGTCATGCCTTACACCGATCTGGCGAAGGGCACGCAGGAATTTCTGTTCACTGTGAGAGGTGTGAAGATTCCGGTGTGCTCGCTGAGCTTTCCCGGCGCAGAAGCGGTATCGGAGGCTGAGTTGATTAAAGCTTCGCAACCGCTGATCAATTCAGACTTCTCCCGAAAAGACATCAGCGCCTTTGCGACTTACACTCTGTTTCCTTTGTACCGCCGCCTCGGTCGGCTCCGCGCGCAGTTTCGGGAACCGGCGGCTGCAAAGGCAGAGAACCTGGCTAACTGCGTGGACGGCGTGACCGTCACCGTTCCCGTCGATGAAGGTATCGTTTATTCGTGGGCCAAATCCGATTGGACCGGAAATCAGTCTTTGTCGCCAACCGAATTGTCGGCCGCGCTGGGCATGAAGTCAGGGGAAATCGCGGATGGCAGCAGAATCGATGCTGGTCTTAAGGAAGTCCGCACTGCTTACGGCCGAAAAGGATATCTGGTTGTCCGGATCAAAGAATCTTCTCAGTTTGACGATTCAGCTCACTGGGTCAGTTATCAGTTCGCCGTTTCCGAAGGACCGCAGTATCACATGGGGAACCTGATCATCAATGGGATGGCGCCGGACCTGACGCAGAACTTAAAAGAGAGTTGGACGCTTCAGTCGGGGGCGGTGTTTGACGAATCCTATGTTGACGATTTCAGATTGAACGCGCTGCCGAGGTTTATCGGCACCCAGATGCAACGCTCGCTTGCATTCCATGCCACCGCGCAAACTGTAACCAGACCTGACGCGCAGAAGCTGACCGTCGATGTCATTATCACGTTCAAGTGATCGGGGACAGAACCGGGAGCGGTAGCGACCGGATGCAACCACTTTCCATGTCGCTTGAGGCCACCTGCAGCGAAGCCCGCGCGAATCAGGGCCACAATGAAACCCGCGTCTCGGATTTGTTCTCCCGGATAGCGGCCGACTTCGCCACCAAACCCTTCTTTCCTCATCGCATTTTCAAACAAGGCGACGCGCAAACAATCGGCGCGCATTTCTGGCCCGGTCGCTGGCGCGCCCGCGACCGCACCGGCGACGAAGAGCGCCTGTTCCAAGTCGAGCCGGGCAGTCAGGTTCTGGCTCGCTGCCGCTGGCAACCGAATCGCGCGGAACATCCTACGCTGTTGCTGTGGCACGGCATGGAAGGATCGAGCGCCTCTGGTTACATGCTGATCACGGCCGACAAGGCTTTCCGTGCCGGCTTTAATGTCATCCGGCTTAACTTTCGCAATTGCGGCAACACCGAGCATCTTTCGCCAAAGCTTTACCACGGCGGCCTGACCGACGACCTGCGCGTGGTAATTGACGAATTGATCGCCGGCGACGGTCTGTCGCGTATCGCTATCGCCGGCTTCTCTTTGGGCGGCAACATGGTCTTGAAGCTGGTGGGTGAATATGGAGAAAACCCGCCGAGTGAAATAAAAGCCGTCTGCGCCATCTCGCCTTCGATCGATATGCGCGCCGGATCGGAACTGTTGATGAAACGACGCAATTGGATCTATCAACGGGATTTTCTGCGGCGTTTGAGACAGCGTATCAGGATTAAGAAAAAACTGTTTCCCAATCTTTATGACTCGAACGGTCTGAACCGCGTCCGCACCATCAAACAGTTTGACGACCGTTACGTCGCGCCCGCATTCGGCTTCGCCAGTGCCGACGATTACTACGCGAAAGCCAGTTCGTTTCCCTACATTGGCCGCATTCGCGTGCCTACACTGATCATTCATGCCAAAGACGATCCGTTCGTCCCCTTCGCGCCGCTGCGCGATCCGTCGATAGCTGCAAATCCTTACGTGCTGCTGATGGCGACAAAACACGGTGGCCACGTGGCATTCCTGTCGGCAAATCCAAAGGAGCGATTCTGGGCAGAAAATCGTCTGGTTGAGTTTTGCCAGATAGTTAGCGCTAAGCAATAATCAGTCGGCGTAGCCAACGTGAAGTTGGGCCGGTTTTGAAAGAGATTCCAATAAACTGCTTGATTTCTTGCAAGGAAGCGATATACTCCCGCGCCGTAAGCCCTCGCAGCTTCTGGTTCTCAGTTAACATCCCAACCCAAGAGGTGACAGGATGGCCCGTAAACGGCGAATCTCAGTGGTTCGTGAAACCGCCCGGCAATGCCTCGCAGGACTTAAATTCATAACCCATCGCTTGATTTCGGCGACAACCTTAACGCCCCAGCTTCCGGGCGCTTCGCGACGAGATTCAAGATCTTTGACCCTTAATCCGACGTTGAGGCACTCGGGCTAAGTTCGACCTGTCCGCTGCTGAATGTTTGGAGGTTAAATGAGCAACTCAAATCCCCCGTCCACCGATTCGTCCGCTCACGTGGACTTTTCCAAGACGAAAAAGGTAGTGATCACCGATCTGGCGATCAGAGCGGTCTCGGCCGTTGCCGTGGTTGCCATCGGAGTCGTGTCTTTCTTCATCCAACAGCACCTCCAATCGGCGCAGGCAACCGTCGCTGCCAAAGAGAAGACACAGCAGGAAGCCGCGAACGCGCGTGACGAGGAAGAGCAGGCTTACTTGCCGTGCTTCCGTGGTATTTCAGAAGTAGATCTAGCGCTCGAAGAAGTTTCCGCTCAGTTCGGTTGGCCAACGTATACCAAGGATGAAGCCGATCGCGAAAACCGGCTGGGGACGCGGCTCGCTTACATCGCCGACTCTCTTTACTTTCCGGCAGCGGCGAAACAGGGCGGACCGGAAATCCAAATTCTGACGGCTGCCGACAACGCACGCAAGAATGAGCTTGCCCCGGGAGAGGGTCAGAAGATTTCTCTAACCGTCGAAGACGCAGTTCGCATGCTTTCAGAGGTGTTGCGAATCGCGCCGATGCTGTGGCAAATGAATCAAAAACCAAATCTAACCGTCCTGGTGAAGAACGGCTCTCTTGAGTTTGACACGCCTGATGGCAAGTTTGTCGACTCAATACCGCTCGAGGAGCGGACGGTGCCGGCGTTTAAGCAGTGGCTAAGTCCGATGAAGGCGCATGACCTTTATACGGACGTCGACGTAACCGGCATGGCGGACGAGATTGGCAGACAACTTGCGGACATCGCCAAGGCAGAAATTCGGCAGCACCCGAAGCTGGCGGATAAGTACGTCGTGATCAGGAGCGATGTCCTTCGTGGCCGACAGGAACTGCTGTCGCTGGCAAAGTGATTTGTGTTTGAGGCACGTCGAAAGCACTGGCTACACGCGCAAGAGCGAACGCAAGAAACCAGAGGTGAAAAGCGGCTGCTGCTCCAAGCCACCAACGCCTTAAGCTGATCTCTGATTGGTGACTCGGCGCGCGGTGGAGGTAAGCGAGGGGCCTCCATCGCACGAGTCAGCTTCGACTATTGACGATTTACGGAGGAGACGAAATGCGATATCTGATAGCCATCATAATCCTTTTGTTAGGTCTCTACGTGGCAGTAGCAGGTTATGTCGGGGCGAAGAGTCTCCAGCAAGACGCGGTCAAAGACTCCACAACGTTAAAAAACACGATTGAGTATCACGGTAATACCTTTCAAACCGTAAAGGACTTATTCGCTTTTATTGACCATGAGCGCGATCGTCGTTTCTTCGGATGGATTTTCGCGATTCCTGAGAGCATGGTCTTGCTTGTGGGGGCGATGGCTACCGGCCTTTTTGGGGCGCGCTTCGCGTATTGATCTTGGCAATTAAGTCACGCCCGGGATTTCTCCAAGTCTTCTTTGAACCAATTATCGGATTAGGCATTGCCGTTGTCCTGTTCTTATTCTCTCTCACAGTACCGTCTGTGTTCGGCACCGGTCCTATTCAGCCTTCGCCTAAGACAGTACGCCCGGAGACTGTTCTGCTGTTTTGCGCGTGCGGCGGGATCTTTTCTGAAAGCGCTTACCATTGGATCGAAGGTCTAGTGCGTCGTTTTGTTTTCAATGCCGCGCCCACTCCTCCCAAGGGAGGTAGTCATTAGGACTTTGTGGTTCGCAAATAAAAGTGGAGGAATACCATGAGAAGACTAGTCTTTTCATTAGTCCTTGTTTTAGGCCTTACCGGCCCTGTATCGGCTCAAAAGTTTCAGAAGCATGAAGGACTTGAAAGCGGGTTCTACGAGTTGACCATACATAGCAACAAGTTTCAGGAAGCGAAGACTGTCGTAGTGCATCTGCGCCGCAAAGGTGACTCCTTGGAGTTGGTTGATCCCTTAACGAGCACCAAATACAAATCCAAGATTGTTGAATACCGAGGGTGGGGGATGCAGGCATGGGCTTTAGAAACCGCCAGCTTCGAATTAGCCGATTCAAAATCAACATTGTCACCCGGTTCGCGTATCAGCTTTGCCTCCATAGATAAAGGGCGTCTGATGGGCACATGGGAATATAAGGACGAGCAGGCGCCAGTCCAGATTCGAGCCGTTACCGTTTTGTGGGCTTGTGGGAACCACGAGAATCCCACACACACCGCCGAGTCCGAAGCAGAAATGAACCAAAAGAGCCAACGTTATGGTTGCAAAGACTGGCATCAACTTAAGGAAGGCGATATCAAGTGAACATCAGCTTGGGCCGACGCCAACTTTGGGTTAGATCTTTTCCGCAACCAGATAGTTCGCTGATAACGGCTGCACCAGTTTGTTGGTTTCCAGGCTCACTGTAATCACCTGCCCAATTAGCCGCACGATGTATTGCGGATCATCTGGGCGGTTGGGGTCGTTGGTGATGCCGCTGCGTTTGTCGGTACTGACTTGATACTGGTCGACGATCCATTCGAGCGCGGAGCGATTACCCAGCCGATACTCAAACACTTCGGGCGGAATTCCACTCAGAGTTAGAAAGTCGTTGTAGATGAGCGAGCGTTTGTCTTTGCTGAGCTTCATCTTTTCGACGCGCCAATCAAGCTGCGCGCCCGGCTTCTCAATTCTTTCCAGCGGATATTCCGGCTGCTGTTCGTAGTTGACGTGAATTTCGGCGAGACGCTTGCCGATGTCTGCGAACGCTCGAAAGTCCGGCGCGTAAGGAATGCGCGGCAACTCACGTTTCAGATTCGCCGCGTAACGCTCGCGATAGAGTGGATGATGCAGCACGGCGTAGACGTAGTGAAAGATGTCCCACTTCGTGACGAGCCGGTCTTTGTAATGCGAGTGGAACTGTTCCAGCGCCCAGTCGGTGATGTTTTCGCGGCGGTTCGTGCCGTCTTCGTTGTAAGTGTAGAAGGGGAAGCATTGGGTCCAATCCAATGAAGTCAAAGCAGCATTAGGAATTAAGTTCGAACATAAGCACCAAAACAATGTTCTTCCACCGGAGCCTGGAAGACAAATAAGGTTGTTTTCTCCCGAGCTTACTTCTGTTGGAAGGATCTCGGGGAGTAAGGCCACCTCTTTATTAAAAATCTTTCCTGAATACAAATATTCAGTCGTAAATGGCCTATAGAGCGACGGACGAACCCGATTGGCAGAGTATTCCGCGTGACGCCCTCTCTTCAAGTCTCGCTTCGCATTTCGCGTCCATTTAATCCGTCATTCATCATTCGTAAGAAACTCATCTATATTCTTCGGCTTCTCCGCTCTTATCCAACGATCAAGTTCAGAGTTGTACGTATCGGCAAATGTCTTCGCGTTTTTCAAAAGCTCAGAAGACTGAAAATTGTAAACCCAACTATCACGTCCGGAATCGTTTCCGTTTGAGAAAATACGGAATATTGACCGCTCAACTCCGGACGCCTTGATGGCGATTGGCAGGAAGCCTTCGAATTCGTCACGCATTCCTTCCGTAAGCCAATTCCCCTTGACATCCGGCTGCAAGTCCTGCCACTCCACATTGCCAATGTGCTGCTTCTCATCGAGGTAGGTGTACTTCTGTTCTTTGCGCCAGAACTCGTCAACGCGGGAGTAGTGAATCTTTGCTTTGCCATTTCCGTTTGAAGTGACACCGCGACGTTTCCTCACAAACAGATTGACGCTTACACCCACCTGAATTCCAAAGACATTATGCGTAGTTCCCGATAGCTTCGGATTCTTTCGCACATTCCCGCCAAGATCTAGAATGTAAATCTCGTCGAAATCATGCGCTAGCTGCTTGCGCATGCCATCGAACGCAAGGTTATCCAGAAAGCTGTTATTCGAAACGAACGCGACGACACCCTCGTCGCCAATGCGGTCGCTGGCCCAGCGGATTGCCTTGACGTAAGGATCGGAAAGTGAGCTTTTGTTCGTGGCTTTTGATTCCTTTGCGAAAGTCACGGCCACGCGCCGATCCATCACCTTGTATTTGCGGTTCTTGTTGTTATCGTTCTCGTTCAACTGCCACGCGTTGTAAGGCGGATTGCCGATGACTACTCTGATCGGACTTCGCTTCTGTCGCTCGACCCGAGCCGTGTTTTCGGTTGTGAAGAAGGAAATCTGTTGGTCTTCGGCCAATTCAAAAGTATCAACCAAACAGATGCCGGGAAAGGGTTCGTACGATCCGGTCGATTCAAAGAATTGATGCTCGATATTCATTGACGCCACGTAGTAAGGCAGCAACATAACCTCATTGCAATGCAGCTCACTCTCATACTTTTGCTGAAGCTGGCTTTTCTTCATTTCCTGCATCACGTGGACGATGAAATTGCCGGTACCGACGAACGGATCGAGGATATGCACATCGCGCGAGCCGAGTGATTTCCCAAACTCTCTTTTCAAAATCTCTTCGACGCTGCGCACCATGAAATTGACAATCGGCGGCGGCGTGTAGACGATGCCGTGAGTGTCGGCTACTTTCACTGAAAAGCCCTGGAAGAACTTCTCATAGACCGTATTCAGAAAGCGCTGCTTTTCCGAAAAGTCTTCGATGGTGCGGGCGGCCTTGTCGATGGCCTGATAGAAACGGTCGAGGCTTTGCAGAAAAGCGTCACGAGTGAAAGCTTGTGAAGTTAACGCATCAATTACCTTTTCGATCTCGGCGGCGATCGCGTTGCGGCGCGTGAAGTCGGGATTGTTAAAGACGGTGCGAAAGATGCGTTCGGTCAGCAGGTGCTGGATGAGCATCTCTTCGACAGCCTCTTTCGACAGATTCGGATTTATCGACTGACGGCACAACGCATAGAAATCGTCAAAGACGGTGCGAAAGCGAGCATTCGATTTCTGTTCCTTTTCGATCAGTTCTTTCAGCGCACGGCCTAGCTCGGGTACTTGACTCTGAAAATGTGCGATGGCGTCAGTCCACTCTTCAAATTCAGGCGGGATGTGTTCAAAGAACCTCTTAAGGACTTCCACTAGTACGACTGGTTCGGTGATGTCCTGATCGAGACTGACCCGGCCGTTCTGCCAGAGAATTGCGCGCTCGGGCGCCTGGAAGATGATATTGTTTTGCGGATAGCCGGCGGTGAGTTTCTTCTTTACCTCTTTGCCGAGATCGTCTTGACTGTCTTTGGCTTCCCAAAATCCATGTGTGAGCCGGAACTCATCGACGAGCGCGCCGTCAACGCGAAGGGGATGACCGTGGTTACGTTTGACCTGCCATTCGGCAACGAGCTTCCAACCAAACTGCCGGCCACAGTGCTCCAGCAGAGTTTGAAAAGCAGAGCGAACCGCTCCCTCGTGAGACACGCCGAGGCCCCGGAATTGTCGGAGCGCCTCGTAATAATTCTGGACGGGCTTATGGGTTGGTTTGAGGTTAAGCTTTTCCATCAGCAGGAGGAGCCTGGCTCGAAGGAATCTTAACAGTCTCCGTGGTTATGGCAAGGGTAATCTGTTATGGAGCTAGTTGTATGGCGTCGGCTTCGCCGACTGGCGCGCCCTCCCTCACGGTCGGGCTACTGCCCCGTCTCCTGCGGCGACTGAGATCGTGTCCGCTTCGCCGACTGGAGCCCTCCCTAACGGTCGGGCTAGTGCCCCGGCCCTACTTCTCAATCTTCTTCAAAATTCGGTCAGCGTGATTGCGGGCGATCAGCGGAATGTGTTCGTCGGTGCGCAGTTCCTTTAGCAGTGGGACGAGCTGTTGAGGATCCGATAGATCTCCCCGAGTCAGGAGCATATCCATCTGCTTCATAAGCTGCGGCGCGTTCAGCGGCTGCATTTCGCGCGCCAGCTTGATGTCGAAAATCAGGATGGCCTGATCGGAGACGCGGCGATATTCATTTGCCAGGGCCCAGGCCTGCTTGTTATTGCTCCAGTTAAATTCCGCCGTGCGTTTGCGCCGGCCATCGTCCATGAACAGGTGATACGTGCCCAGGTGAGGAAACTGTTTGGGCGACTGGTAGTCTTCATCCGAATCGAGAAATCGCAACTCAGTCCAGAGACCGAGAATGCGGCCCAGCGCGCCGATGGATAGCTCTACGGGTTCGACAATCGGTGTTTCCTCGCCTTTGCGCTCGAAAGTTACCCGGCCGCGGCCCAGCGCATCATGCTCAATCAGAATATGTCGAATAAGGAATTGCGGCTGCGCGAAGTCATACGAGTAGCGCGTCGGATCGGGAGGCTTTTTGTTTTCTTCACGGCGCTGCGGAGTCGGGCTGGGCTCCGCCGAAGGTCGATCGTTTCGCTTGGTTTGGTTCTGTGGAAACGATAATGCAGCGCCCAGAAGTAACAACACCACGCATGGCAATATGGATCGAAGGGTTCGAATCATCACAGGTCTAAAAGGTAAGCGCGGTCAGACGTCAATGCGGACGCCTGAAATGCGCTACGGATTATTTCTAGATGATGCGGGGAGAGAACGCAAGTTAACAACGTGCGCTAGAGCTTATTCAAAGCGGACAGAGACGAGTTTTGACACGCCTACTTCTTCCATCGTCACGCCGTAGAGAGCACGTGCGGTTTCCATCGTGCGCTTGTTGTGAGTAATCACGATGAACTGCGTGTTGGCCGCCATGTCGACAACTTTGCTGGTAAAGCGGCCAATGTTCGCTTCGTCGAGCGGCGCGTCGACCTCGTCAAGCAGGCAGAAGGGAGAGGGTCGGTAGTGGAATATGCCCAGGACCATGGCCAGCGCGGCCATCGCCTTTTCACCACCCGAGAGGAGCAAAACATTTTGTAGCCGCTTGCCGGGCGGCTGGGCGATGATGTCTATCCCGGACTCCAGCTCGTCGTCGGTGTCGATCAAGCTCATCTCTCCGCGGCCGCCGCCGAATAGTTCCTTGAAAAGCTCGCTGAAGTTTTGATTAATCTTCTCAAAGGCGTCGCGGAAACGCTCGCGCGAGCGGCGCTTGATCTCGCGCAGTGCTTCTTCAGTCGCCGCAATTCCTTTAGTGATATCGTCGCGCTGGGTGGTCAGGAAAGCGAGCCGCTCATCGGATTCCGAGAGTTCTTCCAGAGCCATCATGTTGACGGCGCCAAAGTTTTCCAGCCGTTCGCGCAGCTCGTCGACCCGGGCCCGCTCCGTTTCCAAATCGAATTCCTCGCCGATGACGACTTCGCGAGCGATCTCTTCCAGGCTCTGATTCAATTCGTTGGCGCAGGACTCGCGCACAAAGTTTACCCGCCCGTGGGCTTCGGCGCGTTGTACTTCGACGGCCGCGCGGGCATCGCGTGATGCAGCCGCGGTGCGATTCAGCTCGGCCAAATCGGCGGCCAGCGCATCCGCCCTTTCCCGCGCTTCCGTCAAACGGACGGTGGCGCCGGCAATCTCTTCTTCCTCACGGGCTTTCTCTTCGTCGACTGAGGCCGCCAGGCGATCAATCTCACTGATCGAGTTATTAAGCCCGTCGATTCGCTGGGCCGCTTCGCTCAATTCCACTTGATGTTTGACGATCCGCGAGTTGACCTCTTCACGCTCGGCTTCCAGACGGCGCAGATCTGAAGCGGTCGAGCGCCGGCGTTCGGCCGCGGCGGCGGCTTCGGAGCGTTGCTGGTTCAGGAGTTCGCTTTCCGCCTCCGCCTCGCGTTTGATTCCGGCGAGGACATGGCCTGTCTGTTCGATTCGCTCCTGTGTCGAGCGGCGCTTGGTTTCTGCTCCGGCGGCCTCGCCCAGGGTCCTCGTTCGGCTTTCTTCCAGGTCGCGGCGTTCCTGCTGCAAACGCGCTGAGTCATCGATAACCACGCGCATGTGCCGCTCTGTGCGCTCAACATCCTGCTGTAAGGTTCCCGCGTTAAGTTCCCGCGCCATTACTTCGCGCTCTTGGCGAGCGATCGAGGCATTGAGCAACACCACCGATTCTTCCAGTCCGGTGAGCCGGCCGCGAGCGTCCTTTACCGCGACTTCGGCCACAGCGAGTTCGGCAGCTAAATTTTCGGCGCGCGATTCCAACTCGCGCAATTCGCGTTTGAAAGTGAGCAGGCCCGCGCCTTCTTCCAGCGCCCGGCCGTTACCGGCATTGACGAATTGCCCGCCGGCCACCCAATCGCCGTCAGTCGTGACAAACATGTCGCCGGTTGCCAAAGATAAGGCGGTCGCGTCGTCGAGCGTGTCGACGATGCGGGCGTTCATTCTTTCGGGCAGGATGCGCTCGAGCACGGTGAGCAATTCCGGCGGCGCATTTAGAATATCGCCTACGCGCGGACCATCAATGCCCACGGGTATGTATTGCTGGTGCGGCGCCGCGGCGGTCGTCTCTCCGATAAACGTGATGACGTCGGCCTCGTCGCTGCCGCCGTGAAAGCCCGTAACCAGGAACGTGGCCCGCCCGGCCTGGTTGTTCTTCAGCCAGGCCGCGGCGCGAATCGCGTCTTCAGAAGTTGGCACCAGGATGGATTGCAGCGAGGAACCGAACACACCTTCGACCGCCCGCTCCCAGCGCGCGTCCACCGAAACGGCGTCTGCCAGAGTGCCGATCAGATGAAACTCTTCGCTTTCGTTAGCCGAGAAGGCTTCCTGTACCGCCAGCGAATAGTGCGCGCGGCGAGAATCGAGTTCCTTAAAGCTCTCCAGCCGGTGGAGCGCACGTGAGTAATCGTCGCGGACTCGCACTTGTTCGGCGTCGGTATCAGAGACGCGCTCGTGTCCTTCGATTACCGTTCGGACAGCCGACTCTCGTTCGGCGGTTAACTTCGCCAGCTTCTCGCGGGCCGCTCCGATTTCCTGGTTAAGTTTGCCGGCTTCCGCGGTTCTTTGCGCGTGGGCCGCGGCGGCGCGTTCGCCCTCTCGCGCCAAACCTTCTGCCTGCTGAGTGAGTTTTTCCAGCGCGCTTTCAAGCTGCCGCGCCAGCTCGTTGAGCCGTTCGGCGGCGGCGGTGTGCGTCAGCAACTCAATCCGGGCAGTCTCGATTTCGTTCTCGGCCTGCGCTACTTCGGCGACCTTTCGGGCGTGCGCCACTTCAGCCGACCTTAGCGCCACGGTAGCTTGCTGGTTCTCGGCCTCGAGCGTGGCATCAAGCCCGCGCAAGCGCTCCAGCTCAGACTCAATGACCACCATTCGCGCGCTCAACGCCTCAACTTCTCTTTCAATTTCCGCGCGCCGCCTGGTTAGCGTCCCAATCTGTTCTTCCTGATAGACGCGTTCGCGGATACGACGGTCACGCTGCAGCGCGGCATCGGCCACCGCGGCGCGCACCTGCGCCAGTTCATCTTCCAGAGCGCGAGCAGTCTGCGTTGCGGCGCGGCTCTTGTCGTCACGCTCAGATAATTCAGCCGCCAGGCGCTGGTCGTCTTCCGTGGCGCTGTCCAACTGCGCTTGCGTTTGATCCAGCAGGGCCACCAGGCTGCGCTCTTCAGCCACATAAACACTACGCAGTAGCTCGCGCAGTTCTTCGCGCTGAATGCGATAGCGGCGCGCCTTGGCTGCCTGCCGTCGCAAACTATTAACCTGCCGCTCGATTTCCGCGATGATGTCTGAGACGCGGCTGAGATTTGCGCGTGCAGATTCCAGACGTGCTTCAGCCGCTCGCTGACGGACGCGAAACTTGGTGATGCCTGCTGCTTCTTCGATGATGGTGCGACGATCCATCGGCTTGGCGGAGAGAATCTGGCCGATGCGCCCCTGCTCGATAATCGCGTAATGCCCGCCGGCCAATCCGGTGCCTGAGAAAAGATCCTGTATGTCGCGCAGACGGCAGGGCCGATCATTGAGCAGGTACTCGCTCTCGCCGGAACGGTAGAGCCGGCGGGTGACCGAGACCGCTTCGCCCGGCGCAAACTCCAGCGCCAGATTACGGCGGCGCCAATGACGATGATGATGCGTGGCAGGTTTTGCTTGAACTAAGGCGGTCTCGTCCGCGGGAGCCGTTTCAGGCGAATCCGCGTTGGCTGGAGTGACTTCTGCTAAGTCCGGAGAAGGACCATCTGGTACGGCGGCTTCGACCGTTGTCGCAACCACTTCCACTTCTTCGAAGACAGCGGTTTGCTCGTCGATGTGCTCGAGCGTTGAATCAATGTCTTCGATGTCCGGTTCGGGTTCGATGTACTCGTCGCGCACCATATGCAGCACGACTTCGGCCATGCCGCTGGGCTGGCGGTTGCGCGAGCCCTGAAAGATCACGTCTTTCATTTCCGCCCCGCGCAGGTGCTTTACACGCTGCTCGCCCAAAACCCAGGCGATGGCGTCGGCCACATTGCTCTTGCCACAGCCATTTGGGCCGACGACCGCGGTTATGCCTTCACCTGTAAAGACGAGGTCAGTATGGTCCGCGAAGGACTTGAATCCTGTGATTTCGAGGCGTTTAAGCTTGAACATTGGTGTCCGTCATTTGATGCGGGGGGTGACGGGCATCAAAACCGACTTTTCGCAGAGGCAATATAAAGGCCTGTCGCCCACATGTCAACGAAAACTTGAGCCAAGGAAGTTTAAGTCACGGAGACGACCGAGCTTAATCGGTCAGCGCCGCTTCGATCATAGGGCAATAAGGAACGTCTGAGGGCCGGTTGGCAAGTGATGAGTCGGTGGCAACCCTATTTCAAGGCGGCGGGTGTCCTACAGTTGACAGATCGGCTTGCCAGGCAAACGATCCACGAAACAACACGAAGCGGTAAAAAAGTCTTTTTGGACTGCGGTTTCGTGTGGTTTCGTGGATCGCTCTTGCTAAGTTGAAGCAGAACACGAAATTCAGATGAGGACCCTACTTCAAGGCGCCCTTCCTTAATCCAAAGGAAGGACCTCCATGTTTAAGACACTGCCTTTCGTTCCAGCATGATGTTGATGCCGCGTCGCAGACCCTCAGGGGTCGTGGCTTCGTACTTCAGCATGTGTGTGTCAATGAAGACGGTCGGCGTGCCAGTCACGCCGAGGGCAGTGCCCCGCTGCACGTCGGCTTCAATTCTCTGCTCGACTTCCGGGCTCTGCATGTCGCGCGCGAATTGCTCGACATTGAGCTTGAGTTCGCGCGCATAGGAAATGAAGATTGGCAGAGGGTCATCCACCTCAGCCCAGGCTTTCTGGTTGAGATAAAGCCGGTCGTGCATCTCCCAAAACTTGTTTTGATTACGCGCGGCTTCGGCTGCCCGGGCCGCGGCCAGGGCATTCTTGTGCATCTTTGCCAAAGGAAAATGGTGAAACACAATCCGCAGTTGATTGCCGTATTCGGCTTCAATTTTCTTCAACTCTGGATAGAGCTGGCCGCATGGCGGACATTGATAGTCGCCGTATTCTTCCAGCACTACCGGCGAGCTGACTTTAACGTTCGGCTTCGTCAGTCCCGGATCATTGGCGTTGGGCTGAGTGGCAGATCCGCTGTTGCCGGGCTGCGCAGGTGGGTTAGTTGCCGCATAAGGCGTGTTTTCAGCGTTGCTGTTTCCACCTCGTCGCCACAGCGCCAGGGTTATCCCCACGGCGCCCGCCAATACGATCAGGATGATGATGAACGGTAGATATCGTTTCATGAATTTATGAATGGACTGCAACCCGCGGCATCTCGCGGCCGTCGCCTCCTTCTGCCGGAGTCAGCACCCGCAAAGGCTCTGGCCACTCGACCGAAGGAATTGAGTCGGGACCATAGCGCGCATCGCGGCCTTTCGATTTTTCCCGCAAAGCCTTCAAAACTTTTTCCGGGGTGATTGGCACTTCATCAACCCGCACGCCGACTGCATTGTAAACCGCATTTGCCACAGCCGGCGGCACCGGTAGCAAAGGCCCTTGTCCCACTTCCTTCGCGCCGAAGGGGCCGTTGGGATCCGGATCTTCAATCAAGTAAGTCTTGACGTCGCACATTTCCATCGTCGTCGGGCTCTTGTATTCGAGCATAGACGGAAACTTGTGGACGACATTCCGATTGCCTCGATACGCCATCTCTTCCATCAGAATTTCACCGAGACCCATGTAGACGCTGCCTTCGACCTGTCCCATCACCAGCACCGGATTGATCGACTTGCCGACGTCGTGCGCGATCCAAATGCGTTCGACTACCACGATCCCAGTGTCAGGGTCCACATCAACTTCGGCCACCGCCGCGGAATAGCTGTAGGCCGGCGAAGGGCCAACACCCGCGCCCTTGTATTTTCCCGGCGAGCGCGGCGGCGTGTAGGAACCGACAGTGCCGATCGTGCCAAACTTTGACTCGGCCAGCACTACAGCTTCCGCGAACGAAACTCCGACTTCGGGATTCTCGACATCAAAGGCGCGACGCTCCGCGAAGGAAATATTCTCGATAGGTACGGCGAGTTTTTCAGCTACAGCTATTGTCAGAAGCTCTCGTGCTCGTTCGGCGGCTTGAATGGCGGCGTTGCCGGTCATCAGGGTAACGCGGCTGGAATAGCTGCCCAGATCAACCGGGGTCAGATCGGTATCAGCAGTGATCACGCGAATGTCGAATGGATCAATGCCCAAAATCTCAGCCACAATATAGGCCAGAATCGAATCAGATCCCTGGCCGATATCTATGGAGCCGCACATCACGCAAACTCCGCCCTGACGATCAAGCCTCAGCTGCACGCCTGACTGCGGCATGTTGTTCCAGTAGATCGGCAAACCTGCGCCGCAGATGTACGAACTACAGGCGATGCCAATTCCCTTTCCGTAAGGAAGCTTGCGCTTCGTCGTGTCAGAACCCCGAGCGGTAGCGAGGGGATCCTGCCAGTCAACTTGATTCCGTGATCCGGTCGCATCCACCACCCCAAGCGGGCTGCCCGCTTGGGGACCCCGGTCCGCTCCCGGTTCTGACACGTTCCACGAGAATCTATTCTTCCAATCACAGCCGCCGACGACCTTATCGATGCAGGCGCCCAAACCCATGCTGCCGATGCGCAGATAGTTCGCCGTGACCGAATTCGGTTTGACCAGATGCGCGCGGCGCATTTCCGCCGGATCCAGACGCAGCTCTTCGGCGATCTTGTCCAGATGAACTTCCAGCGCGTAACGCGGCTGCGGAGTGCCATGTCCGCGCTTCGGACCGCAGGGCGGCTTGTTGGTAAAAGCTCGCAGGCCTTCAAACTTATAGCGCGGCACTTCGTAGGTCACCGTCTGCAAGGCTCCGGTGTAGAACGTACTGGCGACGCCGTAACTGCCGTAAGCACCGCCATCCAGAAAGGATTTGAAGTGCATTGCGGTAATAGCGCCATCTTTTTTCACACCGGTCTTGACGTGCATCAGGACCGGATGCCGGCCGCGATGACAATAGAAGACTTCTTCGCGCGTCAACGTGCACTTCACCGGCCGGCCGGTGATCATCGCTAGTTTTGCAACAACGACCTCGTGATTGAACGGATCGCTCTTGCCGCCAAAGCCGCCGCCGTTGGGCGTGGCGATGACGCGAATATGACTCGCCGGAATCTCGAGGACCTTGGTTAAAGCGCGATGGACGTAGTGGGGCGTCTGCGTCGCGCTCCACAGTGTCAGCTTCTCATCGGAATCAAAATGAGCAACTGCCGCGTGCTGCTCCATCGGCAAATGCGTATTGCCTTCGTAAAAGAAAATGTCTTCGCGGACCAGATCAGCTTCAGCAAAACCCTCTTCAACTTCACCGAACTCCAGCGAGACTTTCTTGTGCACGTTGCCGCCGTCGCCGTATTCGTGTATCCGCGGCTCGTCAATCATCACGGCTTCTTCAATCGACGAAATCGTATTCAGCGGCTCGTAGCTGACTTCGATCAGGTTCATGGCGTCGAAAGCGACGTCTTCGTCGATGGCCGCGACGGCTGCCACTGGATCGCCGATGAAACGCACCTTGTCGATGCAAAGTGCGTGTTCGTCCTGACTAACTGGAAGAATTCCGTAGGGAATCGGAAGATCTTTGCCGGTGATGACCGCAATGACGCCAGGCAGTGCGGCGGCTTTGGAAACGTCGATGCCCTTGATCAGAGCATGCGGCAGATGCGTGCGCAGGATCTTGCAGTAGAGCATGCGCGGCAGAAAAATGTCGTCGGCAAACTTTGTCTGGCCGATACACTTCGCCCGCGCGTCGACTTTGCGGAAGGGCTTGCCGACGACGTTGAGTGGTTTTCCGTTGTTAGATTGACTGTTAGCCATCCAATTCTCTCAGTCACCACTCAGTAACCTAATCTCTCAGGTTAGGAAGGCGGGTTTACCCCCGCTTGTTATTCGCCAGAGTCGAGCCGGGGCAAGCCCCTCTTCCTGACCCGAGAGACTACTATTCTTGAGTCACAATCCATAGACTGACTCTTTGCTTAGTTCCATCGCCTCGCCGCGCATCCGCGCCGCCGCCAGCTCTATAGCTTCATAGATTTTGATGTAGCCGGTACAACGGCAGAGATTGCCGGACAGCGCTTCCTTGATCTCATCACGCGTCGGCTTTGGTTTCTTGTCTACCAATTCCTTTGCCGCCAGGAGAAAGCCGGGCGAACAATAGCCGCACTGCGCCGCGCCTGTATCCGCAAACGTAACCTGCAACGGATGAAGTTGACCGCCCTCAGCCATGCCTTCGATCGTAGTGACCTCGCGACCTTCGGCGTCTAAACCCAAAAACAAACAGGACAGGATCGAACGCCCGTCGACCAGGACCGTGCAGGTGCCGCATTCTCCCAACTCACATCCGTGCTTGGTCCCCGTCAACGCAAGGTCTTCGCGCAAAACTTCGAGCAGCGTTTTGTGCGGCGCAAAGGCCACTTCGGCAGCTTCGCCGTTAAGCGTGAAAGAGATGTGGGCTTTCAGTTTGGCTGGTTCAGTCATTGTTCCGTGCAAAGAGCCTCTTCACTTCATCGTGAGGAACAGTGCGTCCCTCTTGCGCGGCTTTGATGCCGTCTTCGATCTTTCGACTAACGGATAAGCAGTAGATGATGTCTTGCCATGTCGCTTCGAATGGTAGGCCAGAAATTAAATCTAATGCTTCTTCTTTTGCTGTCGTCATTGAGTCTCTTCCAAAAACCCGCGTAGCGGGTGCAAGCATAAAGCCTGGGGTGGAGCGAAGCGAAACCCCAGGGTAATGATAGGTAAGAGAACCAAGCGCGCGGAGCGTGCGATAGCGCGGACGTTGCGATAAACATGCCGAAGCTGTCGCCCACTCGTGGGCTTTTTCTTCGCGCTCCAACGATCCTGGGGTTCCGCTTCGCTTCACCCCAGGCTTTATGCTATCGCCGCGCTTTGGCGGCTCGATTCAATTTCATCAAGCCCCCGCCGCGTCCTGCTTCTTCGTTTTTCCCAATACCACGTTATCGATAAGTCGCGTCTTACCGATGAACACCGCCAACGACAGGAGCGCAGGCCGCTCGTCAATCTTATCCAGCTTCTCGAAAGTGTCCGCGGCGTTTACGCTGACGTAATCGATACGCGCCAGCGGTTCCTGCTCGATCGTCGCCCGCACCAACTCGATTAACCGGGTCGGGCTATGCTCCCCGTCGTCGTAAGCTTCTCGGGCTGTGGACAATGCCCGATGCAGCACGGCGGCGGCATTGCGCTCTTCGCGGCCCAGATAATTGTTCCGCGATGACATTGCCAGCCCGGATTCTTCGCGCACGATCGGCAACACCACTATCTCAGAAGGAAAAGCCAGATCGCGCACCATCGTTTTGATCACCGCAGCCTGCTGCGCATCTTTCTGGCCAAAGAACACAAAATCCGGCTTAATCGTATTCAGCAAAATCGCCACCACCGTCGTCACGCCGCGGAAATGACCCGGACGCGACGCGCCCTCGAGTTCCTCGGACAAGCCTGCGACCGTAACGTAGGTGGAAAAGCCCGGCGGATAAATCTCTTCAACCGTGGGCGCGAAAACATAATCGACGTTGTACTCAGCCATCAACGCCGAGTCGCGCGTCAGATCGCGCGGGTAAGCGTTGAAATCCTCTGCCGGGCCAAACTGCGCGGGATTGACGAAGACCGAAACCACCACGATGTCGCACATTGCGCGCGCTTCATGCACCAGACTGAGATGTCCCTCGTGCAGCGCGCCCATCGTCGGCACGAATCCGATGGTACGGTTTTCTTCGCGGCGCAGTTTGCGCGCCACCGAACTCATGCGCTTGCGACGATTGATGATTTCCATAATTAGGATTGAATCATTGAATCATTTTTCCATCGAGTCAATGAACCAATGAGTCAATGACCAAATTATCAGGAAGGTTTTAGCTTGGCGTGCTCTAACTCAATCTTCAATTCTTCCGCAGCTTCGGCGGGCAAACCGTAGGACTCTGCATCGGCCGGATAGGTTCCGTTGCGCACGTCTTCAGCCCAACGGGTCACCGCACTGGTAATCGTCTCGCGCAGGTTCGCATACTCGCGCACAAAGCGCGGCAGCTTGCCGAAGGCCATGCCGACGAGATCGTGAAATACCAAAACCTGGATGTCGCAATGGACGCCGGCGCCGATGCCGATCGTGGGAACGCTAATGCTTTCAGTAATCAGTCTCGCGATCTCGCGCGGCACCAACTCCAGCACGATCGCGAAAGCTCCTGCTTCTTCCAACGCGTAAGCATCGTCCAACAGTTGCCTGGCAGCATCAGCCGTCTTTCCCTGCACCCGATAAGTGCCCAGCTGGTTGATAGACTGTGGGGTCAAACCGATGTGACCCATGACGGCAATCTCTTCATTGACCAGGCGCTGCACCAGCTTCACGCGTTTTTGTCCGCCTTCCAGCTTCACTGCTTCCGCGCCGGATTCCTTAACCAGACGCAGCGCCGCGCGCACTGTGTCGTCAGCGCCGGTGTGAAATGATCCGTAAGGCATGTCAGCCACCAGCAGCGCTCGTTGCACACCACGCCGCACGGCCTTCACGTGAATCAAAATGTCTTCGAGCGTGACGGGCACCGTGTTGCCGTAACCCAGCACGACATTGCCCACGCTGTCGCCCACCAGGATGATATCGATGCCGGCTTCATCCACGATGCGCGCCGTCGGGTAATCGTAGGCGGTCAGACACACCAGACGCTCGCCGCGTTCCTTGCTGGCTTTCAAAGAGGGCGCCGTTACCTTCTCTGGCCGTTCAGGCTTTAGATATGGCATCTATTTCTTTTCTCTCTCAGGAAATGAAACCGCGCCCAAATTATAGGTGAGCGGGATGGGGGCCGCAACCTGAAGGTTTGGAGTGCGCCGGCTTTGGCGGCGCTTTGGATTTCTTTGAAGTGGATCGCGGACATCCTGTCCGCCAGCGGGCGGAGCACGCTTAGATCTTGTTGGGACCGCCGCCTCAAGAGGATATTCGCGCACTCTGGCGGACAAGATGTCCGCGCTCCAACTCCACTCCATAAGGCGATTGCTTTAGTCTCGTCTGAATGGATAAAATGACGCGAGCCTAATCTTCAACCATGCCAATCAACTTAGACGGCATTCTCCTGCCGGTAACCACGCCCTTCACGCCAACTGAAGACTTTGACGCCGAAAGTTTCACTAACAACCTGGAGAAGTGGAACGTTACCGGTGTGATCGGGTACGTAGTGCTTGGGTCAACCGGCGAGCGCGTTAATCTCGATGAGCGCGAATACGTCCAGGTGATCCAGACCGCGCGGCGGGCCGTGCCAGAGACGATGAGTTTTATCGTGGGCGCCGGTCAGCAAAGCACCCGCGGCACGATTAGCGAAATTGAAACCGCCGCGAACGCCGGCGCCGAAGCCGTGCTGGTCATTACTCCACATTATTATCGCTCGGCGGTAACGCAGGACGCGCTGGTCAGGCATTACACCGCCGCTGCCGATGCTTCACCAATTCCGATCATTCTCTATAGCATGCCCGATCTGACGGGCATCACGATCGAACCTGAGACAGCGGCGCGCCTGAGCGAGCACAAAAATATCATTGGCATCAAAGACAGCTCGCCTGATGTGGCGAAGCTTGCGGAAGTAGTGCGCCGCGCGCCCCACGATTTCGCTGTCATGATTGGAAACGGCGCGGTGCTTTGCGAAGCATTGCAGGCGGGTGCGCGCGGCGGAATTCTGGCCGTGGCGTGCGTGGTGCCGCAACTATGTCTTGAAATCTATCGGGCCGTGGAGAAAGGCGAGATCGATCGGGCAAAGCGATTGCAGGAAAGGCTGTCGCCGCTGGCTCGCGCGGTCACTAAAACGTACGGCATCGGCGGCCTGAAGACGGCGATGGAGATGGTCGGGTTCGCCGGCGGTGCCGTGCGCCAACCTCTGCAGAGGCCGAACGAAACTGCGACGGCTGAGATTGAGCGCTTGATCAGCGCAGCGACCGGCTCTTCCGTCGCCGGGTCACCGCTGGCACATACAGCGCACGACGCGTAGAATTAGTCTCCTCTAGGAGCGATCCCGAAATTGAGCACCGCCGAAACTGCCTGTCACAGCACGCCCGAACAGGCCGGACTGCGCGTTGAAGCGGTTCCGTTCGATCAGATTCCCCAACAAACGCGTCTATTTCTCGACTACCTGCACGATCCCATTACCCTGCGACGCTTCTATCCCGAAGCTGTCCGCAATCACTATGAAGTTACCGAGCGACGCGAACGAGTTCTGGCCAACTACAAAATGGATCGCGGGGCCGTTTGCGATGCCCTCGAGCGAATGAATCTCCGCTGGGGCGCGAGCGAGAAGACACTCGCGAACGTTCAGCTGCTGCGCGAACCCGATTGCATCGCAGTGGTTTCCGGCCAGCAAGTCGGGCTTTTTACCGGGCCGCTCTACACAATTTACAAAGCGCTGTCAGCCGTCAAACTCGCCGAGTGCATGTCCCAACGCGGCATCAAAGCCGTCCCGGTATTCTGGATGGCGACCGAGGACCACGACTTTCCGGAAGTAGCGAAAGCCGAGTTGATCAATCGTGATTGCGTGTTCAGTAGCGTCTCCGCGCCACCGGAACTTCATCCGGAAGGACTGCCGGTTGGTCGCGTGATGCTGGATGAATCGCTGCAGGCAACGATACAGAATCTGCTTAGCGCGCTCCCGCAAACAGAGTTCAGCGAGGATCTCGCAAAGCTTCTGCGCGATGCATACCAGCCGGGACGAACCTATGGCGACGCGTTCGCGCGGGTGATGTCTCAACTAACGAGCCGGCAGGGCCTGATACTTCTGGATCCGCTCGACTCGGAACTGAAACAACTGGCTGCGCCGCTTTACGCGCAAGCCGCGCTCCGCGCGCACGAAATCGCTAACGCCATCGTCAATCGCAGCCGCGAGCTGGAAGCTGCCGGCTATCACGCGCAGGTCGCGCCGTCAGAAAATTCGTTCCCGCTTTTTTGGCATGACCAGAATGGCGCGCGTCATGCGCTGGCGCGAACGGACAGCGGCAAATATCAGGCGAAGGATGGCGGCAAGGAGTACTCGGCCGAGGAACTCGCCGCCTGGGCCTTGCGCGAGCCGGAGCGCTTCAGTCCGAACGTGACTCTGCGTGCAGTGGTGCAGGATTTTCTGCTGCCGACCGTGGCTTACTACGGCGGCGCGGCAGAGATTGCTTATTTTGCGCAAACCGCTGAGGTCTATCGCATACTCGATCGGCCGGTGACGCCGATTTTGCCCCGCGCGAGCCTGACGATGGTTGAGAAACACACGTGGCGCTCGCTGGAGCGATACGGAATTCGCCTGATCGATTTCTTTGCCGGAGTCGATCACGTCGTCGCTCGCGTGGTCGCAGAGTACCTGGGCAAGGAAACCTCAGAGGCTTTCGATCATACGACTACGACTTTCAATGACGAGCTGGATAGTCTGCAAGAACAACTGCGTCGCGTCGACCCGACGCTGGCTGAGGCTTTGGAAAAAGGCCGGCGCAAGATCAACTATCAGATCGATGGGTTGCGCACGCGCTTTCAACGCGCCCAGATGGGACGTGACGAAGCAGTGCATCGCCAGATCGAGCGCGCTTTTGATCTGCTTTACCCGGGTAAGACCTTGCAGGAGCGCCGCATCAATATCACATCCATGCTGGCGCGCCATGGCCGCTATGTGATCGATTGGATTTACGGCGCCATCGACCTGGGGTCGAATGATCATCATATTGTTTATCTGTGAAAGAAGTTCTTAGCGCTTTGTTCTTTGTGCTTTGATTTCTCGCGTCAGTTGTAATGCTGCACGTTAGCGAGTCTGTGGCTGGAGAAATACAAAGCTCTAAGTACAAAGTCCAAAGTTCTATTACCAGTTATGTCCAAGATCCGCGTTCTCCCAGATCACATTTCCAATCTCATCGCTGCCGGCGAGGTCGTCGAACGTCCCGCCTCGGTCGCCAAAGAGTTGGTCGAAAACGCCATCGACGCCGGGGCGACCCGCATCGTGATCGACGTCGAAGCCGGCGGCCGGCGTCTGCTGAAGATTACCGACGACGGCGAAGGGATGAACCGAGATGACGCAGTCCTGGCTTTTGAACGCCACGCGACTTCGAAGATTGCCCGCGCTGAAGACTTAAACGCCATAGCCACGCTGGGCTTTCGCGGCGAGGCGCTGGCCTCAATCGCGTCCGTAGCGCGCGTCGAGCTGATCACCCGCACGGAAGAGGCGTCCGCCGGCACGCGCGTCCTCGTCGAAGGCGGCCGCATGCGTGACGTGAAAGACGCGGCCCACCCGCGCGGGACGACCATCGGCGTGCGCGATCTGTTTTTCAATACGCCCGCACGAAGAAAGTTTCTGCGCTCGGAAGCGACCGAGACTTATCACCTCACCAATCTGGTCACGCATTATGCGCTGGCGCATCCCGAGATTGCTTTCACGCTGACGAATAATGGCCGCGAGACTTTGCGAGTCGCGCCCGCGCAGGATTTGCGCGAGCGTGCCTACCAGATTTTCGGCGCGCAGTTCCTCGACAGCCTCCTTGAAGTGAACAACCAGGCTGAATCGCCGGCTCAGTATGGCCAGATCGCTCGCGTCCAGGGTTTTGTCTCAGCGCCGCGCGAGCGGCGCACTTCCCGCGATGCGCAGTTTCTTTTCGTGAATGGCCGCTTTGTGCGTGACCGTCTGATTGGCCGCGCGCTATCGGAAGGTTACCGCTCGATACTTCCTCACGGAGTTTATCCGGCCGCGCTTTTGTTCATCGAGGTGCCGCTCGAGGAAGTCGACGTCAACGTCCATCCGGCCAAGACCGAAGTACGTTTTCGCCGCGCGGCCGCAGTCGCCGACTCGGTCCGCGAAGCGGTGCGCAATGGGTTGGCCAGCGCCGGATACGCGCCCGCCGCCGACATCCGTGACGCCGCATCGACAGCAACCGCCGGCGTTGGCACTGACACAAGCGAGTCAGCCGAGGCAAGCACCGGCAACGTTCCAAACGTCCAAGGTGAGCCCACTTCGCGAGAGGCTTTTGTCTTAAGGCCACGCCCACAGCAGGAGCGAATCGGCTTTGCCTTCGCGGCCGCACCGCAACGCGAGTCCTTCCCTGACGAAGCGGCGCAAATTCCCGCCACATCGTCTCCGAGTGCTGCCACTGGTTTAGCTGCGACGGCTGAATTGGGAGTCGAAGCCGAAAACTTTGGCGTGACAGAACGTGCGAAAACGGAAAGCGATGTGCGCGCGTTTCCCGAACTCCCGCCGCTCGATTCGGCATACAAATTTGTGCGCGAAGTGGCGGTGGAATCGGTAGGTTCTAACATCCGTCCCCTGGGGCAGTTGGATGAAAGCTTCATCATCGCTACTGATGATGAAGGTTTACTACTCATCGACCAACACGTGGCGCACGAGCGCGTTTTGTTCGATAAGTATCGCGCGCTGGAAGTTTCGCGGCGGGCTGAGTCGCAACAGATGTTGATTCCAGAGACCTTCGATCTCACTCCGGCGCAGGCAGCGGCCTTCGATGTCGCGGCTGAAGAGCTGGAAGCTTACGGCTTTGAATTAATGAGATTGTCGGGCCGCACGGTCGCGATAAAATCCACGCCCGCGGATTTACCCGCGAGTGAAGCGCGCAACGTCCTGGCTGAGGTGCTCGACACTGTCGATGCCGAGAAGCGCGGCGCGGCGCGGGCGACTTTACGCGATGAGATTGCCGCGTCTCTTGCCTGTCATGCGGCGATCAAAGTGAACATGCCGCTGGCGCCGGAAAAGATGCGGTGGTTGATCGATCGTCTGCTGACGACATCGTCGCCGACAACTTGTCCACATGGACGCCCGGTGATTCTGCGTCTGGCGATGCAGGATATTCTGAAAGGCTTTCATAGAATTTAGGCCGCGGATTAACGCAGATTCACGCGGATCAATCAATAGCATTAGTGGGTTCTCTTATCTGCGTCGATCCGCGTTCATCCGCGGCTAATTCTCAATGCGCCCACGGCAAACTCTTCAGGGTCCATTCATTGTCGGGATATTTCGCTCCCAACTCTATGCCGACCTCGCCCAGAACGGTGTGATCGTTTGTAGCTTTGTAGTGGCTCACTCCGCGCCAGTAGATCGCTTCCGCGGCAACGGCAGTGTCAGCATAGTTCTCCGCCACGCCGGCATAGATCTTCTCGGCGTCCGCCCATTTCTTGTGCATGAAGGCCACGCGTCCCAGACCCATTTCCAAACGCGCGCGAAACCAATTCTTCGGCAGATAGCCTTCGATGCGCGAACGCTCGACACCATCCGCATCCATGACGAGGATGGTCGGGGTCCAAAGTGCGTCAAAGCGATGGAACCACGCCGGGTGCTCTTTGATGTGAGCTTCGAGCGGCACAAAGTTTTGATGGATGAAGTCTGCGATCTCTTTGTCGCTGTATGACTCGGCTTCCAGCCGAGCACAGGCGCCTCAGGCAGGTGCGGCAGAAAAATCTATTAACAAAGGCTTGTTCTGAGCTTTTGCTTCGGCCAGCGCGGCGTCCACGTCTTTATTCCAATTGACGAGCATGTTTCAATACCTCTTTTCAGGTTGCGCAGACAGAATCCACGTAAATTCGTTAACATCGCCACCGTTCAGATTAGCGATACTTCTTGTAACAAGCGTCAATAATAGTCTTCTTTTTCTTGTCAGCGTCATCCCAGACCCAACGCGGTGCAGTGTACGTGCCTGGTTTGCCCTCGACAGGCTGGCCATTCAGTTTCACATGTTGCCAGTACAGATCGTCCGCATCATCTATACCTTTCTCGAGTTCTGTTTGCTTCTCCTGATCTTGTTGCTCCGCACGCGCTTTGGCTCTTCCTTCAGCCTCGGCCTTTGCCTTTTTTTCCTCTTCCGCGGCTTCCTTTTCCTTTTTTGCCACTTCGAATTTCTGACGTTCCAAATCCAACAAGGCGCTATTATATCGTGGCAATTCAATCAAGAAATAATAACCAATGGCGAGAACCGCTAATCCACAGAGCACAAGAAGTATTGTCCACTGTAAATTGATCTTGGTTTCTTGATCAGCCATGAGGCTCTTTCTGTGAATGGAAAACCCTAGCGAAGCAGTATCTGTTGCGGTAGGCTACAGATCCTCTGGCTTCAGACCAGTATGCTTCGCGATGCGCGCCAACATCTTCGGGCCAATCTCATCTTTGTCATGGAAGGCGAAGACCACGTCAGGCCAACGGGGACGGGAGAGGATCTTGTGAGAGCTTGATTCTCGTCCGATCCTCCAACCGACCCGGAGCAAGGCGGCGAGCACCCGCTTCGCTTTGGCTGAAGACCATTGGCTCATGCCGCGGCAAAGGAAATAGTAACGAACTCAGGAGCGCTTTCACCATGCTCAAGGCGATCGGCCAATACGCGAAGCGCGAGGGCCTGCGATTTTGCGATTGCCTGATCGGACGTTTGACCATAGGCGAGCACTCCGGGAAGTTCAAGCACTTCGGCCAGCCAGCGGCCGTCGCTTTCCTGTTCGTACTCAACTGTGAAAGTCATAGACATCTCTTGCGAGCATGCTATCACGACTCGGAATTCTGGCGCAGTCCAAGTCAGCCCCTACAGATTGGCCAAGGTTTCCAACACCAGCTCCGCATCCAGCAAACCGGGCAGTAACGCGTCAGGCTCACAAGCAGCTAAATCTTCCGCCGAGTGCACCCGCCCGGTCGCCACGGCCAGTACGCGCGCGCCAAAGTGACGGGCGCAGGCGATGTCGTTCGGTGTATCGCCAATCACGATGAACTGTTCCGGCTGAAGATCCGCGCCGAGATATTCGTTGATTCGCTGCGCGCCCAGCGCCGGCAAGTCGCGCCGATCGAAAGAGTCGTCACCGAACGCGCCGGGTAGTCGAAAGAATTCGGACAAGCCAGAGATTTCCAATTTTAAATAGGCTGCAGGCTTGATGTTGCCCGTCAGTAGCGCCGATAGGTAGCGCGGATGATCTTCAATTCTTTGCAAGACTTCACGCGCGCCGGGCATGGCTTCGATGATCTGGTTGCCGTTGCCGGTCGCGCGTTTCATCTCTTCCATATAGCAACGCAGCAACTCTTCCTTGCGCGCGTTGATGTGTGCGCGAGTGATGCCTTTGTCGCGCAACGATTCTTCGACGATCTGCAAATCCGTCATGCCTGAGACGATCATTCCACGCAATGATCCGGCGGTGCCGAATACCGCCTCGAGCATCGGCACGGTGTAATCCTTGAAGACCCCGTAGCGCTTGCCGTGCACCAAAGTACCGTCGAGATCCCAGAGTAGAATTCGGGATGCGCTATCGACCACTTGAGAAGAAGTCATTTTCCATAAGTTTTTATTTGTCATTGGACATGTTTCATTTCACATTATTGCCGCTTTATGAATCCGCGTTGGTGTGATTTCGTGGATCGTTCTTCAATTTTCGAGCCCAGCAAACGACCCACGAAGTCACACGAAGTAACTTACCCATCAATGGCGAATGAAAAATGTCAAATGACAAATGGAAAATGGTCCTATCACTTGGCATGCTGCGCCGAAGTCATCATCCTCACTCTATGACCGCCAAAACGTCACCCGCGTTTACCGTCGCGCCCAACTCAGCGCTCAGGGTAATGACTTTTCCCGTCTTCGGAGTTTTCATCTCGTTCTGCATCTTCATCGCTTCCACTACTACGATGCCGGCGCCGGTATCTACCTGATCACCGATTGCGACCAGAATGCGCACGACTTTGCCGGGCATGGGAGCGACGATCCGGGCCACGTCGTCGCCGTGGCCAACCAGCCCCGCGGCGCTGCGCAGTCGTTTAGGATCGGTAAGTGTGACTGAGTACTGCCCGGTTCCGACGGCCACGTCAACCTGTTTGCCGGATTCCGGCCGGCGTTCAACCCGGCAGTTGAAGACCAGACCGTCGGCGATCACCAAATACCTCCCGTCAGCGGATTCGTGTACCTCGAGTTCATAGCGGCGATCATCAATCTCAGCGAAGACCCGCGAGCCTTCATCCTTAATCCGGACGTCGGTTTGATAGTCGGCGATGGTGGCGTGAAGCTTCATCGTTCCCTGGATGTTGGTGTCAGAAGCCCGCGCGTAAGCAAGGGCGACTGTCGAGTCAGTCAGCGATTGCAGTCAAATAAAGCTCACGTCCCTCTTCTTCATGACGAGCGCGCCAACCACTCTAGCCCTTCCTGACGGTCGGGCTTCTGACACGCTTCATTCGGGCGTCGCGATAAAGACCCGCCGCACGTCCGGCAAGCTTCCATTTGCTCTGATCGGCGGGTTGATTATTCGGCGCTGCGTTACCTTGTGCCCGCGCGTACGCAAGCGCGGCGGCGACGATCGCTATGTCCTGGTGTGTGGCATGTGCATCTCGCGCATGGGCTTCTACACCACGCCGGCGCTCGTTAAAGCGCTCAATGAACCCGGTATCCAGGCGTCCGTCAATGAACTCTTCGTCGCGTACAATTTCGCGAAAGAAAGGAAGCGTCGTCTTGATGCCGGCGACGGCATACTCGTCAAGTGCGCGACGCAAACGCTGGATGGCTTCGGCACGAGTGCGTCCCCAGGCGGCGAGTTTGGAAATCATCGGATCGTAGTGAATCGAGACTTCGTCACCCTTGCTGACGCCGCCGTCGTCGCGAATTCCCGGGCCACTGGGAACGCGCAGAAAAGTGATTTTTCCGGGCGACGGGAAGAAACTGTTTTCCGGGTCTTCGGCGTAAACTCGACACTCGATAGCGTGGCCGCGCCAGCTGACGTCTTCCTGACCAAATGAGAGCCGGGCGCCGTCGGCCACCATGATTTGCTCACGCACCAGATCAAAACCAGTCACCAGCTCAGTAACCGGATGTTCGACCTGCAACCGAGTATTCATCTCGAGAAAATAAAACTCGCGCGTCGCATCGGAAAAAAGAAATTCGACTGTGCCGGCGCCAATGTAATTCACGGCCTCTGCGATCTTGATCGCGGCCGCGCCCATGCGCTCGCGCAAAGACGGATCGTTAATCGGCGACGGGCATTCCTCGATCACCTTCTGATGCCGGCGTTGAATCGAACACTCACGCTCGCCCAGGTGCACAACGTTGCCATATTGGTCGGCAAATAACTGGATTTCGATATGGCGGGGGCGCTCGACGACTTTCTCAAGATAGATTTCCTGGTTGCCGAAAGCCGACAGGGCTTCGGCTTGAGCAGTGTCGAACGCCGAGCGCAACTCGTCTTCACTCGCCACCTGTCGCATCCCTTTGCCTCCGCCGCCGGCGGCCGCTTTCAGCATTACCGGATAGCCAAAGCGGACCGCCGTCTCGCGCGCTTCGGCAAAGGTCTGCAGCGATTCAGTAGTGCCCGGGACCACGGACACACCCGCAGCTGTCGCGGCCCGGCGCGCGCTGGTCTTCGAGCCCATCACTTCCATGGCTTCAGTGCCCGGGCCAATGAAGGTCAAACCCGCTTTCGCAACCGCGCGCGCGAAGTTGGGATTCTCAGCCAGAAAGCCATAGCCGGGATGAATTGCTTCGGCTCCCGTCTTTTTTGCCGCAGCGATGATTGCTTCGATGTTCAGATAACTCTGGGCTGAGGGCGCCGGGCCGATACAGCAGGCTTCATCCGACATGCGCACATGCAAAGCGTTCGCGTCGGCTTCCGAAAAAACAGCCACCGGCGTGATTCCGAGGTCGCGACAGGCGCGAATGATTCGGACGGCGATCTCACCGCGATTGGCGATTAGGATTTTACTAAACATGCGTTCGAACTTCGTACTTTGTTCTTAATGCTTTGACTCGGGCTAGCCCTGATCGAAACTCGATCCGGCTCGGCAGCGAACAAAGTACAAAGTACTAAGCACAAAGTACAGCGCTCAAGTGCAAAGCATTAACTCAAACGACAAAAGAATTCACTGGTCGGTGGGGATCGTATCTGAGCGCAACTCTGGCGCCGGGCAGGTAAGCATGATCGCGAAGCAGTTGCTCGCCATCAAGACGCTGAAAGGCCTGGTAATCCACTCCGCCTACGGTGTAGCTATAAGAGAGCATTGTTTGGCCGTCACCATCCACATCCGTGCCCAGCACTGTGGCTTCGCCGATGCGACCCTGTCGCAACAGCACGGCGCGCCGCGCAATTTCGGGATCTTCTTTCTTACGACGGAAGCGGGCCAGCAATGACATGAGCTTAAGGCACGCGCGGTTTGGTTGAAGCGGACGATGACGGGGGCAGTTCTGAAAGTTTCATGACGACTCCGTCGTGAACAATGAAGTCGTCGTCGGTATTGAGTATCTTGTCCGGACCCGGCAGGCGCAAATCGTAATTGGTGAAGGAAACTCCCTGCGGATCGACGTTAGCGTTAGTGGACGCGTGGCGCAACACTGTGCCGCGCGGCACCAGAGCCTTGGTCTTGCTCGACGCCGCTGCCAGCACACTGCTTGCCTGATAGCCAACCGGATCCATATTGCGCAGCGCTTCGGCAATCGCGCCATCGGGATCGGGCAAACTGCTCAAATCTTTAACCAGGTCATCGGCCGTCGGGAGCGTACCGTGCGCCGCGCGATATTCAAGCAGCGCTCTCTGGATGGTATAGGCCTGGGCGTAGTAGCCGGCGTCAACCGCCCATTGATGTCGACGCAATCTTTCCGGAATCGTGACGCCAATCAAGGTTGCCACCACCAGCGTGGCTAGGACCGCGGCGGCGAGTCCAACCCGGGCTGGGCGCAAACCGATAAACAGGTGGGGATTGTGTTTGATGCTGCGGATCAAGCGCGCACCTCCCCACAACGTGGCGATCGCAACCGGAAGCGCCACCCACTTCAAGCGCCAGGCGACTACTTCGCCGGCGCTGATCAATGCCTGCAATTCGCCTGTTAACGATGAGAAACGAAGGGGAAAACCTCTGAGCTGAAATAACGTCACGATGACCAACGAGAGGAAACCCGCAGACAAAACCGCGCCGTTCGCTGAGACGATGGCCGCGCGGCCATAGGAACGCAACTGATGCTCAGCCTTTGCCAAAGGTGGACCAATGGCGCGCGCGCCACAGGCAGCGCAACCCAGACAAAGGTCGCCGTCGACTTTCGAGCCGCAAGCGGGGCAGATGATCAAGATTCGTTTACCTCTAAGGGGAACAAAAACGCGGGACTAAATTAGAACTGAGACCGCCACTTCGTCAAGAGTTTATCGTTAAATAAATCTTTCCACAACGCGGGCGCGGCCAAACTCGAAATAACAGGCCTGAAACCGCTACGTTTGCTATCAGCCGGTTTTCGGCGCCAGCGCCGGTTCATGCCTGCGTTCCGGACCCTGGGCACCTGCGGCGGCAACTTGTTTCGCAGCTTCCTGCGCCTGACCTTTATTCACTTCACGCCAGGTGTGATACATGCGATGCGCAAACGTCCAGTAAGAACCCACGGCCAGCACCCACAAAACTGCGGGCATGCGATTGGCAAAAAAGTTATGCGAACCCGGCCGCGTCGATAGCGCGCCAATGATAAAGAGCACTACGCGCTCGGGCCGCCTGAGAAAGCCCACGTCGCATTTCGGAATCATGCTCTCAGCACGCGCGCTGGCGTAACTCACCATCACCGAACCCATCATGCCCGCGCCGGCGAGAAAGACATTCAGAGTCGAATGAAACTCAGTGTCGCGCGCATAGAAAACCATCAAGCCGACAAACACCACCATGTCCGACAAACGATCGAGTGACGAATCCAAAAATCCGCCATAGCTGGTCACGCGTCCGGAAAGCCGCGCCACTTGCCCGTCGAGCATGTCGAAAAGATTTGCGACGATCAGAACAATGCCGGCCCAGAAGAACATACCGAAGCCGAACAACATGCCCGAGGCGACGTTAATGGCGACTCCGACGACGGTGAGAATGTTTGGATTGATATGACCATAGGCCAGCCAGCGCACCATGGCATCGATAACCCGTTGGCCGGCTCGTCCAATACTTGCTCCAAACATTGTTTAGGCTCTGCTCCTGCTGATGGTCACTAGATTAGCACGTGATCATAAGAATGGGAGAATCGGCGTGTCAAGAAGGAGTGCTTATGACTTAGCCGAAGTTTGTGACTACCCGCGCCTTTTGTAACCACCCGCTCATTAATTCCCGGCCTACTTACTGCACGAGCATGGCGGCTCTGCCGCAGCACATAGCGGTAAGCCTCTGGCTTACCGGAAATCCTCCCCCCAAATATTCAGGAGGCTCTGCCTCCGCTCCTCCACTTGATCCGATCGACATCCATTAGCAATGGCTCGTCATCCGAAATGTTCCTCGTCCAACATCTAACACTCGACCAGCGATATTCTTCGGGTTTCTTGACCAAATTGGCACGCACCGGATTCTGATGAGTGTAATGCATTCGCTTCATCAACATATTCTCAGTGAGCAGTAGTCGCGCGTCGGGATGATGATCCCACAGTGAATGACTGTAACGCCGCGGTCTTGTCTCGTGCCGTAGTTTCTTCAAAGCGCCTTCATAATTACGCTCTTTCAAATAGCCGATTATGCGATGGCTGGTAATGCCGTTAATGAACTGGAGAGTTCGAGCAGCCGACAGAATGGAATCGGTGATGATGTGCAGATGATCCGGCATAATCACGTAGGCGTACAGGGCAAACTTGCCCGACCGCCGCGCCTCATCCAGGGCCGCACAAGTAATACGCTTGATCTCAACGCTGCGAAAAACCAGTAAGCGATCTTTGGCGACTGAGGTCAAGTAGTAACAGGGCGAATCACGGGAGATGATTTGCATGCCTGACAGTGTAGACGAGCATGCAATGAAATGATTTTTGCAAGGGTTGAGGATCCCGAGGCGGAGCCTCCTTATTATTTACGGGAAGAATGCCGGTAAGCCAGAGGCTTACCGCTATGTGCTGCGGCAAAGCCGCCATGTCAGGGCGAGGCTGGTCGGATGTTCCAATCTAGAACCGGAAGTTGATACCGGCGTTGAAGGTGTGGGCCTTTGTTTCCCACCGGTAAGCAACCTGAAAGGGTGGATTTGCGGGAATCGGATTGGCGGTAATGGACTGGTTGCCCAGGTCATAATAAAGATACTCGGCCTTCCAACTCCAGTGCTGGTTAATTCCGACTTCAACTCCGCCGCCGACAGTCCATCCTGCTTTCGTCTTGCTTAACGACACCGGGTATTGGAAAAACAATATTGGGCTCGGCGTGCTTGGGCGAAAGTCTGCGTTCGCTGAATAGTCCACATGGCCATAAGCCAGTCCACCCGTGCCATAGATCAACAGCCGGTCGAAGGCTGCTCCTGCGCGTGGGCGAACCGTGGCGAACCATTTTGTGTCCTGACGGGTGATCAGGAACCCATTGCTGGCAAACGCAGAACCGTTGTTCATGATGATCGGTGTGACCCTGGCGGTTCCACTCATCCGGGACCAGGAAATATCTGCCTCGCCACCGACGACGAAGTGTCCCGTTTGCCAGTTGTAGCCGCCCTGGGCCCCGCCGCTGAACCCGCTGGGATCCGGACGTAAAGTTGTCGGCCTCATGTCAATAAACTGTGTAGCGTTGGGTAGCGGAGTGAAAGTCGTGTTGGCTCGACCCCGGCCCCAGCCGGCGTGGCCGCCGACATAGCCGCCCGTCCAGTTGTATGAAGTAGCAGGCGCGGGCGCGGGACTGTTTGGCCTGGCCGAACCTGTGGCAGTAGTCCCTGAACCAGACTCAGAACTCGAGCCCAGCGGCTCGCTTCCCTCGGCGGCGTTCGTGGCAGTTGAGCGGTCCTTCTTGTCTTGCGCAGAAGTAGAGGTGGCAACTGCCACACCGAGCACCATGGCCAGCCCGCTTACGATTAACCAACCAGATATACTATTGCGCATTAATTGATAACCTCAACGTGCACAAACTCTGCGGTGAAGGCTTGGCTAATGTTGGCCAGCAAATGCTCCCAACCGCTCTGCAAGACTTCTACTCAGTTGCAGATTTCCCAGGCGTCCGGTCAGGGCTTTGGCGCCGGCACAACTATGATCACAGCTTGATTGCTATCCTGGCCTCGCAAGCGAATGCGAATCTTCGCATCATGTGGTCCGCCTCCGCCTGTCGAGAAGCCGTCAGGGAATTTGACCACGATTTGTGTCAACCAGTCGAAGTTCGGGACAGTCATGACTGATTCAACAATCAGCGGCACAATCGTGCCCGAAACGTCGGCTTCAGCGGTAATGGCTGACGCAGTTTCGCCCGGCCTCAATTGCGCATGGAGAGCAAAGAGCGTTATGTGCGTGCGGTGATCGGCAGTGAAATTGTTATTCCCCACCAGCGAAAACGGATCGACCACGAATGTCACCGAGTCAAACGCGATCGCCCGGTCTGTACCCGGAATAGTCAGCAGCAGAGGTGCCAGGTTGTCGACTACCGTCACCTGGATGGTGTCGGTATCAGAGAGTGGCCCACCAATACCGTTGTGACCAAGGTCGTTCGTAGTAATCGTAATCACACCGCTGCCGAACGCCAGGTTCTTCATTCCTTCCAACGCGGCGTTGATGTTGGCAATGCTGCCGGTAAAGGTCATCAAAGGATCGTCGGTACCGTCGCCAACCGTGAAGGACAAGCCACTGGTGCCGTTCAAAGTAATCGTGCCGTCGGTAGCCTTCAACGTGACCTGTACCGGATCACTACCGGCGTCGACATCAGAGATAAAGATCGCGTTCCCCGTACCCACTGAGAAGACGAACAATGCGTTGAGCGGTATGTTCTGCGGCCCCGGCACGTGATTGACCGGCGCGTCGTTGACAGAGTTAACAGTCAGCAAGAAGGTGTCGGTCATACTCTGCCCGTTTGCGCCGTTAACCGTAATCGTGATGGTGGAGGTGCCAAACTGATCCGCCAGAGGATTAATCGTCAACGTGCGGGTTGAGCCGGCTCCCGTCAGTGCAATGTTCGCCACGTTGTTCGGTACCAACGCCGTGTTCGATGACGTCGCTGTAACGCCGGTGATCGACGCCGCGCCGCCGACATTGAACGTGAACTGAAGCTGCGTGTCTTCGTTGATTGCCTTGTCGGTGATGTCTTCCAGAGAGACCTGAGCTTCGAAAGCGCCGATGTCCACGGTCTCGGTTGTGTTGGCATCGGGCCCGTCAACGATTCGCGCGAAGCCTGCGCCGCGCTGGTCGGTAAACGGGGCGACGCCGCTGAATGGCGGATTTGTGACCGCAGCATTGTTGCCGGCATCGAGCGCCGGAGAACCGGCCAGCAAAGCATGCGTCTGGGTCGGTCCACCATTGTTGGCGAGGGGGCCGAGCAAAGGATTGATTGGCGCAGCGGTAGTCCCAACAATGTCGCCGTTGCTGCCGTTGGTAAAGCCGGTGCTGCCGTCATTCTTGCCGATCAAGTTATTGCCCTGCGAAGTCATTGGGCCAACGAGGTCCGGGCCGATTCCCGCGGTGTTGAGAGCGACGATGCTGTTACTGAGATTAATCACCGGGCTCGCCGAGTTGTTATGAATGCCGCCACCGGCGCCGCTGGGGCCAGTAGCAGAGTTGCCAGTGATAGTGCTATTCGTGACGTTTATTGGTCCGCTTTGGACATTGAAAATGCCGCCGCCGGCGCTGGCGGTGTTACCGCTGATAGTGCTGTTGGTGACGTTGACGGTTCCCGTGCCGTTATTGAAGATGCCGCCGCCTGAGGGCGAAGCAGTGTTGTTGTTAAGAGTGCTATTGCTGATGTTGACTACGCCGGTACTAAAGTTGAGAATGCCGCCGCCGAACCCAGCAGAGTTATTGCTGAGCGTGCTATTGGTGATGTTGACTGCCGCGGTGCTGTTATTGAGAATTCCACCACCGGAGGAGCCGCCGGGAACCTGCCCATTGGAGATTGTCAACCCTGAGAAGTTGACCACTCCCGGACTCGCCGTCACGTTGAATACGCGGCTACTGTTGTTTCCGCTTATCGTCAGCAGATTCGCGCCCGGTCCTTGAATCGTCATGCTCTTATCAATCATCAACTCTCCGCTGGTTAGGTTAATCGGACTGGTGACGTGGCCGGGGGTCATGTCGAAAGTAATCGTGCTGCCCGGGCAGGCGCTGAGGATCATCGCCCGCAGAGAGCCCGCGCCGTTGTCGTTGCTGTTAGTGACCAAGTTGCTCCCACAGCTGACCGTGATCGTCGCTGTTGTAGCCGGGCCCAGACCATCTCCGACCGCGCTGGTGGCGCCCTGCACATCGAAGCTGAAGCTCGAGCCCGGACTGGACAGATTGTTCGCCGGCGTGAATTTCAATCCGGCATTGCCTTCGGCAAACGTGATGAACTGGTTGTTAGTGATCGGGGTTGTGCCATCGTTCTTGAACAACGTGCCGTTAGTAATGTTCGTGATCTTGAAATGACTTACTTCAGTGCTGTCCACTGCATTGCGAGTAATAACCAGGCCCGACGAGGTCTGAATGTTGACGCCGGTCGCCGCATTTGTCACTGACGGAGTGTCGGCCACCGCATTGACGGTAATCGTCGCCGTCGCCAAGCCGCCGCCCAGACCCGCGTCGGTGTTATTCAACGATGCCTGCACCTGGAAGCTGAAGGTGGTCGTCGGGCTGAACAGATTCGCGTTGGGCGTGAACTTCAATCCGGCATTGCCCTGAGCAAAGGTGATGAAGTCGCCGTTGTTGATCGGCGTCGTGCCGTCGTGCTGGAACAGCGTGCCATTAGCGATGCTGGTGATCTTGAAGTGAGTCACCTCGGCGCCATCGGCGGCGTTACGGCTGATAACCAAACCTGAAGTCGTTTGCGTGTCTTCATTGGTCGTGGCATTTGTTACCGACGGGGTGTCGGCCACCGGATCGATGGTAAAGGTGACGGTAGCTGCCAACACGCTGTCCTTCGGATCGGGCGCTCCGTTGGTCGTGCCGTTGTCTCGGATCTTGTACTGGAAGCTGGCCGGGCCAAAGTAGTTCGCGGTCGGCGTAAACTGCACATTAGTGCCCAGGATTCCCACCGTGCCACCGACCGGATTGCTCACCGAGATGACCGTCAGAGTTTGGCCGGCCTCATCGGGAGGGCCGGGTGAATCGTTCACCAGCAGATCGGCAAACGGAATCGTGCGCACGCCCGAATCCTCAGCTATGCTCGTGAGCGCGTCACCGTTGGCCACCGGTGGATCGTTGACCGAGATCACGGTAACGTTGACATCAGCCTCGTCAGAGTCGAGCCCGCCGGCGCTGACCTTGAACTTGAAGGAATCCAGACCGTTGAAGTTCAGAGACGGCGTGTAGTTCACCGTCGCCGTGCAGGTCTCTGACAAATTGAAGTTGCAGACGGGCGCGCTGATCGGTCCCAGCGAGCCATGCGCGGGCGATTGCGTAATAGTGAAAGTCAGCGGGAAGTTTTGCGAATAAGTTCCCTTCAGAGTGATCGTCACCTGCGTATCTTCGTTGGTCGAAGGTTGCGGGTTGGGTGGCACCGCCACTGGTTGGCAGCCGCCGCCGGTTTGAACCTCAACCGCGCCAATGTCTGTGCCGTTGCCCGGAGAAGCAGCGTTTGGATAGATCGCGTCGGCCAGATCGAATGGACGGACGCCGCCACGCTGGTCTGTGGTCACGGTAAAGTTGAAGCCCTTATCAATGGCCGGACTGGTGCATTGCAAAGCATGAGTCTTTGTGGGACCACCGTTATCGGCCAGCGGGAACAGATGCGGATCCACGCCCGTGATGTTAGTGCCGGGATTCAGCGTCTCAGTGATGACGGCGCCAGACGTCACTTGAATCAGGTTGAAGCCTTCCGAGTTGACCGCGCCGCTGATGTCGTCGGCGGTGCCAGCCACGCCCGCCGTCGTATTCGCTGACGTCGGAGTGGCGGTCAGTCCTGCGGATGTTGCGTTATCCGTAGCAATGTTCAGTGCCGCGTCATTCGCGGCTGGCAACTGGGATGTCAGGACAATGTTGGCTCCCGTGCCTGAGACGTTGAAGAATCCGCTGACGTCCGCATCAGCAGCCAACGCCGTGCGCATCTTTCCGGCCACCTGAGAAGCAGTATCGGCATTTGCGACTGCAACGTTTACAGTCTTCGGATTGTTCGGCATGCCGGCGGCTGTCACCACCACCTTCGCATTACCGGCGCTGGTAATTGTGCCGGCTACGGTCGCCGTCTCAACCTGCAGCACACCTCCCTTGAAGTCGTGGCCGACGATGGTATTGCGCAAGACGACCGTGCCGCCACTGCGGAAGATCCCACCGCCCGTGCCGACGCCGTTGTTGTCATTGTCAGCACGGTTATTGGTGATCGTACTGGCGGTAATAGTCAACGCGCCGCTGACGTTGTAAAGACCGCCGCCGCCGAGCGGGGTTAAGTTACCGCTGATGGTGCTGTTCGTGATGTTTACCGTGGCGTTGTTCGTGATGCTTAGCCCGCCGCCTTGGCCCGCGGAGTTATCACTGATGGTGCTGTTGGTAAGGTTCAAAGTGCCGGCGGAGCCGATTAATAAAATCCCGCCTCCATCACCGCCCGCCGCACTATTGCCGGTGATGACGCTGTTGCTGACAGTTACGGTGCCCGTGTTGTTATTCAAAATGCCGCCGCCGGGGGAATTTCCGTTGCTGACGGTCAACCCGTTAATGGTGAGGTTGATATTCCCCAAAGAAAAAACAGTGAAGATGCGGTAGTTACCGCCCGTGTCGCGCTTCACCGTCAGCACGTTGGCGCCGGGGCCGTTGATGGTCATGTCGCTTGAAAGATCTGGCAGCGCACCCGTCAGATTAATCGTGTAAGGACCGGGTGCTGCGAACACAGTCGAGTTAAAAGTGATCGTCTCCAAACCGGCGTCGGCGTTGGCGGCGTTGATGGCCTCGCGCAGTGTGCAGTCCTGATTGCCTGGGCCCGTGCCGAGCGGATCGCACGAGCCATCATCCGTGTCGGCGGTCGTGTTGACTTCGAACGTCGTGAAGTCGTTCTTGAAGAACGTTACGGTGTTGTCCGTGAAGGTCGCGACGGTGCTGCCGTTACCCGCGGCATCCTGCGCCGCTCCCGCCGGAATGTTGGCGATCACTGTTCCGCTCTGGGTCATGCCGCCAATCGCGACGTTGAAGTGAGTACCGTCGTTGGGGGCAATCTCACTGATGTTGACCACCGTCGCCCCCGCGGTCCCTGAGATCGTCACGTCAGCATTGGTAAAGCTGCCGGCCACCACCGGTTCGGTGAAGATCGCCGTAAAGTTAACCACCGTGGTGGCGCTGGGGCCGGTCACCGGATCTGTCTGTCCCGCGGCCTGATTGATCGTTACGTCCGGCGGCGTCGTATCCGTTACCCAGGACTCAGTCGCATCCGAGGTCAGCGAGTTAAGCGCGGCGTCCTTGATGTTTGATCCGGCAGCCGTCAGCTTTAAGACGTAAGTGCCCGCCGCTCCCGTCAGCCCGCTCAGGTTACCCAGCGTCCAGGTTATGTTGTCACCACTCGTCAGCGTCTGCGCGCCGGTCAGCAGATTAGCGCCGCCGTTAAGCTTGAGAGTCAGATCAGGAAGGTCGAATCCAGTGACGGCCTTGTTGAATACGATCTGGATCGAGCTGACACTCGTGTTGCGCGGATCCGGTGCCACTGGCGTGATTGTCACACTCAACGCCGAAGGATCAAACGTGCGATTAAACTGCGTCGCGGCCGTGTTGGTATTACCTGCCAAATCGTTGGCCACGCCAGCCGCAATGTCAGCCGAAACGGGACCGGGGCTCGTGGGGGTCAGATCGAAGGTATAGATCGCGGGGCCACCGGCAAAGTTCCCGACCGTGCCATTGGCGGGAACAATGTCGCCGATCGTGAAACCTGAAACAGACTCGCTGAAAGTGACCGTAACCGGTATCGGCGTGGTAGCGGTAGGATTGCCCACAGCCGAACTCATCGCCACCGTTGGTTTGGTAGTGTCAATAACAATTGGCAACGCAGCAGAGGCCACCGAAACATTCCCCGCCAGGTCAGTGGCGACGACGGTAATGTTGTAAGGGCCATCCGCCAGCGCACTGCTCGTAATACTCCACGCGCCCGCATTGTCCGCCGCGCCCGAACCTTTCAAAACGCCGGTCGCGAACAACTGCACGCTGCTGTTGGCTTCGGCGGTGCCGGTAAAGGTCGGCGTCGTCTTGCTGGTCACATTGTCATTATTAATGTTGCTGTCGTCGGCAGTAATTAAGTCCGGCGTCGATGGCTGGGCAGTGCTGGTATCGATAGTCACATCGAGCCCGTCGGAATCCGGACTCAAGGTAATGCCGACAGTTTGGCGCGCTTTATATGTATGCGGGCCGGCCAAGGCACCGGGGTCCGTTAGCTGAATGCTCGTCCCGACTGCCGTGGCATTTGCTACCGACGTGCCATCTCGCAGCAACTCCACATTCGCGCCATTGATGACGCCGGTGATGTTGAAAGTCGGCGTAGTGTCGTTGGTGTAGTTGTCGGTACTGCTCGAACCGGAATCGCTGGCCGCAATCAAGTCCGGCGCATCAGGCTTGATGGTGATCGTAATGCTGGTGCCTGCCGAAGGATCGCTGGTGACCGCGTTGAAAATCTGCTTGGCCGTATAAGTGAACGTGCCATTCGGAGCCGATGGATCAGTGAGCTGTATCGTGACGCCGGCAGCCGTGCCACTGGCAACCTCGACGCCATCACGAAACAGTTTGACGGTCGCGGTGTTCACCACGTTCGTGATGTTGAAGGTCGGGCTGGTGTCGTTTGTGATGCCGTCGCCGAGTGTTCCTGAATCGCTTGCGGGATCAAGAACGGGCGCATCCGGAATAATAGATATCAAGACCGGCAAAGCCGTGGAGGCCACGCTCGTGGCAGCACCGAACGACTGTTTAGCGGTGTACGAATAAGTCGTGCCGCTGGCAGTGAATGTCAACGGTCCCGGATCAGTCAGTTGAATCGTAATGCCCGATGCCACTCCGCTGGCCACCGGAGCGCCGTCGCGGAATAGTTGGACGGTCGCACCTGAGACGACGCCAGGGATAGTGAACGACAAGTTGGTCGTGACGTTGGTCTTGTCGTCCGCGTTGTTTGCTCCCGAATCGCTCACCGCATCCAGGTTCGGCGCGCCCGGAGCGTTGGGCGCTATCTGTGACTCGAACGCACCGATGTCCGTGTCGTCGAATGGCGCAACCGGCGGCGTCGCATCGAAATCAACCGGCCGCGGGAAGCCGCGCTGATCGGTGGTCAGGCTGAAGGCGTTGCCCTTCTCCAAAGCAGGACTGCCGTTTACCAACGCGTGCGTCTTTGTCGGTCCGCCATTGTCCGCCAGTGTAGTGTTAAGCACTGTCGCGATGTCGATAGTGCCGACGCCCGCGTTGCCGACAATGTTGTGGTCAGTGCCGTCGGTAAGCCCGCCACTGCTGGCTGCGTCACCGATCAGGTTGTACGAACTCGCGCTGCCGGCGGTGTTAATTGTTCCGGTTATGTCGTGCGCCGTCGGCGTGGTTGTGCCCTTCAGGTTTCCGGCGACGATAGTGTTCTTCAATGTAAACGTGCCGCTAGCGATATTGAGTCCGCCACCGGCGCCGCCGCCGAGATCATCTTTATCTGTCGTGTTGCCGGTCACGGTGACGCCGGTGAGCGTCGTCGTGCCGGTCGCGCCGGCGTTGTAGACACCACCGCCGTCATTATTCGCGCCATTGCCACTGATGGTGCTGTTGGTGATCGTCAGGGTAGCGTTGGTGCCCGCGCCAACATTGAAGATGCCCCCACCGTTTAGACCCGCAGTGTTTCCGCTGATCGTGCTGCCCGTAATCGTCGCTCCGGCCGGACCCGCCGTGGCATCGTTATAGACACCGCCACCCGACGCGCTCCCGGAAACGCCACCCGTACCGCCAGTGCCAGGCGCGCCGGCGACAACTGAATTCCCTGAGATGGTTGAGTCAGTCAGCGTCAGAGTGCCGCTACTGTAGACACCGCCGCCAAAGCCCGCTCCACCGTTGCCGTTCGTGTTTGCCGCATCGGTGTCGCCACCCTTGCCGCCCGTCGCGGAGTTGCTGCCATTGACGGTCGTGTTCGTCAACGTCAGTGTGCCGCTGTTATAGATTCCGCCACCCAGTCCGTTGCCCCCCACGCCGCCCGCGCCGGCCCCGGTGTTGGAACCGCCATCGCCGCCAGTAGAGTGACTGCCGCTGAGAATTACGTTCGAGAGAGTGAGCGTGCCCGCATTGATTACCGCACCGCCCTTGGCATCGATGCCGGCGCTGCCCGCAGCCCCATTCGCGCCCAGGACCTTCCCGGCCGTGATCGTCATGCCCGAGATAATCACCGTCTTGCCAACGGCGACATTAAAGACCCGGCTCGCATTGTTACCGCTGACTGTAAGCGTGGCCGCTCCTGGTCCGGTCACCGTCACGTTCTTGCTGATCGCCAACTCAACCGTGGTAAGCGTGATCGACGTCACCGATGGATCAAAAGTGATCGTGCCGCCGTCGCACACGGTGCTTAACGCATCGCGCAGGCTGCCCGCAGCCGCGTCGGTGTTGTTGGCGACAATCACATTCGCCGCGCAGGTGTTAACCACATGTCCGCCGCCACCTTCTGTGCCCGAACTCGCGGCAAACTGAGCGTCGCCGCTGTAGTCGGCGGTGATCGGATTGTGCGTGCCGGCACTGAGCGAAGAAGTTATAAAGGTCGCATCGCCGCTGCCATTCACAGGTTGTGGCCCGCCGAGCGCGGTGGTTCCCGAGAGGCCGTCCCAGAACTGCACTGTGCCGGTCGGAGTTCCACTGAACGCGCTCGAGACATGCGCCGTAAACGTCACCGACTGTCCAAAGTTCGACGGATTTGGCGCCGAGGTTACCGTAGTGGTTGTGGCCTTCTTGTTGACTTGCTGTCCCGGAGGATCCGGTAACAGTTTTCCGGTGCTCGAGTTGAACTGAACATCGCCACTGTAATCCGCGGTGATTGTGTGCGGACCCGCCGTCAGGTTGGATATAGCTGCCGTACTGGCGCACGCGGTTGCTCCCGGACAACTGCCGCCCGTCGTCAGCGATATCGCACCACCAAGAGGCGTGCCGGTGCCGGAGGGGCCATCCCAGAATTGCACCGTGCCGGTGGCCGAGGCTGAGTTGACCTGGGCCGTGAAGGTTACCGCATCGCCAACGTTCGACGGATTGAGCGAAGAGAGAACCGTCGTGGTGGTCGCCGTCTTATTGTTGACCTGCTGATTTGGCGCCAGCGTCCCCGTGTTCGGATCAAAGTTACCGCTGCTGTCCGTGTAGTCGGCGGTGATCACATGCGAGCCGGCAGTCAGACTTGAGATGTTGGGCGTGGTCGCACACGCGCTGCCCGCCGGACAAGTGCCGCCGGTGGTGAGCGCGATCGGCGCGCCCAACGCGGATGCACCGTCTTTAAACTGCACTGAGCCGGTGGGCACGCCGCCGGGCGAGCTGACCGTCGCCGTGAACTGCACGTTCTGGCCGACGAATGAAGGATTCTGAGATGAAGCAACAGCGACCGTCGTGTCGAACAGATCAACCAAAGTCACCGTCGCATCGTTTGCCGCAACCGTCCCGGGATCGTCAGTTACGATCGGATTGCCTACGAAAGCGCCTGAAAGCGTACCTTGAGCAGAGACTTTTGGCGGCACGACGCCGGCCAGGTTCGGCGGATTGTTGAGCGTCACACTGAACTTGATCGTGATGGTCTTGCCGTTCGGCAGAGAGAATCCTGAGCCGGTTCCGTTGATCGGGAAAGTGCCGCCACTGACCGGCATCGGCGCAAACGATCTTGTCGCCGTCGCGCGGTGATTCCTGACCTCTGCTCTCTGACGTCGGTCCGCTGGTCTGTTGGCGTGGTTCGAGCGAACGTCTGATCTCTGATCGCTGGTAGCTGTCCTTAGGCTCGCTGAATTAAGGTGGACGTCTTTGCTCGATACTTTCGTCGTCGCGATCTCGCTCGCGCTTTCTGTCTTTTGACTTGTGCCTTCTGCCTTCTCGGCATGCGCCGCGGGAACAATCAGCGAATCAACGCTGTTCACAAATTGAGCTACCAAACTCGTTGCACCGGCGAGCCATCGCGATACCGAAACAGCGTTGCCAGCAGGACCGTTGCTCTCGCCCGAGGTTGTTGCTCCGGCGAAGAGCAAAGAGGACTGCGCACTGTCATTTGCCGGTAGAGAGCGAGCGGATTGCGTGGCACGGTCGAGGCTATCAAGGGTCGAGGCAAGGTCGTTCCCGGTTGATGCGAACAGCGAAGCCACGTGACTGTTCTGCTGATTCTTACCTGTCTGAGCAAGGACGCCGCCTTTGCGCTGCTGCATCATCCGGTCAAGTGATGCCACCGTCGCGCACGCCGCGCCGCCGACAAAGCCGCCGCCACCAGATCCGCTGGACGTAGCACTCGCGGCGGCAGTACTCGTGCCATCTTCGCTGCTCGTGTTCTGCCCCGCGACAAAAGCTGACGCATCGGTAGCGGACCCCGCGTAGCCAGGCAGGCGTATCGTAATAACTGCGGTGGTTTGCTTTTTGATACGGATGTCGGAGAGACCGCTGACGACCGCTTCCGTACCACGATTGAAGTTGTTAGCCAGGGCCCCTGCGCCGCCAATCTGCGCACAAATAGCGATAGTGTCCGTAGCCGTCGAACCGGCGATTAGATTGAACGCCTCGCGGCTGCCCGTCCCGTCAGCTGGGAAGCCAGGCGGGTTGATAGGGCCGCCTTCCAGGACCGTATTGCCCGTTACGGTCAGGTTCAAATTGCCGCCGGGATTGCCCTCGCCGTTGCTGACGCTGGGGCTGTCGTTTGCCGTGACATTAATGCCCCGGTCCTTACATTGGCGCATCGTGTTGCCGGTCACCGCAACCGTGTGCGTGCCCTTGCCGTGCGAGTCTACCGCGATGCCATGAGCCTGTGTCGAGCATGAACGAATCACGCCCGTCGTGCCGATGATGTTGTTACGAACCTTGCCCGACATCGTCGTGGTGGCCGCGGAAGGTACTCCGAGATTCACCGTGATCGCGCTTAGGATCGCGCCGTTAATCTTGTTGCCATTGATGTCGTAAGTGACGGCAGCCGAACCGGTCAGGACTGTAGAGTTGACTACAATGTCCTGTCCCAGCGCGGTCGAGTGTCCCCCAATCAGATTATTGTTGGTGAACACCACGTTTAGTATCGCGCTATTAGCTGAATTGCCCTGCAAGTGATCGCCGCGATTAGCCGTCAACACGCTGTTAGAGACGTTGACTGATCCGTTCGCAGTGCTCGTCATCTGATAGAGAACGCCATCGTCACTCTGCGTTTTTGCAGAAGCGTTGCTGATCTGGCAACCCGTCACCGTCAGCGTCGCCTGTGAACCGTCGTTCGTGGTGTTGCGCACCTCGACGTTGTTCTCATGCGAAAGCCTGATGGTCGAATTGGTGATGCTCGACGTGCCGAGTAGATTGTCGAAATCAAGCCCCTCTTCGCCGACTGCGTTACCGTTGTTGTCAATCAGGCTGTTACTGAGCGTGAACCCGGTCACGGTCGTCCCGCCAATGCCGTCATCGCCGCCGTTCATGATCCTCATCCGGGTGAGAGAGACATTCGAGGTTGAGGTTAAAAGAATCCCGGCTCCGGTCGTACTCTGGATTGTGCCGCCCGTGCAGTCGGTGGCGTCGGGAGCCTGGGTGACAGTGGGCGGTGTGCCCGAGGTTTGGCCTCCACAGAATCCGCTCGAGTTGCCCGTAACCGTCAGTCCGCCCGAAGTACCAGTGTTGTTCAGGACAATACCGTTTGGCGCGCCGTTCGCCGAGATGCTGCGGAAGACCAGGCCACCGGCGCCGATAGTGGTGCCACCGATAATGTTGAGTGCGATGCCGGTCGTCGAGGAAAGGACGTTGACTGAACTCGCGGAACTGCTGGTGTACGTCATTGTCCGGGCGTTGTTGAAATCAACCGCGTTTCCTGCGGCCGAGGTAACATTAACGTCCTTAATTGTGATCACGCTGCCGGCGCCCAGACCCGACCCGGTAAGCCCCTTGGTTGCTCCCGCGCTCACGTCAATGTTGACACCCTGCACCGTCGTGTTGTCCTTCATCGTGACGGTGCCGCGGACTATCGGTCTGGTCGCGCTGTTAATGCCTGGTCTGGTGATCGTTCCGGCAGGCGGCGAGATTCCAAAAAACGCGTCAAAGCCGCCGGCATTAATAGCTCCCTGTCCGATCAGTCCCTGACTGCTCTGTAACAGCACCACGTCGCCAACTGCCGCCGTCACGGTAGCTGTCGTCGAATACAGAAAGATTCGCTCGTTAGTACCCAGGTTCTGCAACTTGGTATTCGCCGAGGCCAGACTGTTGAAGGGACTAGAGAGTCGGCCATCTCCATTGACCCCGGCGCCAAGATTCACAAACCAGATCACCGGTCCGGCGACGTTGACGGTTACCGTGGTGGCTGGAGAACTGGCTACACCTGGGCCCGGACACCCGGTGTCAGTCACTGTATAGGTAAAGGTCACCGCGCCGGTAACACCCGGTGGCGGATCGAAGTCGAACGTGCCGGTAGATGCATTCAAATTCGAAATCGTGCCGCCTGCTGGAGTCGTCGCGCTAACATTTGTGACTGTGAAGGTGGTGGAGACGCAGCCGTTCACCCCATTGTCGGCGTTATCATTCACATTGCCGAGCAAGCCGGTGAGTCCCGTCCTTTTCATGTTGGCCTGCACGGCAAATGCCGCCGGCGCAACTACCACCGGCGGATCGTTCACCGCGTTAACAGTAATAGTGAAAGTCTGGTCGGCTGAATTGTCTACGCCGCTGTTCGCTGTGCCTCCATCATCGTGTGCGTGATAGGTAATCGTCGCGGTGCCGTTCTGATTAGCCGCCGAGGTGTATGTAAGCGTGGCCGTCTTCGGATAGCTTGCCCCGACCACATTCAGAGCGGGAGCGGAAGAAAACAAACCCGGATTACTGTTGTTGGTAATGACGAAACTGACCGTCTGTGCATCCTCAGTTGTGTTACCTACCTGTGCCGGCCTGACCCCTGTGATGAAGCTCGACACCGATTGCGCGCCTGCGTCTTCGTTTACTGCGGTCGGATTGCCGGGCACGGTAAAGGTTGGCGCGTCGTTGACGGCATTTACTGTGATCGAAACAGTGCAGGTTTCGTTCGAGTTTCCGTTGTTACCCGCTCCTGACGTCGTGCCGTCGTTCACCCGAAACGTGAAGCTGTCTGAGCCAAAAAAGTTTGCGTTGGGCGTATAGGTAAGGTTCGGCGCAGTGGTCGCTCCAAAACCGCCATTCGTCGGCGGGGTGACAATACTGAACGTGATCGAATCGCCGTCAGGATCTTGTCCCGTCAAAGTGATGCTCTTTGCGGTGTCCTCGTTCGTGCTTACTCCCGTCTGATCAAAACAAATGGGCGTGCTCTTGATCGAACCGGGCACAAACGTCGTGTGCGAGTCGAGCCCCGGGCTAAAGGAAATGCCGGTCCCGTCCGATCCGCTGGTGTTCCCGAGTTGGACCGTGTAATTGATTGTGTCGCCCGGATCGGCTTTGCCGTCCAGGTTGTTCGCGGTCGCTGTCAGCGCCGCGGTCATCGTCGCCGTCACTGATCCGACGATTGGCGGCGCGAATGGCTCCGGAGCAGGCTCAGGTTTCGGACCCGGCAGGTTCGACGCCGCCGTTTCTTTCGACGGATTGACGAACAGATCTTCAGCCGCTGACTTCTTATCTGTCTTATTCTTCTTATTGGTCTTATCTGTCCGGGTTGCCGACGTGGCCCGGGCAATCGAAGGTGCGGCGACCGCGGCGATGGGCATCGTCAGAATCGTGAAAGCGAGTAGGCAGGCTACAAAGACTTTCAGTCTGGGCGGCGTGGGATCGGGGGATAATTGCTTCACAATAAATTTATTTTTTAGGAGCGCAGGCTTTAAGGGTGACTCTGTTTTGCGGACGGGAAGCGCAAAATCCCTTTTAACGAGCCATAAGACTATTACGGAATCGAGAAACCGTCAACGGAAATGTGCTTGGGATGATGATTTGCGGCTCTGCCGCAGCACATGGCGGTAAGCCTCCGGCTTACCGTAGCCCCTCCAAAAGTTTAGGAGGCTCCGCCTCCGCTTCTCAAGAGCCCGAGGCGTAGCCTCGAGAAAAAGAGCTTGGCCGGTAAGCCGGAGGCTTACCGCTATGTGCTGCGGCAAAGCCGCCATCCTGCCCACTGCTCAACTGCTTTACCCCGTGAGATACAACTTGCAATCTGGGACGACGTGCAAAAGGCTTATCTCACGGGGTGAACTGTTCACGGCGTCAAGGAGTCGCTTTCGCTCTGGCTTTATCCCTGCGATCCTTGAGCTTCTTGTCGGCTTCCAGATCTTTCATCAGCACGTAATTAAGGTTACCCCCCGGGCCGCCGATAAAGACACGAATCTCAAAATCTCTGCACTTGAGAATCTTTAGACTATTGTCCATGCCAACATAAGCTTCCCATTGATCAGGCGGCGGAAGACTTGTTCCCTCGATAAACTTCGCGACGAATTTATCAACGTGGGAATATTCCGGGCCGTTGTAGCCGACTGAAAAAGTGGAAACATGGCCATCCAGAAGAGTAAACGTAATCTGACTCACTCCAGCGAATTTTTCCTTTGATTCATATTTGTCCGGTCGGATGAGAAAGCTGGAGACACCAAGCTGGCTGGGTGGTCTGGATAAGCTCGTCCGAACTTCCGCGTCATCCTTACTGCCGGGAAACAGGGCCAGCACCTCGTCCGTCGTCATGCCGAGTCTGAGACCTTTTATGTCAGGCGCTCCCGCCAGAGTGAGTTGGCATGTTGGTTTCTCTTGTCCGCTCGCGTTACTTATCTGAGCTGAAGATTGAGCGACGGTAGAGTTGTTGTTGGCTAACGATTGCGAACCCGCCGATCTGGATGCGGTGCAAGCGACGGATACTGTGATTAGGAAAGATAGGATGGCAAGAAATAGTTTCATCACGCAATGATGCCACGATCAGGAGGTCCGTGCCACCGGCGGGAGCGGGCGGATCGACGAGTCGCTGCATGAGTCGATTCAGTTGCGGCTCTGCCGCAGCACATAGCGATAAGGATCGCGACTCGCGATTAGTGAGGTGCGGCTTTGCCGCAGCACATAGCGATAAGCCTCCGGCTTACCGTCAACGCTCCAAAAACTTCAGGAGGCTCCGCCTCCGCTTCTCCACTTGATCCGATCAATATCCATGAGTAAGGGTTCATCATCCAGAATCTTCGCAGTGCAACATCTAATACTCGACCAGCGATATTCTTCAGGCTGCTTTACCAATCCCGCACGGACCGGATTCTGATGCGTGTAATGCACTCGCTGCATCAACATATTCTCCGTAAGCAGCAGCCGCGCGTCCGGATGGTGATCCCACAGTGAATGACTATATTGACGCGCTCTTGTCTCGTGCCGCAGTCTCTGCAACGAGGCTTCATAGTTGTGCTCTTTCAAATAGCCGATTATGCGGCGACTGGTTATGCCGTTGATGAATTGAAGAGTCCGGGAAGGCGCCAGAATCGAATCCGTAATGAGGTGCAGATGATCCGGCATGATCACGTAAGCATACAAAGCAAACTTTCCCGACCGGCGCGCCTCATCCAGTGCCGCGCAGGTAATGAGTTTAATTACAGCGCTGCGAAAAACCGGCAAGCGATCCGTGGTGACCGAGGTCAGGTAGTAACAGGGCGAATCGCGGGAGATGGTATGCATACCTCATAGGATTGTAGAGGGGAGGTCAATGAAATAGATTTTGCAAGCGTGAGGCATAGCCTCGGGAAAAGGGGCGGCTTTGACGGTAAGCCGGAGGCTTACCGCTATGTGCTGCGGCAAAGCCGCCAAGACACCCCTCCGCAATCATCCATACCAGCTCACAATCGAATACCGCTCGCCATGTGTTACCGGGATCACTTCGTGGGTGGTCTCTGAACGGAAAGCGACCAGGGTTCCGGTCTCACCGTCGAGCCGAAACTCACTGCCGGCGCGCCAATCGGAAAATACAAGTGAGCCGCCGCAGTAGCAGTCGGTCTCAGGCGTCTCAGACTGATGGTTCAGAAATATGCTTATTGAGATCCGGCGCGACTGATCAGTGTCGAGCAGCACCAGCCCGGTATTGCCGTCCTGGTGAGCGACAAAGAAATCGCCCACGCGATAGCGTAAGAATTGCGGTTCTTCGCAACCGCTGAGGCTCATCCCAAAATGCTCGTCGACTTTCTCGCGACACTCCAGGAGTCGCCGCCTGACCTGCGCCACAGTCTCTTTTGAAGGCATCAGACTTTCGACCCTACGTACCCGTTCATTGATCGAGCCCGCCCCGCCCTGCCCGTAGGTTACCGCGGGGACGGCTGAGGACTGGCGCATCTCGGTAATCAACTCCCGGCAGGTCTCGGGATCAAGGAAACTCGCGACCAGTAGCAAGTCGAAGGGAGAATCTGGTGTTGGTTTCGTCATCAGCTTATCCACAGATTACGCAGACTACACAGAAAGAAGACTTAGAGAAAGCAGAGAAAGTGACCTCTCTCAACTCAGAGGCAGATCGATTGATAACGATACTCTTTCCGACTTGCCTATCTGCGAAATCTGCGTAATCTGCGGATTCAATCTGCGGATTGCGGCGTGCAATGAAAAAAATTCCGCCAGCACTCACTCATCCCGAGTCAGTGCTGGCGGCTCTTCTTTTCTGCCTACTGCGTTACCCCGTGAGATAAGTATTTTGTATCTCACGGGGTGAACTGCCTACTGTCTGCCTTAAGGTCGCGCCGGAAAGACGCCTTGCAGCGCGATATTAAAATAAAGGGTCAGGTACGGCATCAGGTTGTTATGGGGTTGGTCGCCGCCGGCCGGAGAGAGTGCCTGGAAAGCCAGTGGGACCAAGCCCGCGTTTGATGCGATATAAGCAGCGCCGTTGCCGGATCTCCCGAACGTACGTGCCGGTGATGGAGCCTGGAGGGCAGCGTCATCGGTCGAACCCCTTAGCTGATGTGGGTGCGATGGAATCTCAGACTCGAGCAGCGTTACAGTCTCACTCCCACCAACCTGTCCCTGATCATAAAGCGATAGGCCCGGTCCCTGGCCGGGCTGGATCACAGCGGAGCCTTCTATACCCGGCAGCGCAAAAGTGGATTTGCCATCACCACCATACATCGTGCCCAGCAAGCTGAAGAGCGCCGTATTCTGCGATATGGGCAGCAACTGGTTGTCACACCACGCCCAACCTTTAGGCGCGAAGTTGAACGGGAAAATGCGGACTTCCGCAACAAATGGATCTGCCATGATTCTGATCTCCTTTTTACGTCTGTGACGGGAAAATCCCAAACAGCGAGATGATATAGTTGAAACAGCCATAGGGCTGGATGTTCTCGTGCGGTTGGCTACCGCCGGTCGCCCCGATGGCCTGGGCATTCATGTTGGTGTTCGTCGTGTCTTCAATATAGGGCTGAATCTGTGGCGGTTGGCAAGGCAGGTTGCCTTGAGGGTTACTGCCGGTGCCGCCCGTCAGCGATGCGATGAACGGATGCGAGTGCGCCGGAATCTGCTGCACCGTCAGAGTGACGGTTTCAACGCCGCCAGTCTCCGCCAGGCTGAAACCGTTGCCCTGATGGATTGGAACTCGGCTTTGCATGTCTGGCAGCGCGAAGGTTGATTGTCCGTCACCGCCGTAGGTGGTACCGATCAATTGAAAGAGCGTCTCGTTCTCAGAGATCGGAAGCAACTGCCCCTCGCAAAACATCCATCCCGCCGGAGCAAAGTTGCCCGCAAACATTCTGATTTCACCAACGTATGGTTGTGCCATTATTTTTCTCCTTCTTAGTTCGGCGACGGGAAAATTCCCTGCAGCGCGATGCAGAACGACAGCGTCAGAAAAGGCTGCATGTTCTGGTGCGCCTGGCTACCGCCGACGTTAGTGACCGTCGTGGGCTCCAGCGGTGTAAGGTTGTTCGCCGGGTTGTAAAAGTTATTGGCCGCGGCCAGAAAATCGTTGGCGGCAATCGGAGTGTTGGCGTTGGTCGGCGAAGCCATCGCGACGTGTGTGTGGGTCGGGATTTCGGCAATCGAAAGGGTATGCGCCTGCTCCCCACCCTTTTCGCCGAGAGTGTGGCCGTTCCCCACGTGAATCGGCACGCGTGCCCTAAGGTCAGGCAAAGCAAAATTCACGCGCCCGTCACCGCCGAAAGTTGTGCCTAACAAACTAAAGAGCGCCTGGTTTTGGTTGATCGGCAGGAGCTGGCCGTTACACAACGCCCAGCCCTTCGGCGCGAAACCGAAACTCATGATCTTGATTTCTGAGAGAAATGGTTCTGCCATGATTTTCTACTCCATTTGAGAAGCGTCGATACTATTTGCCATCCGGCATGGCCGGTTAGTCTGGCTTTCGGAATGACAGCCGCTGGTGACTTGGAAAGATCGAACCCGATCGTGCAATACATCGGTTGATTTCGGTCGCTGGATCTCTTTATTTAAAGAGACTGAAGCTTTCGAAAGTTGAAGCGGCGGGGATTCTAATCTCAACTCTACGGGATTGCAAGCAAAATCTTTTACTAGACAAGGGTTGTTCTTAACTTGAAGCGTTTAACTCCTTCTCTTGAGCACCTGGCTGCGGCTATGTGGTTAGCGGGCCGCTTCTCATTAGCACCTCGCTTCAGCGAGGTTAATAGCGGGCCGCCAAAACCCGAAACCGTTTAAACGGTTTCCTGTTCCTGTCTTTACCTGGATCACCTGGCTGAAGCCAGGTGATAATGGGAAGGGCGCTTCACTCAATTCAACTCGCCGTCAAATTCCTCGTTATCGTTCGTCTTCCACGACGGCTTCCTCTTCTTTTTTACAGGCTTTGGCTGCTCTCTCGGTGTTACGGTCCCGGGAGATGGTGACTGTGCTGGTGAGGTACGTGGCGGCGAAGCATTCGCCGGCGCGGTTGAGTTCTCCATCCACGTGCGCTTTGCCGGTTTTCCTCCCGGCGCCGGAGCCTGCGCCTCAACGTAAGTCAGCCGATTGATAGTTGCCAGATAGCCTTGCGCACCGTTGCTGTCCGTGCCTGCCGGGACCAAAAACAGTGAGAATTTTCCCAGCGCCGGGTGCTCTACGGTATAGGTACCCTGTTGCAATGCGCCGCCGCCGCCACGGAACAGCAGTGAAAAGCATTCGCCACCCTTTGGCGGTTCCATATCGTCAACCTTCAAAAGCGTCACCGCAACAATGCCGGAAACCGTATGAAGTTGGAAAACGGAATTCAAATAAGATATGAAGGTGGCCTTGGTGTAATTGATGAGCGGATCGTTTGGGTCAGCGCCCGATTTATCACTTCGATCTGTCCAACTCTGGCCCAGCACATGTTTCAGCGGAACCGCCGCAAACAGTGCCGCCAGCAGCCCCACTTTCAAAAACTTTCTGCGTGAATCCGACATCGGGTCTCCCTTGATCGATAGTCGAGCGGCGGAGAGGGGCCGTCGTTAGGTGGTATCGTGAGGACGAGCAGTCTATTATGTTTTGCGTTAGTATTCAACGGATATAATAAAAACGTAATAGGGTGCGTTGTCCCGACAATGGCATGGTCCTGGCTCCCTAAACTAAGGAAACGACTTCGATGGAGAAGCAGGGGATCGAGCTTCTGTTGCCACGCGGCGGCATTCTGGCGCTGCGACCTGCGACCGATGCAGACGACCAATTCCTGCTTTCCGTCTATGACAGCACCCGCGCTGATGAACTCGGACAAGTCGAGTGGCAAGAGGGCCAGCGGGAGCTGTTTCTAAAGTGGCAATTTGATCTGCAGCGCCGCGAATACGATGCTCGCTTTCCCGACGCCGAGTACAACTTGATTCTAATCGACGATCGCCCCGCCGGACGAATCTGGATTGGCCGGGACACCGAACAGATACGGCTGCTCGACATCGCGCTCTTGCCCGATTTCCAAAACCGCGGCGCCGGCACGCTGCTGTTGCACCGGCTGATCGGGGAAGCTCGACAGGCGGGCAAACCTCTACGCCACATGGTCTTTGTGCTGAACAACGAAGCTCATCGTTTTTACGAGCGGCTGGGTTTTGTGGTCATCGAAGAATTCGGCGCATACAAACACATGGAATGGAAACGGCAGTAAAGGAGTGAAGGGTAGAAAGAAAAGCAACTTCAAAAAAATGCCAAGTGACGGTGAAGAGTGTGGAAACCGACCCATCTACCACAACGATGAGGTAAACCCGACCGTCGTCGCCGCTGAGCTACACAACGGAAAGCGGCAGATTGAGGCCTGCCGCTCTTCGCTCGCGACCAAAGTGTTTATTTGGATCGGCGCTGCCGTTATTAGCCAAACAAGACAGCGGCCGCTTGTAGACTAACCCCCACAGTTCCTGGTTGTATCGCCGGTAATTGTCCAGACGGGGTTGCCCGTGGCCTCAACCGTCGTATTCATGAAACACCCATCCTGATCCTCAGCGACAAGTTTAACTGTTGATTGATCCCAGGAGACGTCAAGGGCTCGGGTTGCTCCGGGACTAATCGGCGACTCGTTGAGTTGGTTAGGGCCCCAGTTGTCATTATCGGCTGGTGACAAATAGAAATTGCGAATCTCCAATCCTGAATTATTTACTACCGTAATCGTCAGTGACGGCGCGGTGGCGTCGGACAGCGGCGCGGCCGTGACAAGCGCACCGAACACAGCGACCACGATCAGAAAACGAAAGCGGGTTCTAGAACTTAAGAGTGCGTCACGAAGATTTCTCATTGCTGAACTCCTTTTGGTCAAAGAATCAATAGTTGTTGACTCCGAAGACGGCGTGAAGTGGATGCGGCCTGGTGATTTTCTGTTGGTTGCAACTCTTCAGCCACAACCGCATCCATCGATTCGCGTTCCCCGCGTTCGGTTCCTTCTTACGGACAGGAACTGTTGACGGTGTAGATCGGCCCATCGTTGACTGCCGGATTATTCGCCGACGAGCGCACGGTTACCTGACCTGTTGCTGTCGTAAAGTTGCCCGCTGAATCCTTTACCTTGAACGTTATCGTGTAGACACGACCGTTGCCGCTCACCGAGCGTTCGGCGCGTAGCTGGGCTGTCTTGCAATCACCCGCGATGACAATGTCGTTCAGCGTGTTTCCATCACCGTTTCCGTTTTCCGCCTCATCGCTCGTGATCTTCAGGATATAGACACTGTTAATGTTAACAGTGGGATCGCAGTCATCACTGGCGCTGGCGACGAAGTCAGTAACCGCTACCGTTCGATACGTGTGATTCGGCGGCGACAATGTCATGTTCACGTTGGGAATGAGCGTTATCGTTGGTGCGCCCGAATCCGGCGTATTGGTGATTGTCCCAGTGGCCGTGCTCGGTGAGCCTACCCCATAACCCGATCCGGGCTGGACAGTGAACTCGACCGTCTCGCTGCCTTCCACGGTACAGTCGGTAAGCGGCGTTACTGTCACAGTCGCCGTCGAACTACCTGCGCCAAAGGTGACAGTGGCAGTAGGCGGAGCGAACGTTCCCGCACCGCTCTGTGAGTAGTCTGCCGGGAAGCTGGCAGTGCCGCCCACCGAGAAATTAACAGTTAGCGCACTGCCGGTTGGGCCAGTGCGTGTGAAAGTGTAAACGAGATTTGCTCCGCCCTCGGAGGTAGACGAGGGCGCCACAGCGACGCTGACGAGCGTGTCATCGTTGAGAATTGTCCCAGTGGCTGAGTTTGGACTTACGGCGTTATAGCTCGCCCCGGCCGTCAATGTGATGACGACAGTCTCATCAGATTCGGCAGTGGTGTCTGTCTCCGGATCGACCGTTACCGTCGCCGTCGGGCTACCTGGAGCGAAAGTTACGGAGCCTGAAGTCGTAGTGAACGTGGTCGCGCCCGTTTGGGTGTAATCGTCTGGGAACGAACCAAAGGTGGCGGTACCGCCAACCGAGAAGTTTACCGTCAGCGCGCCTCCGGTGAATCCAGTACGCGTGAAGGTATAGACGAGGTTGGTGGCGCCGTCTTCAGTGACTGACGCCGGGGACACCGCGACGCTTACATCGGCATCGTCGTTGGTGATTGTGCCGGTTGCTGAGGAAGGTGAGCTGACGTTATAGCCGGCTCCTGAAGTTAAGGTCAGGATAACCGTCTCGTCGGTTTCGATAGCGGTGTCAGTTTCCGGATTGACGGTTACTGCTGCCATGAAACTGCCGGCAGCGAAGGTCACCGAACCCGAGGTTGCATTGAAGGTGGTCGCACCTGTCTGGGTATAGTCGTTGGGTGAGGCGCCAAAGTTTGCCGTTCCACCCACCGAGAAATTCACCGTCAACGGTCCGCTGGTGACGCCGTTGCGCATGAAGGTGTAGACGAGGTTGGTTCCTCCATCTTCAGCAACTGACGCGGGAGACACGGCAACGCTAACGTCCGTATCGTCGTTGGTGATGGTGCCGGTAGCTGAGCTGGGCAACCCGACGTTGTAGCCCGCGCCTGAAGTTACGGTCAGGATAACCGTCTCGTCAGGCTCGACGGTGGTATCCGCGGAAGGATCAATGGTCACCGTAGCTGTGGATGCTCCGGCCCCAAAGACTACCGTGCCAGAGGTGTCGCTATAAATCGTGGCTCCTGTTTGCGTGTAGTCGGGTTGCGAGAACACCGCCGTCCCGCCCACCGAGAAGTTCACCGTTAGCGGGCTGCTGGTGACGCCCGCGCGCGTGAACGTGTAAACGAGGTTGGTTGCTCCATCCTCGCCGACTGATCCAGGAGACACCGCAACACTCACGTCCGTATCATCATTGGTGATCGTCCCTGTCGCCGAGTCAGGCGACCCGACGTTGTAGCCAGTGCCTGAAGTTACTGTCAGGATAACCGTTTCGTCAGGTTCGACGGTGGTATCGGCCGCAGGATCAATGGTCACCGTAGCTGTAGACGCTCCAGCCCCAAAGATTACTGTGCCGGAGGTGTCGCTATAAGTCGCGGCGCCTGTTTGCGTGTAGTCGGGTTGCGAGAACACGGCCGTCCCGCCCACTGAGAAGTTTACCGTCACCGGGAGGAGAGTGAATCCAGTTCGAGTGAAGGTGTAGACAAGGTTCGTGGGCCCGTCCTCAGTCACTGAACTCGGCGCCACTGTCACCGTTACGTCCGCGTCGTCGTTGGTAATAGTTCCCGTAGCTGAACCAGGCGAGCCGACGTTGTAGCCAGCACCGGAAGTTACTGTAAAGATCACTGTCTCATCCGGCTCGACTATCGGGTCCGCGGCCGGATCAACAGTCACCGTAGCCGTGGAGTTCCCGGCGCCGAACGTCACTGTGCCAACAGGTGGGGCGAAGGTTGCCGCTCCACTCTGCGTGTAGTCAAGAGGAAAGACAGCGTTGTTGCCACCGACAGCTATGCTGAAGTTCACCGTTAACGCGTTTGTGGTAACGCCCACGCGCGTAAAGGTGTAAACCAGGTTGGCGGCGCCGTCTTCCGTAACTGATGCCGGAGACACCGCAACGCTTACGTCTGTATCGTCGTTGGTGATAGTGCCGCTGGCAGCGCTGGGGCTTCCAACGGTGTAGCCAATGCCCGAAGTGACGGTTAGATTCACGGTCTCATCAGGTTCGACGGTGGTATCCGCGGAAGGATCGATGGTCACTGTTGCCGTCGAGCTGCCGCTGGCAAACACTACCGTTCCGCTGGTGGCCGTAAAGGTAGCCGCGCCAGTTTGCGTGTAATCGGGTTCAGTGAAGGAGGCCGTGCCGCCCACGCTGAAGTTCACCGTCATGGTGTTGGCGGTGGATCCCGTACGAGTAAACGTATAGACCAGGTTCGTGGCGCCGTCCTCCAAAACCGAGGCCGGCGATACCGCCAGGGTGACTTGCGGTAAGTCGATTGGGGTCACTGTCGGATCGGCAGTGCCGCCAACGGTCGGATCGTCTGTGAGCACGTCGGCGAAATTAGTACCGGACACCGTACCCTGATTAGAGACCTGGGGCAGTGCTCCGGTAAACGGATCGTCGACAGTGACGTTGAAGGTGATGGTGACGCTCTCCCCAGCCGGCAGTGTGCCAATGTTAAGCATGACGTCGGCCAGCATGCTGCTGAGACTAGCAGCCGTCGTCCTGTTTCTCGGCGCATGGTTCATGAGTCTGCTGTTTTGACGAGCAGCGGTTTTAGCGATTGGATTGACTCCAGTATTCCTGAACGAAACTGGCGATTTAGAAACACCGGTCTTTGGTTGCCACGCGGAACCTTTGCTTATCTGCGAAACGAGGCTCTTTTGGCTACCGGATCGGTTACTTACTTGCTTAGCTGGAGAGCGTGGTAATTGTATGTTCCGAGAATCCGGCAAACGTCTGACAGCCGGTGACAGACCGTTCTGCATCAGCGGCTGCAGTTGTTGCGGCAGGCTGCTCTTGCCTTGCCGGTACGCGATACCAAGTTCGCGCATGACGACGGTCAGCAGATCCATGCGCTCGAAGGCGGGGCTGAGCTCAGTGGTTTGAAGCTCCTTGCCGGGAACAGGCACTTCAAACTCCTCGTCGTCCATTGGTGTCGAGTCGAAATACCAGCCGTAACCGGCAGCAGTCTCATCAATCTTGACGTGGGTTGAGGTGGCCGTGGCAAGCTGCCCTTCCGGCAGGTCTGCGATCTCAAACGTCATGGCTTGCAAACGCATCAGGTCTTGAGCAGAAATGCCAGCCGCTCTCCACCTTTCGATGGCCGTCTGCACCATCGCTAATACTTCAGCCTGCGACAGTTTCTGGAGACTATCTCCGCCCGTCCCCTCGCCTTGAGTGGCAAGCAGGATATCCTGTGTTTCGCCTGGCGCTCCTTCCGAGGCACCGGGAGAGAGAGCCGCTTCCGTCGACATGGTCGTATCAGCCATCATTGACGGCGCTGGGGGCAGCGCACAGGCTGCGCCGCCGATGAAGCCGCCGGCACCGGCGGCGTTTACGGCAACGGTAACCGTGCCGTCTTCGCTGCTGGTTTGTCTCGGGACCTCAAAAGCAGCTACTGCCGCCGCGTCATTAGGGCCCCCCGCATAACCTGGTAGCCGGATCTGTAAATTCGAGCCGGTGTTTTTCCTCAAGCGAATATCTTCAAGTCCGGTTGCTATCGCCTCTGTGCCACGATTGAAGTTGTTGGCAAGAGATCCGGCGCCGCCGAGTTCCAAACAGGTAAAGATAGTATCCGTTGAGGTCGAACCAGCGGTTAGGAGAAAGGCCTCGCGGCTGCCCGTACCGTCGGCCGGGAAGCCGGGCGGATTGATGGGGCCACCTTCCAAAACCGCGTTGCTCTGTACAGTCAGGAACAAGTTCCCGCCGGGTTGGGCTTCACCGTTGCTGATGCTGGGACTGTTGTTTGCCGTGACGTTGATACCCCGGTCCTTGCACTGGCGCATCGTGTTGCCTGTCACCGACACGGTGTGCGTGCCCTTACCGTGCGAATCTACTGCAATACCGTTCGCCTGCTCAGAGCAGGAACGGATCACGCCTGTCGTACCGATGATATTGTTACGTACTTGGCCAGACATCGCGGAGGTGGCCGAGGAGGGCACTCCGAGATTCACTGTGATGGCGCTCAGGATCGCGCCGTTAATCTTGTTGCCGTTAATGTCATAGGTGATAGTTGGCGAGCCGGTCACGACCGTAGAGTTGACCACGATGCCCTGTCCCAGTGCGGTTGAGTGCCCACCTATCAAATTATTGTTGGTGAACACCGCGTTGAGCGAAGCGGAATTGCTTGAAGTTCCCTGCAGATGATCGCCGCGATTGGCCGTAAACACGCTGTTAGAAACGTTGATCGACCCGTTCGAAGTCCCCGTCATCTGGAATAGAACACCGTCGTCGCTTTGCGTCTTAGCGGAAGCATTACTGATCTGGCAACCCGTCACCGTAAGCGTCGCCTGTGAACCGTTGTTTGTGGTGTTTCGCACCTCGACGTTGTTCTCATGCGAAAGTCGGATGGTCGAATTGGTAATGCTCGACGTGCCGAATAGATTGTCGAAATCCAGCCCAGCCTCGCTCACTGCGTTGCCGTTGTTATCAATCAGGCTGGACGCGAGCGTGAAGCCGGTCACGGTTGTCCCGAAGATGCCGTCATCACCACCATTCAGAACCTGCATCCGGGTGAGCGAGACGTTTGTGGCGTTGTTGAGAAGGATACCTGCGCCCGTACTATTCTGGATTGTCCCGCCCGTGCAGTCGGCGGGGTTGGGCGCCTGGCTGATGGTGGGCGGTGTGCCGCTGGTCTGGCCGCCACAGAAACCGCTGGAGTTGCCACTAACAGTGAAACTGCCGCTCGTATTGGTCAGTACAATCCCGCTGGTTGCGCTACTGGCCGATACGCTCGTCTCACTTATGATCAGAGGTGTAGTACCGCTGCTTCGCGTAATCTCGACTGCGATTGCGCCGCTCGTGGTTATGGCGCCACCAGTTGATGTAATGGTGTTGGTATTGTCGGTGGCGAGCAGTCCGCGCTGACTCGCATCGGGTGAAATACTAAGAGCGCCGAAAGTGATGGTACCTGTGTTGGTCAGTAGGCTAACTCCGGTGCCGCCGGATAAGGTTGAAGTCGTGTTGCCAAAACTGAGTGCCGCGTTGGACGTACCAACACTGATGCCAATGCCCGTCGGATTCGTGACGGTGGTAGTGGGCGACGTCAAACTACCTGCGACACTGGTGAGGCTGATGCCCGTGGTGCCGCTGTTGGTTGACGAAATGCTGCCGAAGGTCGCGGCGAGTGTGCCGGTAGTAAGGTTGAGGGCCTGGCCTATGCCATTCAGCGTAACGTCAGAGATGGTAAGCGTGCCAAAACCGGTACCGCTGATATCCGTCGTCGAGTCTCCGCCGGTAAATCCGCGTAACGTGTCGCCCGAGCCAACGGTGATCGCATTTCCGTTTGTGATGTTAACAATCGTCCCATTACCACTGTTCGTGGCAGGTAAAGGATCGCTTCCGGCTGGCGGCGTAACGCCAGTTATAGCGGAAAGGCTTGCCGCGGCGTCCTGCCCGATAAATCGCTGCCCATTAAGCAGAGTCACCGGCCCGATGTAGTCGCTGGCACTTTCATACAGAAAGATATTGTCATTGGCCGCCGGGTTATTGCCGCTGCCATTGTTGAGGCTCGCGAAAGCAGACAAGCTGCTAAATGGATTCGTGAGGCGGCCACAGCCGGCCGCCAGCGTCGTGCAAGCGGCAGCGTTGTTGTCGATGAACCAGATCATGCCGCTGACCGTAATGGTGACAGTGGCGTTGTTGCTGCCGGTGGCATTCGCCAACGTGTAGGTGAACGTGTCAACCCCTTCAAAGCCGGGCGGCGGGTTGTAAGTGAAGCTGCCGTCTGCGGCCAGGCTCACATCTCCGCCATTGGTGCTGGTGGTTGGAGGAGCGGTGATCGTCGCCGCAGGTACTCCCGTAAAGTCGTTTCCCAACACCCCGGGTGCTGCTACTGAAATCCTAATATTTCCCGCAGCGGTGTAGCTGTCGTCAACGGCCACCGGCGTTGCCGTCAAAGAACCACCAACGAACGCAGTGTTGGGATCTACCGTATCGGTAAATGTCACGCCGGTCGCATCCCCACCGCTCGAGTTGATCGTGACGGCGTACTTCAAAGTGTCGCCGGGGTCGGCGTTGGTGTCGTTATCGACATCCGTAAACAAAGAGTCGGTCTTGGTGGCCGTGACTGTGGGCGCGAAAGGCGCAAGGCCAATCAGGCTACGAGCTGCCGACAAACGCCTGGTCTTCAACTCTCTCCGCTGGGCTCGCGGATTCTCAGCCGATGTAACCGCTGTCCCTTCTGGCCTCGATGCCCGCGAACTACTCGAATGAACTGAAACCACGACCGCAGCTACTGCCAGTAAGACCGTCGCTGTAATCGAGAGCAATTTGAAATGGAGTGTCTTCGGTATAAAAGTGCCGAAAAACGGGAGTAGAGGTTTCATTGTTACTTCTCCTTGGGATCGAGGAATATCTGCGTGTGCTTGACTGTCCGCGTAGCTATTGAAAGCCTCTTTCTGATAAGGAGCTACGCTTCGTTGGGATCGACACGACGGGCGAGTGCCACATCACATATCTGAGCGCAATAAAGAGAAACGCAAACGATGTCCAGTTGTTAAGTAGTTTCGGCCAGAACCCGAGCTATCAGGTCAAGTGGAACTGCTCCTGGTAACTCCAAAAACGTAAAGCAGACATCGCTTATCAAATAACATTAATTCAAGATCGGCCGGACGGCAACATTTCCTGCTGCTAAAGCGATGAGCCGAGAATCTACGCCTTGTCTTCATTAGAGTCAAGTAGAATATTCTATGCACCTGTACGAAACTGCCGCGCCACGTCGTCTTCGTTCTCAATAACGACGCCCACCGCTTTTACGAGCGGCTGGGCTTTGTGGTGATCGAAGAATTTGGCGCTTACAAACATATGGAATGGAAGAAAGAAGAATAGAATCCGCAGATTACGCAGATTACACAGACTGATAAGGATTTAGAAAATACATAGAAGCGACACTCAAATTAGCAGGTGCCGGCCCTCCAGACTGCTCAGTCTACTGGTTTGATTTCCTTCTGTGTAATCTGCGTAATCTGTGGATTGGATCTGCGGATTAAGTTTTGAAGTAATTAAAGACAGCTTCGTAGCGATAGCCCTTGTCGTCGCCAGAGACTGGCACGAGGAAGATCTCGAACTCTCCCATGCGCTCGTGTGTGAGCTGGTAAACACTCTGCGGCAGGTAAACATCGCCCGGGCCGGTAAAGAAAATCGAAAAGCGCTCCATTCCGCCTTGCTCGTTTGGCCCCGAGGGGTAACCCTTCACCTCGACCAACTCCAACTGAAGCTCGCGGTCGGCAAGTTTCAGTTGGAACTTCGAATTCAGATGTTGGGAAAACTCCTTCTCGGTCAAAGTGGCAGGCATGATTTTCTTTGAGGCTATTTCTCTGCCTGGTCGTGGAGAGTCGTCAGCCGCCGGATTTCAAAGCGGCGCGAACCGGAAGGAATGCTTACCACTACCTCGTCGCCTTCTTCTTTGCCCATCAGGCTGCGGCCGATCGGAGACACGGTTGAGATTAACCCCTCAGCCGGATCGCTTTCTTCCGGAGTCACCAAACGGTAAGTAACTTCTTCGTCGCGTCCGGCGTCGTAGAGCACCAGAGTCGAACCGTAAGACGCTTTGTCGCGCGGAATCTTCGACAGGTCGATTGACGAAATTTCACTGATCCGCTGGCGCAGCTCGCGAATGCGCGCCTTGACCATCGTTTGCCGTTGCAGCGCAGTTTGATATTCAGAGTTCTCGCGCAGATCGCCAAACTCGAGCGCGCGCTTGATCTCTTTGGGCAGATGGACGCGCAGCTCGCTTTCCAGCTTATCCAGCTCGGCCTGAAGTTTTTGTTTGATTTCGACGGTCATTCAATTATTGAATCATTGGTTCATTGATTCATTGGACCATTGATTTTCACTTAATCGTTGCGACGAACCAATGGATGAATGAATCAATGGATCAATTAAGATCAGGCTTTGCCTTTATCGTTAAGTGCGTCTTCGACCGCCTGGCGCATCTCAGCAGCCGTTCGGCTGGGATCGAATCCCTGGAAATGCTTCACAATGCGGCCGTCGCGCGAGATGACAAAGCTCTGGGGAATCACGGATCTGCCCTGCACCAGTTGCACCAGCGGCTGCGCCAACGTGCCATCGTCCCAGATAATCTTGTAGGGAATTTTCTGCTCGCGAATGTAGTCCTTTACGTGCGTGGGATCGTTGTGCTCGTTATAAGTAGTCGCCAGTCCCAGCACGACCAGACCGCGGGACTTATAGTCGTTATTCATCTTTACCAGCTCGGGCATCTCCAGACGGCAGGGGCCGCACCAGGTGGCCCAGATATTTACAATCAGGACTTTGTTGGCGTAATCCGCCAGCTTCAGCGATTCGCCTTCGAGAGTTTTCATCTGCTTGTCGCGAAGATTCTGCGGCAGATTGATCACCGCCGCTGGCACAGGCGGAACTGTTCGCGGCGGCGGATTCTTCGCCATGCTATTAGCCGGCGGCGCGTTGGCCGGGGGCGCATTAGTAGTAATGACATCGCTCGAATTGCAACTGGATAAACCGAGGGCACTGAGCAAACCAACTACGATCAGAGTAAGCGTGGCCCGGCCCGGCGTCCAAAAAGACTTTCGGGCACGGGCTGATCGCGGGGCGGATTTTTTTACTGAAGCCATCAAGTTCCTGCTTTCATAGACTAATGCTCTGAGGGCGCCAGGACGCGGAAGGTAGCGATGCGCGCCAGGTCATCGCCAATAATGGCATATTCTCCCGGCATCAGCGAAGTGCGCGGGCGAAATTCCATGAAAACCTGATCGCCGTCTTTGGCCAGCACGCGGATCGAAGGTTTCACAATTTCTTCGGAAGAGATCGCAAACCCGGTCGTTCCGCGCTGGGCGATGGCCGTGACCCGGCGCGCGCCGCGGCGCGGCGTCAGCCAAACCAGGAAAGGCGGATGCGCGCCCGCCCGCTCGTAAGTAAACAGAAACCAGCGCGGAGTTGTGGTCGTGATAATGGTTGCCGAGTGCTCACCCTTCAGCTCGACGTAACTAATCTTCGTGCTGCCGGCGACCTTTTCCGGATGCAGCGGTGTCTCTCCCTTTTCAAAGGGCAGCGCCGTCAATTTGTTTTGGTCATCGAGAATGTAGACCAGAGCGCGATCCGGCGGAGGAGACGGAAGAAATTCCTGAGCGGCGTCAGTGCCCAAGACGAATACAACGAACCCCAGGAGAATGCCAACGATGTATCTTCTCTTCGTGCGCATGCGGCTTGCCGCTCTCCAGTGCGATAAGGCTTGCCTTAAATCCTGCCCGATGGGCCGTTATGTATTAGCCACGACCGTAAGGTCGTGGATCAGACCTTAGTTTATGTCATTGTAGCCCGAGCGCCCGAAACATTGTCCATTTTCCATATGTCATCTTTCATTTGCCATTCATTTCGCGTGACTTCGTGGATCGTCTGCTGCACTGTGGCTAGGGGAAAGCGATCCACGAAATCACACGAACGTAGTCGAAAGAAACCGGTGGCAAATGGGAAATGTTTCGGGCGTGGCTTCGGCAAGCCGCTTACCGTTCTCGTAGTTTCAAAACTTGTGGTCAAGGTGCGCGTCACAGTAGACTTTGCCGCAGCTATTACGTGCCACTGTGTTCGGTCTATGTCTGATTTGAAACCTCGGGGAGTGGAAAGATGAAAAGCAAGTTTTGGCTTTATTCGCGCGCGACTCTGTCAGCAATACTGGCCTCCAGTTGTTTGGCCAATATTAGCATCCGGGCGCAGGACATTAGCGGCGGAGCGGGCGTGTTGTTGGCCAGCGCCGACGTCGAAGCCAAATTAGGGAAAGGGATCTTCAGCACTCCGAAAAATCAGGCGCACGCTCCCAAACACTTTGAAAAGAAAACGGTTGTTCGTCCGGCTCGCGCGGCTGCTCATCCGCAAAAACAAACGACGCCCAGTGGCCGGCAGGAAACAGCGCGAGTTACAAAACCTCCCCGCACGGCTGACTCGACAAAACCTCGCGTTGAAACTTCAAAACCTCGCGTCGGATCTTCAAAACCTCGCGTTGAATCTTCAAAGCCTCCGGACGAGCCGGCGAAGCATGTCTTAACCGCCGAGGAATACAACAAGCAGGGCGATGACTTTTTCGACGCCGGCCAATACGAGAAGGCCGCCGCTTCGTATCAACAGGCCGTGCGCCTGCAACCGAATTATCCCGAGGCATATCTGAACCTCGGCGAAACCTACTTCAATCTGGCTCGCTATGAGGAAGCCATCGCGGCCGACAAGCAGGCGATTCAACAAAAAGCGAATTGGGGGGCCGCTTATCACGCGCTCGGGAACGCCTATCTCAAGCTGGACCGAACCGCGGAAGCGCTCGGTGCTCTAAAGCAAGCTCTCGATCTGGATCCGAAAGATGATGAAGCGCGGAATACGCTCAGCCTCGTCTATTACGATCAAGGGGTCGCAGCTTACAACGCCGGCAAGTATGAGGACGCAGTAGCCGCCTATCGACAGGCTGTCCAACTGAAACCGGATTACGCGGAAGCGCATGACAACCTGGGCGATGCTTATCGACGGCTAGAAAGATTTCCGGACGCAATCGAGGCTTACAAGCAGGCGGTCCGTCTGAAGCCTGATTCAGTTGATGCCTACAGCGATCTCTCGTGGATCTATGACAAGCTTGGGCGTTATCCGGAAGCTGCCGAAACTTACCGGCAGGTCATTCGTCTCAAGCCCGATGACGCCGAGGCGAATAACAACATGGGCTATGCGCTCGGCAAAACGAAACGTTGGCCTGAGGCGATAGAAGCTTTCAAGCGCGCGATTTCTCTGAAACCTGGCTATGCCGAGGCTTACAGCAATCTCGGTTGGGCCTACAACAATATCGGCAATTTCACTCTGGCAGTCGATCCTCTGCAGCGAGCTATTCAGCTAAAGCCTGACCTGCCGGAAGGTCACTTCAATATTGGAATCACCTACAGCAGGCTGCAAAAGAAACAGGAGGCACTTGCTGCTTTCCAAAGGACAATTGAGTTAAAGCCGGACTGGCCTGCTGCGCAGAATAACCTGGGCGTCTCCTACATGAATCTCGAAAAATGGAAACAGGCCATTGTGGCGCTTAAAGAGGCGGTCAACCTCAAACCGGATTATCAGGGAGCGCATTACAATCTGGGGGTCGCTTATCTGATGTCCGGTGACAAGAAAGCGGCGACCGAGGAGTACCAGAAGTTACGAACCTTGAATCCCAATAATGCGAAGCTACTCTACATAATGATTTATAAGAAGCAGCCGCCGAGTTAGGTGTCCGGTCGTCCAAGTGTCGAGGCCCGAAGGGCCGTTGATGAAGTAGCCACGACCGATCGTGATAGTTGAAGGCAAGGACGCGTAGAGATGTACATGGTCATGCATTCCACCAGCGTATATTAATCTGGCATTCTTGTTTTTGATTATCCCTCCGATGTATCCATAAAGATCGTCTTGCCAGTCTGGTTCAATCCAAGGTTCACGTCTGGCAGTGCTTCATACAAAATGGACAAGAAGGCTAAGGTGTTTGCCAGCCATTTTGATTCCCTTCGTGTCGGCCCTTCGGGCCTTGGTGGAATTGTTTGGTTGATGTCCACGACCTCACGGTCGTGGCTATTTCATGGCGGCCCTGCGGGCCTTTAATCGCCAGAACCATTGGCAAGGTAATAGGAAGAACTGCTGGAAGCAATGTAATCGATTTTGCATCGAGAGGCGGACGCCTCGGTGGTTTCGATTCGGGCCGGTGGGATTTTACTGCATTACATCAAGCCGTGTCGGACTGTTCCAGGCTGTACTTACAAAATATCCTGTGCCCGCAACGAGAGAATCGTGGCGACGACCAACGCAAAAAACATCACTATCAGCACTAAGGGATCGAGAATCCAATGGCCCCAGGGATGCAAAAAATTTATGTAGCTGCTCAAGTCTTCCGGAATCTTTTCCGCAGGCGGCACTTCCGGGGGGGGGTTGATCTTTGGCGCTTCGGGCTGGTCAGCCTGCCGGCCGCTTTGTAAGTCCTTAACATAATCCTTCATCTTCCGCTCGTATTCCTTAGAATCCGCTTCCGCGTTCTTCTTATAATTGGCCACATCGTCGCGTGCTTTGTTGATGTGCTCGTCATTTATGTCCTCGTAATGTTTGTAAACACCGCGGCCTTTGTTCGGACCCTCCGGATCAGAGCCTTCTTCATCCAAAGTATCGAGCGTGGAAAAGCGCTTGAGCCCATCGAATGCCCAGGTCGCCGGCATCGTGGTGCCGATGACACGGGCCGTTCCCGTGGGTACGCCCACCAGTCCCGAAAAAAGTATCTGTGGAATCAGGATCAAAGGCACCAGACTGGTGGCCATCTCGGAAGTTTTGACGATCGCGGAAATAAACAATCCGAGCGCAATGCCAACCATGGCCGTGATCATGATGACGGCAAATTGCGGCAAGGCCCAGCCCGGTAGACTCATGATCCCAGCGTAGTGCAGAAACTTTATTGAGCCGAACAACAGCACGCATTGGAACGCCACGATCAGCGACAACACAAAGAGTTTCGACGCGACATACGGTAACAACCGCAAGTTCACCATGCGCTCGCGCGTGTACACAGCGCGCTCGCGGATGATTTCGCGCGAGGCCACTGAAGTGCCGAACCAGATCGAGACCAGCGCCAGCATGAAATAGGGAAAATCGCGCGGGCTCTTATCGCCGACTACGAGGTAAGTAAGAAACGCGATGATGGGCGCCTGGCCAAAAAGAATCAGCAAATTGAATTTGTCGCGGCTGAGGACTTCCAGATAACGCCGCGTGAGAGTGCCCCACTGGCGCACTGCATCCACGGGGCTGGAACGCCGCTTGGGCGGCGCGGCGGCGCGACCGTCGCGGGGCAAAACGCTGAGCGGCTCGACGACGTTGCGGCGATAGGTCTCGGTGCTTTGAAATTTTCGCTTCCAGTCGTCAGCGACCTTTTCGGCAATCTGCTCGCGCTGCAGCTTGAACGCCTGCTTCTGGGATTTCGAAGCGTTTGGCGGCAGCGGCGGCATCGCCGCAATCTGTTCGTCAATCGGAGCTTCAAGTTTGTCGTAAAGATCTTTGAAACTGTCGGCTTTGATGTGGGCCAGCGCTTCCTGCGGGCCTCCATAGAAAACCAGCTTGCCCCGCATCAAGACGACAATCTTGTCAAACAGCTTCACGTTTTCCATCGCATGGGTGGTCAGCACGACGGTGCGGCCACTTTCGGCGATCTGGCGAAAGAGCTTCATAATCTTCTCTTCCGTCGCCGGATCGAGTCCCGAGGTCGGCTCGTCCAGAAAGATTACCGAGGGCTTGGTAATCAGCTCAACCGCGATCGAAACGCGCTTCCTTTGTCCGCCGGACAATTGGCCCACGGGCACGTCGCGACGTTCTGAGAGTCCGGTGACGTCCATCACCTCATTTACGATCTGATCGATCTCCCGGCCGGAAACGTCGGCCGAAAGACGCAAGCGCGCGACGTAGTAAAGCGTGCGATAGACAGTCAGCTCACGATGAATGATGTCGTCCTGCGGCACATAGCCGATCGATTGCTTTAACGAATCCAGGTGCCGGTAGAGATCGAGGTTGTTGATAAGCACATAACCGCTGGTCGCCGGACGCATACCGTTCAGCGAATCCATCAACGTCGATTTACCGGCGCCTGACGGACCCAGCAAGCCAACAAATTCATTGGGTTGAATCGTCAGCCCGACATCATCCAACAATCTGATCGTGCCGCCGCCCGATCGGTTGGTTACGCTCTTGACGATGTTGATGCAGTCAATTCGCGTCTTTGATCGCGTGTCATAGACGGCAACGCCCTGGTGCGCATCGGCCTGCAAAACGAAGGGGCCAATCTGAATCACATCGGATAGCTGAATCGGACGCTTGCCGGTGATCCGCTCACCGTTGACGTACACGCCGTTTGTCGACCCGGCATCCTCGACCGCGACACTGCCGTTGTCGCGCGCAAAACGCGCATGATGATTTGAGATCTGCAAACCGTCGAGACGCAGATCGTTGTCGGCCGCGCGCCCCACCGAAAGCTGCCGGCGGTTGTCGAACGAAAGCCGCGCGAGCAATTGGGGCTGTGACGCGTCCGGGGCCGCTGCCGCCGGGCGCGACGTGCTCGATCCCGTCGCCACGATCGTTTCGCGGTTGGCCATCGCCGCGATTTGGCCAAATGCCGATGGAATTAGTTGCTGACTGGGAGTCGGAGAGCCCGGTTGGATTGCTCTATGCGCCGGCGCCGGATGAGCCGGATCGATCAGACGCAACTCAGGGCCGCCGACACCGAGCTGGATCTGATCGCCGTCAAACAGCGTGACGGCTCCGGTAATGCGCTGTCCGTTTACCAGCGTGCCGTTAAAGCTCTTCTGATCAGTTATGGAAAATTGTGCGCCGTCTTTTCGAATCTCGGCATGGCGGCGGGAAACCACCGCGGCCGCGACGTCGATTACAATTTCACCTTCGGGGTCGCGGCCGATACGCGTGACTTCCCCTTTCAGCTCGATCCGTCTTACCTGGCGAGTGGCGGCGTCGATCAACTCGAGAAATGCCGTTCCGCCTTTCGACGGTGAAGGCGTGGCCGGCTGGGGAATCTTCTCGGTGCGAATGTCAGCGAGTGGCGACGGCGCCACAGCCGCCGGCGAACGCGGCGGTATCGGCTTACCCTCTTGAGATTGCCGGAAGGTTGCTAAATCCGCCAGCTCGGATGGATGCGGCTCTGCCTTTGGCACAGGAGTCTGTTCGATGCTCACAACGCGCAGGATTGGTCCACCGGCGCCGAGTTGAACGTGCGCACCAACTCTGACCTCAACGGAGGTGCTAACCCTTCCCCCATTCACGAAGGTGCCGAAACGGGAGTTCGCATCGACGACCAGGCAACGCCCTTCGCTGAGTCGAAACTCGGCATGCTTGCGCGACACCATTGGCCACTGCTCCTGCGCAAAGAAATAGTGGCACACGGCCGGATCGCGTCCCACCAAAACCAATTCGCTGGTGAACGCACGTTCTCCCTGCAGCTTACCGCCGCGGTCTTCTGCCAAAACGATTTTCATAGGTTTACGTGAGGCTGTGGCGCAAGTTGTTAACTTGCGCTGCCTTGATCAATCGCAAGTTATCAACTTGCGCTACGCTATTTCTTTCCGAAACGAAATGACTCGAGCAACATTGGCAGTTCGCCCTTTACGCCCACGTCCTTAACGTTTTTCAATTCAGGCGCGAGCGAGGTCGCCAGCATCAAGAGGGTAACGCCGTTCTTGCTGCCATCAACCGGGGGCACGAAAATCACGCGACCCCACAATTTGAGATCGCCCTTCGCAGTGTCACGTGACATGCCCTCAAAGCGAAACTCATATCCCTCATAGACACCTGCTTTTGTATTGCCCTCGGAACCTTTTCGATACTCTGGAAATTTTTTGGCGAACTGGGAGCTAAGATTTTCCGCCAGGGTGTGGAACACGGCGCGGTCGGATTCTGCTGAACCGGCCGAAGAGTACGAGCCCACGGCGAAATTCTCCTGAGTGAAATCGGGAGGGATACGGCGCTCGACTTTTGCGAAGTTAGTGGCGCCCGGTACGCCCGCGGTCGGATCTTTTTGCCAACTTTTCGGATAGTAGAACGAAAAGTCAACGTAATTCTCAGCGAGTTTGCCGTCCAGATTATTACTCGAATTCACGAACTGAACCGCGTTGGCCGGCGGAGAATAAGGCGGCGGCTCGTTAGCCGGTGGATTTGCGTTCGCAACGTCGGGTGTCGGCTCAGATCGCGGCGTCGCCTCGGTCGAGGGTTGCGGCTGCGGCTCAACCTTCGAGACTGCTGTGCGCTTCGCCAGCATGGGCCAGACGACAAAGTAACCGGCGGCCACAGCTCCAACTCCGAAAACCAAAAGCACAACCAGAATGCCCAGCACCAAGGGAAGCTTTGATTTCTTTGCCGGACGCGGCGCGGGTAAAGGTTGACTGTGTGGCGGCGGCGGAGCTGCAGTGTAGAGAGTTTGCGCCCCCAGCCCGGAAGTATCAATTGGGCCTGAACCCTGCGCCTGTGGCGGTGGCGCGAGCGGCGCTGAAGGCAGCGAAGGCAAAGTTCCCGAATCCGACGCGGGCAGCGAACCCGAGGGCAGCGGGGGCAACGACGCCGAGGTCGGCGCAGGCGATAACGGCGCTGAAGGCGGCGCCAGATCCTGAGTGTTTCGACCACGGCCGCCCGTGGTTTCCTCGGGACGCGCCATCACCGTTTTGAATGGATCGAACTGCCCCGTGCTCTCGGCAGTCAATTCGCGAGAGATTGCCCTGGTTGGCGCTTCCTCGATTGTGTCTTTGAGCTGGGAGGAAATCCGAATGGTTTCACTCTGGCTCGGTGGAACAACTTCCAGCAATCCGCCGTCATGAGTACAGAACTTCTGATTGCCGGTGGTATAGGTTCGATTACATTTGGGGCAACGTTTCATTGATTTATCCACGCTTGACCACGGCTTACGATTTTGCGCGCGCCGCGGCGAGCTTGTTCCGTAAATCGGGATTGTTTGGATCGAGTTGTAAGGCCCGTTCAAAGGCACGCACCGCATCACGCGGGCGACCGGCGTTCATATAGCCGTCGCCAACTCCACCAAAACCGTAGGTTCCGGCAAGTTGTTTTCGATCAGCGTCAGAGGCAAATTGCACTGCGTGCTCGTAGGTGTTGAAGGCGTCATCATAGCGCCCCAGACCCAAATAAGCGCTGCCCAGAATGTTACGGGCCGGAAAACTCCGGGGGTTTACTTCGATCGCGGTTTTCAAAACAGTTTCAGCTTCCGCGTATTTCTTGTTCACCGCCAGAAGGCGTCCCAACAGAAACAAGCCGCCGGGATTACGCGCATCCATTTGCAGCGCTCGTCGCAGGACAGGCTCGGAATCGTTCCAACGCTGCTCTGACTGCATCGAGTCGGCGATTAACACCAGCGTCGGAGCATCCTTTGCTTGATCGATCGCCGCGCGATAGAGCGGCTCAGCTTCGTTCCAGCGATTCATGCGACGCAGAACCCCGGCCAGGTGCACCTGGGCTACCACGAAGTTCGGATCCAACTCAACGGCGCGGCGAAAAGCGGCCTCGGTGTCCTTATTAAACATGCCGCGCGCCATCATGGCCACTCCCAGGCGATCAAACGCGACGGCGCTGGTTGGCTGCAATTGAGTAGCGCGGCGCGCAAACAACTCGGCATCCGCGAATCGCGTCGCGTACATGCCCCCGGTTCGCGGCTGGACCAAAACATAGCTGAGCGCCATCAACGCTTCAGCGTTACTCGACGCTATCGCAATGGCTTGTCGATAAGATTTTTCGGCGTCGTCCCAACGTTGCTGGTCGGCAAAGACGTTTCCTAATCCGTAATGCGCGCGCGCGTCGCGCGGCTTTAGATTGAGGGCCGAGCGGTATGAAGCTTCGGCCACGGTGAATTTATGTTCATCGCGCGCATCGTTTCCGGCCGCCAGGGCGTCCTCAAATTTTTCTTCGACTTCAGCCGGATTCGGCCGGGTCGGACGATTGGGCCGCACGACGGGTTTTGACGGATTCGTGCTGCGCTTGGCTTCGGGATTCTTGGGGCGAAAAATTCCCGCGCCGCCGCTCAACTCTCCGCCGGTTTCCTGCGCTCGCGCATTGTCCGCAAAAACCAAAATCGAAACTGAGGTAAGAAACGCTAACGAAGTAATGAAGAAGAATTGCTTACTGGCCTGTCGAAACATCTATTTCCTCCGTGTACTTGAAAGGACGAATGCGCAGGCTCTGTTTTGCGACGCGTGATCGCAAAGCAAAGCCGGATGGTCCGCCTGCCGGTTGACTGCGCCTGATTGTGAGGAAAGCAGGCTATGAAAAGCAAGTCTGGAGGCGAGGTCGCCGACGGAAAAGATGCTCGAACTATTACGGGCCGGACTTTACTAAACGAAAACCCAGCACCGGGTTCTTGTAGTTTGGCGCGAACCAATCGCGCATAGTAGCGCTAACTTTGTTCGCCGGACTCCCGTAAGCGCCGCCTCGCACAACTATCCAGTCCTTATTCTGCTCTGGAAGTTTCAGCGGACTACCCGGATAGAGCGAAGCCGGCGTGGATGTCCATTCCCAGACGTTTCCGATTAGATCCTGCACGCCCCATCGATTGCCGCCCTGCGGATAAGTTCCCACGGCTTGTTCCTTGCCAACGCCCGCCTCTTGGGTGGCAGCGCGTCCGGCCATCCAGATGTTGCCCCATGGATACAGATTGTCTTTGTCTCCGTTGCGAGCCGCGTATTCCCATTCTTCTTCAGTCGGCAAGCGATAGGTAACGCCGTCACGCTTCGAACGCCAGGCGGCGAACGTGACCGCGTCTTCGTAAGAAACACTCGAGACCGGCAACAATTCCTGACCAACCGGCGCCTTGACGCTGCCCCACTGCTGCGGAGGCGTATGATTTGTTTCGCGCACAAACTGTGAGTACTCGGCGTTGGTTACCTCGGTCTTGTCCATTGAGAATGGTTTGACCGTCACCTGATGGGGCGGCGCTTCAGTTGGCAGAGAATCGCTTCGGCCCATCTGAAAGGCACCGCCGGGAATATCAATTAACTCCGGTTTGATCGTTACGACGGGATCTCCTGGAGTGTTGGGGCCGGGGCCGAGTGGCGGAGTAGTCTTTGTGCGCAACAGAAAATATCCGCCCACACCTCCGCCGATCAAGAGCACGAGAACCAATCCAATAATCAGCGGCAGCGAAGACTTTTTCGGCGGCACCAGACTTACATCCATTTTGGGAAATGAATGCACCGAGGTGCCCGGAAAACTGTTATCACCAGTATCCGCCCCTACCCGCTGCACATGTGTCGCATCGGGATCCACAACGGCCGTGTTTTTTGGCGACATGGTGGCAGCGAGTTGCGTGAGTTTCTCTTCGAGCACTTTGGTTTGCGCGGCCACCAGGTCTTCCAGTCGGCGGCGTTCTTCATCGCGCTCTGCGGCGCCGGCTTTGCGTTCCTCGTCGGCCTTGCGTTTCGCATCGTCATCGGCGAGCTTACGCCGGGCCTCGCCTTCGCGCGCCAACTCTTCGCGGGCCATGCGTATCTTCGTTTCGTCTTCCTTCAGTGACGACGCGCTAATCGTGCCGGCCAGCGGATCGAAGGCGGTATTCGATCCTTTCTGGACCATGGTCGCGCTTTCCTCGGGCGTCGAGACGATGGTTTTCGAGGGATCGAGTTCCGCCGATTCGCCGGTTCGTTTCAAAGTCGCACTGGCCGAGGTCATCGCCCGGCCCAGCTCGGCTGAGAATTCCTCGGCTGAGGCCGTGCGGTACTTTGGTTCCTTCTCCAGCGCATGACGCACGGCCGCTTCGATCTGTGGCGGGACGTCGACGCCCTTCGAAGCCAGCGTCGGCACTTCCGAAGTCAGATGCTTTTTCATGATCGAGGGAATCGAGCTGCCTTTGAAAGGCACTTCGCCGCAGAGCATCTGATAGAACATCACGCCGAGACTGTAGATGTCGGCGCGCGCATCCGGCGGCTCGTCCGACCATTGCTCAGGCGCCATGTAAAAGGGCGAGCCCATCAAGCCGGTCGTTTGCGCGGCGATGAACGAACCGAGCAACTCCCCCGATTTGATCTTGGCTAAACCAAAATCGAGAATCTTCACCCCTTCGGCGACAGGAATGCCTTCCTGAATCATTACATTCAGCGGTTTAAGATCGCGATGGATGATCTTCTGACGATGGGCCGCGCCGATGCCGGCGCAAATCGGCTGAATCAGCTCGAAGGCGCGCAACGGAGACATGGCGCCTTCGTCGGCCATGATCTCCTGCAGAGAGTTACCCCGCACAAACTCCATCACCAGAAAAGGCATGGTCCCGCGCACCACGCCAAAGTCAGTTACGGCGATAATGTTTTGATGACGGATGGCAGCGGCGGCCAGCGCTTCCTGGCGAAAGCGCGTGACCAGATTGGGATCGTTTCCCACCAGATCGGGAAGAATGATCTTGATTGCGTGCGCGGTTTTAAGAAAGATGTGACGCGCCTGGAAGACGACGCCCATGCCACCCTGGCCCAGACGTCTTTCCAATTGGTAACGGCCGTCGAGAATCGGCTCGCCCTGAATCGACGGCGTCGTTTCGGCGCCGTCATCCGGACAGTGATTGACGTCGTCAGGAAAACAACAGCGACAGGTTGGACACTCTTTCATTCGTCGGTTCGACTACAGGGTAAACCCCGCGCGGGCTAAGACGTTCGCAAAAAAGATTTTAGCGGCTGTGTGGCAGGCAAGCAAGGCTTACTCGGACGAGTCTTTCTGTTCCCGCCAACTCAGGCGAGGACCATCGAGAAGAATAGCAAAGTGATTTAGAACATTCCTTCCTAAGATGCCGCTCTTTGAGTCAAGCACTACAAAACGCCCTCTGAAGGTTCGGCCCAAAAACGTCAATCCTAGTTGCACCGACCTTGCCACGGTCTTTCGGCCATCAAATCCTTCCAGTTCGTAAGCCGCATCCGCCTCAGTATCCCACTCAAGTTCATCAACAAATGTCATTGAGATTAGGGTGAGATCCGCGCCAGTGTCAATCAACATTGGCACATCGTTAACAGCGTTTCCGGTGTGAAGATTCTTCAGACTGACCCTTGCCAGCGGCGCTGGTGGATCAAATTGACTTGAATCATACGTCGGCATCAGTTGCGTCTTCAATAACCTGCAATTCGAAATCCTTCGCTTGCTCGGGATGGGCCAAACGAGGGCTCATGACCTTATATGTTCTGCGCGCATCCGCATCAGGCACCAACACGTACACACGAGTGTTTTCAGGAATGTCGGCCTCTGGAGGTAACGTGACATGCCCATTTTCAACGACGCCTTCATATGTCGCGAGCTTTCTCATTTACGACCTCTCTGAGCAAATTGAATCTAGCATAAGCCAAGTTTTGCGTCTAACACCGCCGTTCACTTGACGACCACATTCACGAGTCTCTGCGGCACCACGATTACCTTCACGACCTCGTGGCCGTCGATGAAGCTCTGCACCTTCCCGTCAGCGAGGGCGATAGTACGCAGGTCGGCCTCAGAAATGTCGGGCGCGACAGTAACGCGCGAGCGCAGTTTGCCGTTGACCTGCACCGGAATCTCCAGCTCTTCTTTGCGCGCAAGTTCCGGATCTGCCACCGGCCACGGAGCGGCTTTCACTAATCCTCCTTCCTTACCCAGGCTTTCCCAGATTTCTTCCGCGACATGCGGCGAGAATGGCGCCAACATCACTACCAGCGCTTCGATGGCCTCGCGGACCGCGAACACTTCGGCGGCCGAAGCTTTGCCCGGCTCAGCATCGAACTCGCTGAGCGCGTTCAGCAGTTCCATCAACGCGGCCACGTTCGTGTTCAGGTCGAGCTTTTCAGAATCATCGGTGACCCGCGCAATTGTCTGATGCGTCTTGCGGCGCAGCGCGCGCGTTGCGTCACTCGCATCCTCTGGTTTAGAGGCGGGCGCCGGCCGTGCCTCAAGCGCTTCGCGCCAGCGATAAACCATCGTCCAAACTCGACGCAGAAAGCGCACGGCGCCTTCGATGCCGGTCTCAGACCAGCGCAATTCATTCTCGACCGGTGCGGCAAACAGGACGAACAGCCGGGTCGCATCAGCGCCGAAGGCTTCGATCATATCGTCAGGATCGACGCCGTTCCCCAGGCTTTTGGACATGGCTTTCCATTCGTTAGTGCCTTCGACGCGATTCGTCACCATGCCCTGGGTCAATAGCCGCTTCACCGGTTCGTTGAACTTCACCAGACCCAGATCGCGCATCACCTTGTTCCAAAAGCGCGTGTAGATCAGATGCATCACCGCGTGCGAGTCACCGCCGATGTATTGATCGACGGGCGTCCACTTGGCGGCGATCTCAGGATTGAATGGCGCCGATTGGTTTTGTGGATCGGTGTAACGAAAGAAGTACCACGACGAATCGACGAACGTGTCCATTGTGTCAGTCTCGCGTTTGGCGGGCCGGCCACACTTCGGACAAGTCGTATTCACGAATTCCGCGACAGTCTTTAGAGGAGACTCGCCCGTGCCCGTGAACTCTGCTTTGTCAGGCAGCATCACCGGCAGATCTTTTTCCGGCACCGGGACCATGCCGCAGTCGTCACAATAGACAACCGGGATTGGCGCGCCCCAGAAGCGCTGGCGAGAGATGCCCCAATCGCGGAGGCGATAAGTGACGGCGCCCCCGCCAAACTTTTTCGCGGCCGCATAGTCTGCCATTTCACGCATTGCGCTTTCCGAAAGCGTGCCGCTCCACTCGCCGCTATTGACCAACACACCGTCTTCGGTAAAGGCGTGCTTCATGTCCATCGACTGATCCGCCCCCGGACTGACATCGACGCTTTCACCCTGTTGCCCGTGCACGATCGGGGCGATCACCTGCCGAATCGGCAGCGTGTATTTTTTCGCGAACTCGAAATCGCGCTCGTCATGGGCGGGCACGCTCATCACCGCGCCCGAACCGTAGTCCATCAGCACGTAATTGGCGACCCAGATCGGCAGCAGCTCTCCATTGAAAGGATTGACCGCCAACCGTCCAGTGTTCATGCCCAGCTTTTCTTCTTCTTCGGCTGCGTTTTCGGTCTTGATCGCCCGCGCAGTTTTCACCCTCTCCACGAACTCCATCACATCGTCTTTCAGCGATGATCCCTCGAGGAGTTTCGGCAACAAAGGATGCTCAGCCGCGAGCACGATGGCTGTCGCGCCAAAGATCGTGTCGATGCGGGTGGTGAACACGCGCACACGATCGTCGTAATCCTTGACTCTGAAATCAACATACGCGCCCTCGCTGCGGCCAACCCAGTCGCGCTGCCGCTTCAAAACTTTTGCGGGCCAGCCGGCTTCTATTTCCTTGATGTCTGCAACCAGCTCTTCGGCGTATTTAGTGATGCGCAGAAACCACTGCTCGATCTCTTTCTTGGTGACCGCAGTGCCACAACGCCAGCAAATGCCGCCCGACGATTGCTCGTTAGACAGCACGGTCTCTTCTTTGGGACACCAGTTGACTGCGGACCTGCGTTTGTAGGCGAGACCGCGCTCCAGCATCTTCAGAAAGAACCACTGGTCCCATCTGTAATACTCAGGCCGGTGCGCGGCGATCTCGCGCGACCAGTCATAACTGATGCCGAGACGCTGAAACTGGCCGCGCATAAGCGCGATGTTTTTTTCGGTCCACTCGCGTGGTTGAATACCGCGTTTGATTGCTGCTTGTTCAGCCGGTTGGCCAAAACTGTCCCAGCCGATCGGATGCAGCACGTTGAAGCCGCGGAGGCGCTTATACCAGGCCAGCGCGTCGCCGATCGCGTAGTTGCGCACGTGGCCCATGTGCAAGTAGCCCGACGGGTACGGCAGCATCTCGAGGGCGTAGAACTTCGGTCGCGGATCGTCATCGTGGGCTTCGAATGCCCCCGTCTTAGCCCAGCGCTTTTGCCATTTCTCTTCTATCTTTTCCGGAAAATATTTCTCGTCCATCGCTGATTATCCCCAGTATTAACCTGCATTGATCACCGAGGCAGATCGCGCAAAGCTTTATTAAAGCATTTCGCGCGCGGGCCGCCTAACTCTTGAATTGATGATTGAAGTTTCCTGCCGCTTCGACGAACCAGGCTTAGGCCCGGCGCAAAAGCGGCACCGTAAGGAGGAGTTTTGTTAGTGATAGGCCCTGAAACATTGCGTCACCTGAAGACGAGATTTTAGCGAAAGATTAGGAGAACGTCCAGAGGAATAAGGTTACTACCACTCGCGTGAGCTAGTGGATTAATCGAAATAAAGAGCGGCTCTGCCGCAGCACATTGCGGAAAGCCTACGGCTTCCGTCGCGGTCCGACAAATTTCAGGAGGCTCCGCCTCCTAACTCTCGTCGGAGAATACTTGCCTGGATGAGCCGAGGCATAGCCTCGGTCAAGGATTAAGGATGAGTTGACCGGTAAGGCAGAGCCTTACCGCACAGTGCTGCGGCAGAGCCGCGAAGGCTTAATGTCGCGTTTCAGTCGCTTCCATCCACAAATGATCTCAGCGCTTCTAAATTCTTCAAATCCGCGCGCGGATCGTCGTACGGAGTTTCGAGGATGAACGCGGCGTGCGCAAGTTTCGGGTGCCGCGCCACGCGCCGCAAAGCTTCGCGGCCGATGTGGCCTTCGCCAATGTGCCAGTGACGATCGACGCGCGAGTTGTACGGCGCGCGGGAATCGTTGAAATGCACGGCGCGCACCTTCTTCAGACCAACTGTGCGGCGAATGACTTCCAGGGTTGCTTCCAACCCGTCCGCTTCGCGGATGTCGTATCCGGCCGTGAATGAATGCGCGGTATCGACGCAGACGCCGAGCGGAAGTTTCGGGCAAGCATCCATTATTGCGCGCAAATGTTCGAAGCGATGCCCGATGCATTGGCCCTGCCCGGCGGTGTTCTCGAGCAGAATGCGAAGCTTGCCTGGTTTCAAACCCCGGCACGAAACGTTGAGACTTAGGGCGCAGATTTCGATCGCGTCCGATTCGTTCGAACCGCGGGCGCTGCCGGGATGCAATACGAGATAGTCGACACCAAGTAAGATGGCCCGCTCAACTTCTTCGCGAAAAGAGGCAATCGACTTTAACAGGAGCGATTCATCCGCTGCCGCCAGGTTGATCAGGTAATTTGTGTGGATCAGAACCGGCGACAGTTTTGTTTGGTTGCGCGTTTTGCGAAACAAACTGACGGCTTCACTTGTCAGCGGCTTAGCCATCCAGCCGCGCGGATTGCGCGAAAAGATCTGCACCGCATCGCAGCCGGTTTCTTTGGCAATGATCAAAGATTCATGCAGCCCGTCTTTGATGGGAGCGTGGAAACCGATTCGAGGTAACTGTTTCATTTGCACATTGAATCATTGATTCATTTAATCCTCCCAGACCGGTGCCGAGCTGTATGCTGAGAAGCTGCAAAGATCGCTAACAGTTCGTTAGCTTCCGCGAGCAGACTGGTCATTCGGCTTACTCGCACGATGTCTGTATCAACCAGCAATTCCAGCCAAAGAACCGTTTCATCTGCCTCCTCTACCACGACTCCAATCTTGGCTATGAATTCAGCCTTTGAGCGGGCGCGACAGACTGCGCGGTAGTTAGCGGCCACCGACGTGCCGGAACGAAGCATTTGTTTACCAATGATGCGAGCTTCTTCAGTTCTTGGAAGCGACCGAAACAGCTTGACGATCCGAATAGCAAATTGTTTGCTTCTGTTCTTCAATTCTTCTGCTGGATACATTGTTCATCTCCTCCCCAGGTATTGTTCAGACCAGAGAATGAATGTACCAATGTCGTCAATGTAACAAATGTGGCAATGAACCAATGAATCAATGATTCAATGATTCATTTGCTGCCATCACGCGCAGCATATTCCCTCCCAGAATCTTGTCGATGTCACTCTCCGAATAACCCCGCCGCAAAAGTTCCTTAGTCAGGTTTGGCAAGTCGGCAACTGATTTCAAATCAGCCGGCACGGCCTGAACGCCGTCAAAGTCTGATCCGATTCCGACATGATCGATGCCGACGAGCTTTACGATGTGATCAATGTGATCGGCGATCCGCGCGACCGAAACGGACGGCAGACGTTTCAGATATTCCTCGCGGCGGACGCGATCGCGGGCCAGCTTCTTATGCGCGGCGTCGCCCCGCTCAGCGTCAGATGCGCGCTGCACCAGCGAAGCAATTTCGACATCGACCTTCTTTTTCTTTTCGGCATAACCAGGCTCAATGTGTTCCGGATAGAAGATCACATTCACGACGCCGCCGGTTTTTGCCAGCGCCACGATCATATCGTCGGTGAGATTGCGCGGCACGTTGGTAATCGCGCGGCAGCCCGAATGCGTGGCGATCACCGGCTTTGTCGATGTGTTGACGATGTCCCAGAAGGCTTTGTCTGACAGGTGTGAAACGTCGGCCATCATTCCCAGCCGGTTCATCTCGCGAATCACCTGCTTGCCGAAATCATTCAAGCCGCGGGTCTTTCCGATTTCATCGCCGGACGATCCCGCCCAGCTCGTGCTCACCGACCAGGCCGGTGATAGATAGCGCACTCCCATCTGATAATAACGATCGACGTTTTCGATCTTTTCGTCGATGGCATAACCGCCTTCCATTCCCATCAGCGCCGCGATTTTCCCGGCTGCCGCGATGCGCCGGATATCCGCTGCAGTCGTCGCCAACTCCCATGTTTCCGGGTGGGTCGTCGCCAGATTTCGCACGGCCTGGATTTGCACGTCGGCCCGCTTCGTCGCGCCCGCGCCACCGCCGCCAAACAGTTCCGGCTCGACCCAGATGGAAAAGAACTGCGCGTCGAGCCCGCCCTCTTTGGCGCGCACCGCGTCGAAATGGCCGTCCGCTAAGCGCTGTTCGAGATCGACGTTCTCGTCAACCAGCCGTTGCGTCGTATCCGCATGCATGTCGACGGTAATCGCCCGGCGGTGAATTGCCAGCGGATCGTTTGCGGCCGAAGAGGTCTGAGTTGAATTGGTCATAGGATTGGATGGATTTGATTTGAGATTTTCAGTCTTACTGGTGTCGCGGCAGTTGCTTGCGAAAATAACCAGCACCGCGCCGGCGAGTAAAACGTTGAGCCGCGGCGGTGCGACCCGATTCCGCGAGAACTCATCTCGCTCAAAATTCTTATTTCGATGCAAAGCAATTGTGAATCCTACGGAGCGTTGTCTCAGGAATCAAGCACGCGTCAGCGTGTCGACTTTTTGATGAGGTCTTTGGCAGTAAACCGCCAACTAAAGTTGGTAACCTAAGCGACCTGTTAGCGGGCTGTGATTCATCTTGCAAACTCGCGCGACTTTAGAGTATCGTGCTTGGTCAATCGACTCGTTATCAAGTCTCGCAGTTTGCGAACTGTTAGTCCCTCCAAGAAGGAGAGTCAAACCATGTTTCCAACCGATGGTGGTAAGACGAAAGACATACATACTCCGCGCATTTGCGACGTGGTATGGCACGACGGCGAGTTCATCAAATGGAACGATGCGCGAGTCCACGTTATGTCACACGTGCTGCACTACGGCTCGAGTGTCTTCGAAGGCATTCGCTGTTACGCGACCAAACGCGGTCCCGCGATCTTTCGTCTGCGCGAACACATGCAACGGTTTCTGAACTCAGCGAAGATTTATCGCATGGATCATAAGTGGACGATCGACGATTTTATCGAGGGTTCGATCGAACTGGTCCGCCGCAGCGGCCTGGAACAGTGTTACATCCGCCCGATTCTCTTTCGCAGCCTGGATGAAGAGCACCCGGCCTTTGGCGTGAATCCGTTCCCGAATCCGCTGGCTTGCTATATCGGGGCCTGGGACTGGGGCAAGTATCTCGGCGACGAAGCCATCGAAAAAGGCGTCGACGTTTGCGTTTCCACCTGGAACCGGCTGACACCCAACTCAATGCCGGCCATGGCCAAGAGCGGCGCGAATTATATGAATTCGCAATTGATCAAGATGGAAGCGCTGCTCAACGGATTTTCCGAAGGCATTGCGCTCGATGATCGCGGTTATGTGTCGGAAGGCTCGGGCGAGAATATTTTCGTCATCAGCAACGGCATCGTAAATACGCCGCCACTGTCGTCTTCAATCCTGGCGGGTATCACCCGCGACAGCGTGATCCAGATTTGCCACGAACTGGGCATTACGATCAAAGAGCGCAGCATTCAACGCGCGGCATTATATATAGCCGATGAAGTTTTCTTTAGCGGTACTGCGGCTGAGATCACTCCGGTGCGGTCGGTCGATCGCATCGCGATCGGCAACGGCGGCCGCGGAGAACTTACTGAGAAGATTCAGAAAGTCTTCTTTGAGATCACTGCCGGCGAGCGCCCGGCTCCGGGACCGTGGTTGACCTATGTACGCGAGCAGGACGCCCGCGCTGCCGATGGCGGAACGGCGAGTTCCAATGCGAACGGCCGTGGCTCTGCGGTGAAAAAGTCGAGCGGCTCACAAACTACGCCGACGATGGAAACTGAGTTGGTGGCCCGGGCCGCACGCTAGGCCAGAACCGCAGGCGGTTCTGACTCCGCTATGGTTGAGCGGTCTCGGGAGTGCTCACTGAGGATGCTTCCGGAACTTCCACTCTCTCGCCCATCAACACCCTCACTTCATGGGTCAGGCCATCATGATTCAGCAAAATCACGTCATCCCTCTGAAGGATTCCATCGAGCTTAACACTCGCGACGCCGCGACAAAGCGAGTGTGGATTCTCGACTTTGATTCGATAAGTCGTATTGCCCCGCCGATAGTTGATCTCGAACTCGCGCCAGAAGCGTGGAATACATGGATCGATGCGCAGCCGATCGCCTTCCAGCTTGAACCCAAGAATGTGTTCGACGGCCGCGCGATACATCCATCCCGCCGAACCCGTGTACCAGGTCCAGCCCCCGCGGCCCGTGTGCGGCGGCACGGCATAAACATCACCGACTGAGACGTAAGGCTCGACTTTGTACTTGTGCAAACCCGCGCGGGTCGAGGCGTGATTAATCGGATTCAGCAAGCCGAACAACTCGCCGGCGCGATCGCCGTCGCCGAGCATGGCAAACGCAATCACCGTCCAAAGGGCGGCGTGGGTATACTGCCCGCCGTTTTCGCGCACGCCGGGAACGTAACCTTTCACGTAACCCGGATCCAGCTTGCTCTTATCGAAGGGTGGCGTAAACAAAATGATCAGCCCGTCGCCGCGTCGAATCAGGTATTCATTGACGGCGGCCATCGCGCGCGCGGCGCGATACGAATTAGCTACGCGCGAGATCACCGCCCAGGTTTGGGCGATCGAATCGATGCGGCATTCGTCGTTTTCCGCGGAGCCCAGCGGCGTGCCGTCGTCAAAGTAAGCGCGCCGGTACCAGTCGCCGTCCCACGCCTGCTCGAGTCCTACTTTCAGCTTCTCCATGTGGCGGCCATAACGATTGCTGCGCGTCTTCATTTGATAGCGTTCGCACAGCGGCGCAAATCCATTCAGCACTGCGCACAGAAACCAGCCGAGCCATACGCTTTCACCTTTGCCACCTGCCCCGACGCGATTCATGCCGTCGTTCCAATCACCGGTTCCCATCAGCGGCAGACTGTGTTTGCCCAGAGTGAGACTGCGATCGATGGCCCGCGCGCAATGTTCCAGCACGGTTGCTTGTTCAGTTGAAATTTTAGGCTGGAGATAGTTTTCGTACTGATCCGGTTCCAGCAGCGGCCCTTCGATAAACGGGACGTTCTGTTCCAGCACCGAATAATCGCCGGTGACGGCGACATAGAAAGACGCGGCGTAAGGAAGCCACAGCAGATCATCCGAGAAACGCGTGCGCACGCCCCGGCCGGTCGGTTCGTGCCACCAATGCAGCACGTCGCCTTCTTTGAATTGGCGGCCGGCGGCCCGCAGGATTTGCTCGCGCGCCACCGCAGGCTGCGCATAGACCAGGGCCATCACGTCCTGCAACTGATCGCGAAAGCCGAACGCGCCGCTCGATTGATAGAAGGCCGAGCGACCCCGCACGCGACAGGCCAGCGTCTGACACAGGAGCCAGCGATTGACTAGTGTGTCCATGGAAGCATCGGGCGTTTTGATCTCGACGGCGCTTGCCACTTCATCCCAAAATCCGAGCACGCGTTCAAAGGCTTCATTGACTGCCTGCACGTTGCGAAAACGCGCGTTGATAGTGCGCGCCTCTTCGAGCGACTCGCTCTCACCCAGCAGAAAGACCACTTCGCGGGCTTCGTGCGGCTGAAGTTCAATTACAGTTTGAATGGCGGCGCAAGGATCCAAACCGGCGCCGTCACGTCCGCTGAGGCCGTTACGTTGCAGGGCCGCGGGCCGGGCCGGCGATCCGTTGCGACCGATGAACTCTTTGCGATCGCAGGTCATGGTAAAGCGACTCTCACTGGTGCCGGCGAACACGATTCGACCCGCGAATTCGTGGTTGTAAGAGTTGCGCGCAAAGATCGCCCCTTCGTTCTCTTCCATGTCAGTGACCACCTGGGGCGCCGATTGCTCGCGATTCGAACCTAACAGCAACTCCTGGTAGCTCGTCACAGAAATCCGCCGCCGGCGTTCGGTGCGATTACGCAGGCGCAGGAGAGAAATCTTCACCGGCGCATCGAGCGGCGCGAATACCAGCAACTCCTGCGAAATCCCGTGACTGGCGTGCTCAAATACCGTATAGCCCTGGCCGTGACGAACCAGATAACTCTGCGCTTCACGAATCGGCAAAGGCGTCGGCGTCCATGTCGTACCGGAGTCTTCGTCGCGCAGGTAAATGATTTCGCCGGGCGGATCGCTGACCGTGTCGTTCGTCCACGGTGTCAAACGATTTTCGTGACTGTTGACTGACCAGGTAAACCCAGCTCCGGTTTCGGTGACCAGGAAACCAAAATCCGGCATGTTGGCAATCACGTTTGACCAGGGCGCGGGTGTCCACTGGCCTTCGCCTAATACGGTCACGTATTCGCGGCCCCCATGCGCGAATCCACCGAGCCCGTTGAAGAAAGAAAGCTTTGGCGCCTCGAGAGACGGCTCGGGATAAACCTGCGGCGCCGTGCGCGGCTGAAACGGCGGCGGCATCTCTTCTTCGATCGGACGCCGCACCAGTTGATCTTCCAGAGAGCCCCGCTCGCTGACAATTACCACGCGCGCGACTGAATGCAGCAGAATGCGTTCGTCCTCAGGCAGCAGGTCTGAGCGACGGATAAAGACTCCGCCGGGTTTATCCACCAGCGCCTGCGAACCCGATGACCGCACCGCAGTCTGCAACGCGTCCTGTACTGAGAGCGCGTAATCAGTCGGATGATCGTCCAGAATCACCAGATCGAACTGCAGACCTTTCGATCGCAGGTACTGGTGACCGCGCAGAAGTTGTCGCGCCATCTGGACGTCTTCTTCGCGATCGAGGCGGAGGATCACGATCGGCAAGTCTCCGCTGATTCCGTGCGCCCAGAGCCCGGATTGAGTCAGCTTGTTAAGCGCCAGGACGTGCGGACGCGGACGCAGCGACGGATCTGAGAACAGTATGCGACCGGCGAGCCTTTGAAACAGGTGCGCCTCGTCAGGATCGATGTGGAGATGGCTCATCTCAACCTGCGCGCGCGTCCAGGCCATCCGAGATTCCCGCTCGAAAATGTTTGCGTCACGATACTTTTCTGCCAGCGCAATCGCGTGCTCGCGCGACTGGGCCACACCGGTAGTGAAAACGATTTGGGCCATTTGGTTCGGCGCCAGACGTAGGCGGCAGCGCAGACTGAATACCGGATCGAGGACGGCGCCGACAGTGTTCGACAAGGGACGATCTTCCGTGATTGAGCTGGCGTCAGCTGTCGTACGTCCGCGGCCCAGGAAGCGGGAACGATCAGTTTCAAATTGAACGCCGCCGATGGTTTGGCCGCCGCTGGCCAACACATGCACACCCCAAACCGGCGCGTCCTGGGAAGAGCGGGGACGACGGCGCGCAAACAACGCGCTGTGCGGCGCATAGAACTCGGTTTCGATGAATAGGTTGCTGAAGGCCGGATGGGCCAGATCGTCTGCCCTCGGCGCGAGCACGACTTCGGCATAACTGGTGAGCTCGATCTCTCGTGCGCGCGTCGAATAGTTCGCCACCGACACGCGCCGCATCTCAGCGTTGTCTTCGGCTGAGACGATCACGTCCATGTGGGTCACAATCCCTGCGTCGCGCCGCCAGAAGTCGGCCTTGTCTTCAGAAAACGCCACTTCATAACTCTGCGACCTCGCGCCTATCGGTTGATGGCCCGCCGACCAGAGGGCTCCGCTGCGCACGTCGCGGACATAAATGAAGCTGCCCCAGTTGTCGCGCGTGCAGTCCTCGCGCCAACGCGTCACCGCCAGGGGACCGCACATCGAGTAGCCGCCGCCCGCCGTGGTGATCATCAGGCTGTAGGTTCCGTTCGACAACAATTGCGTGCGCGGCGTCGGCAGGTCCGCCGTGTCGTAGGCCCGAGTCACCAAACCCGTCAGCGTGCGCACGACGCGGCCGGTTAGAACTTCTTCCGAGCGCGGATGCGCTGCCGGCACGCCGCGCGGGATGCGCTCCTGCAAGAGCAATTCAGTGGCTTGCACCATCGGATCGCTGTGAAAACGATCCTGCATCACGCCGCGGTGCAGCAAATTGTCCAGCGCGATCAAACTCATCCCCTGATGATGTGCCATGTACGCTCGCACCAGCGTGCAGCGCTCGCCTTTTTTGACTCGCTCTGGCGTGTAATCGAGCGCCTCATAAAACCCAAAGCGCGACAGCGCGCCTTCGCGCTCGAGTGTACGCAGGTTCTCGATCGCCTGCTCCGGCAAAACGTTCGAGGCCAGAATTGTCGAGTAAGGCGAGACGACCAAATCTTCGATCAGGCCGCGCTTGAGGCCGAGTCCGGGCACCCCGAAGGGACCATACTGATAATTCAATTGCAGATCGCGCGCGGCATAAGCCGACTCAGAGATCCCCCATGGCACCCCGCGTTCATAACCATATTCAATTTGTCTGGAAACCACCGACCGGTAAGTTTGGCCCAGCAGGGTCTCGCGATAATTGCGCATCACCAGGAGCGGCATCAGATATTCGAACATGGTGCCGGTCCAGGAAATCAGGGCGCGACCACCATCGACTGAAGTAAGCTGGCGTCCCATGCGAAACCAATGCTCCTGTGGGACATCACCCTTGGCGATGGCTACGAAACTGGCCAGCCGCGCCTCGGACGCCAGCAGGTCATAAAAAGAATTGTCCAGATGTCCCTCAGTGACGTTATAGCCAATCGTGAAAACCTTGCGTTCAGGATCGAGGAGGAACTTAAAGTCCATTTCGTCGAGCAGGCGCTGACAGGTCTGGGCAATTTGGGCCAGACGCGATGAACAGGTCTTTGCAGTCTCGGCGGCTTGTTCAATGGCCGTCGTCAGGGCGGCTAGTTCAGTCTGCGCTGCTTCGCGACTCGCCTCAGCGTTCGGCGTTTCCGGACTGGATGTTCCGGCCTGTGGCCGGCCGGGGTCCTCGACACTGACGCTTTGTTCAATCTGAGCGCCCAGCGCTGCCAGTTGCACCAACGCGCGGTCACAGATCTCTGAAATGTGAGCCAGCGATGGCACGCTATCCAGCTGTGCGATGATCGATCTCCATTGCAAGACAGGTTCGGCGCCTTTGTACGACAAACTTAGGTGAGGCGTGTTAACGACCGTCCACGGCGCCAACAGGCCCAGGTCGCGGCGATAGTTGCGCACCTCGTGCAGCAGCGAACTGGTCCACCAGCGCAACTCTGCAAACTCTTCGCCGCCGTGCTCCAGTGCCAGGGCGGCCACAATGTCATCGATGTTCGTGACTCGGTCGTGGAGGGCCTCGAATAATACAGACCATTCGCCGAGCGTTTCCGGTGCTTTGTCAGCTAACAGCGCCGCGCATAACTGAATCTCCCCTCCCAGTTGCTTAATTGTGATCGCGTCGGTGCGTTGCCGTATGGCGGCGAGTTGTGATGTTTCCTGAGTGATGGCGGCAAGCGTATCGCCTAGTCCGGCGCGCACTCTTTCGTGAAAAAGCCGGTCGTCCGGTAGTTCGATGCATGCCTGCTTGAGCGCGATCAGATGTCCGGCGAGGTTGCCGCTATCTACCGTTGACACGTACTGCGGCCACATCGGCTGCAGCGTACGCGTGTCATGCCAGTTGAGATAATGACCGCGAAACTTTTGCAGCTTTTCCAGACTTGCGAAAGTGAATTCCAGCCGCTCGAGTAACTCAACCAGGCCCACGTAACCGAAATCGTAAGCCGACAGAGTTGAGAGCAGCAGCAACCCGATGTTCGTCGGCGAGGTGCGATGCGCCACGACTGCCGGATCTTCCTGTATGTTGTCGGGTGGGAGCCAGTGATCTTCATCGCCGACGAAGATTTCAAAAAAGCGCCAGGTGCGACGTGCGATGATGCGGCCCGCGCGAATGTCTCTGGGAGCGAACTCCTCCGCTGCTTCCGGGCGACGACGGCTAACATAGAAAGCAATCAGCGGCGATAAAGCCCAAAGCGCGAGAAACGGAAAGGCCAGCGGCAGCGAACGAGTTTTCACCAGCGCGACCAGAATCGCCGCCGTCAAAGCGATCGCTTGCGCCGGCCACATCAATCTCAAAAAAGCCTGCCGGTCATGACTGCTCGACTTCTCAGCGCCGGCGGCCGTTACCCACTCCAACAGATGCCGGTGTGAAATGAGTTTGCGACAAGCGGTGCGCACAATCGCGTCGCTCATCAGCCAGGCCTGGTGCGCCAGAAAAATTGTTGCCAGGGCCAACTGCGCGGTGTTCGTGCGCAGGTCACCCCAGACACTCCAGAAGTGGCTGGTCCAGGGAACGCCGCGCGGATGAATCAGCAGACCGGCGGTGACGTGCGCATAGACCGGAAACGCCAGCGTCACCAACGCGAACAGCGTCCAGGCCCAGGCGCTGCCGGGCAGGATCGTCCATCCCGCGAGCAATAATAAAATGATTGCCGGGGCCAGCAGGCTGCGCCGCAGGTTGTCGAGGATTTTCCAGCGCGAGATTGCTGAAATATGGTTAGGTTGTTTGTGACCATCGGCATCGCGGACGGTGCGGCGCAGCCAGCCCGCGATCTGCCAATCGCCGCGAGTCCAGCGATGCTGGCGCATGGCAAAGGTGTCGTAGTAAGCGGGATAGTCATCCAGAAACTCGATATCGCTGACCAGCGCCGTGCGCGCGAAGATCGATTCAAACAGATCGTGACTCAGCAGAGAGTTGTCTGGAACTCGTCCGTTCAGCGCTTCTTCGAACGCGTCGACATCATACAGACCCTTGCCGGTATAGATTCCCTCGCCGAAGAGATCCTGATAGACGTCCGAAGCGGCCGTGGTGTAGGGATCGATGCCGGTGTTGCCCGAGAAGATGCGCGCGAACATTGACTGTGAGGCGCTTTCCAGCGAGATGCTCACGCGCGGTTGCAGAATCGCGTAACCATCAACCACCGTCCGGGTCGAGCGATCGAAACGCGGCTGGTTCAGTGGATGAATCGCCGCCCCGATCAAACGTCGCGCGGCATCGCGAGGCAATTGAGTGTCGGCGTCCAGGGTGATGACATAGCGAATCTGCGCCAGCAGATCAGGACTGGCGGTAGCTACAATAAAGCTGGTATCGCGCGCTGCCCGCAGCAGTCGATTGAATTCGCGCAGCTTGCCGCGCTTCCTTTCCCAGCCGATCCATTTCCCTTCCGTCTCGCACCATTGTCGTCGCCGATGAAACAGATGGAATCGGATTGGCGCGCCCGCGCTGTAGGTTTGATTTAGTCGTTCGACGCCTTGCTTTGCCACCTCCAGAATCTCGCGGTCGTCAGACATCTGCGCAGATTCGGCATCGGCAAAGTCACTCAGCAGCGCAAAGTGCAGGTGCTCGTCCTGATTGGCCAGCCAGGCAATCTCCAGTTTGTCCATTAGGGCTGCGACCGTGGCCTCGTCGTGGAAGATTACGGGCACGACGACCATGGTTTTAGCTTCCGCCGGGATTCCCTTTCCGAGATCGAGTTTTGGCAGCAGCGTCGGCTCAAAAGTGTGTGTGATGTCCCAGTTGAGCATGCTGAGCGACAGATCGCTCGCCGGGATCAAAGCCAGTAGTAAGGCGGCCACAGTCATCGCCACGCCTACGTGCGCGTGCAGCAGCGCCGCCAGGATAAGGCCGAGCATTAGCGCGCTCAAGAGCACGAAAGTGCCGAGATAAGTAAGCGTAGCGTGTCGCTCGATCGTCCGTCGCAGCCGCTCGCTCAGACGCGGACGATAGGAAGCTTCCTGCTCGAGGAGCAAAACGCCATCGCCAACCAAAAAATAGCCCACGTGCCCGTGCGCTGGATCTTCGCCTGATTTGACCGCCTGTTCGGCCAGGCGCAGCGCGGCGCGCGCAATCTCCGGCTCGCCCTTCTTGGTGCCTTTGCTGATGCGCTCGATGACGTGGCGATAACGATCGCGAGTCGCAAAATCCATCTGCGAGTACATTCCCACCGGATCTTTTGCCAACTCCGGATCGATCAGGCTGACTGTTTCGAAGAAATCTTTCCAGTCGAGTGTCGAAAGCAAACGCATGCTGGTGATGATGTTCCCCACCGTCACCTGCGCCGCGGCCTGGCGATGGTGCTCTTCAAGCACGATCTTTTCGATCGACAGATCTTCTTTGGCGAGTTGTTTCTCGAGCCATTCAAACACCTGCATCACCGCCGGATCCTGTTCGCGGAGGCGTTGGGTGAGCTGGACGACAAAAGAGCGGCGGAGGGCTTTGCGTTTAGAAAGACGCGCCGACAGCAGCGGCACTAGTTCATTCGGTTGACGCTGAGCGATTTCGAGCAGCTTGTCGGCCAGCTTGTCAGCTTCATCGCGTTCGCCGCGGGACAAAACAATGCGCGTGGCCAGCCGGCGCAGGTTCTCGACCAGCGCCAGACGCAAACTGATCGGGACTGCCCACAACTCGCCAATCGACAGCGGCGAAACCCGCTGATAAGCGTTGATGAAACGGCGTAGCGTTTCGGTGTCAAGGTGGCTGTCCGTGTGCCCGATTAGCGAAATGGAAAGTGCGTAAATGCGCGGATAATTTTTGAAGTAGCCTTCGGCCAACTGAGGTAGCTCGTAGTAATAACTCTTCGGCAAGTCTTCGCGAATTTCGCGCACTTGCTCTTCAACAAGGTGAAAGTTGTCGACCAGCCATTCCGCTGCCGGAGAAATGACGTGCTCTTCGCGGATCGAATCGGCCAGCGTTTTGTAGGCAGCAACCAGTTTGCGCCCGTTTTCTTCCAGCCGCGGCAGCAATAAACTAATTCGCCGTTGCTTTTCGGCCAGTTTATGTTCCGCGGCGAGCGCGGCAGCGTATTGCTCCAGACGCTCGATGCTGTAGAGCTCTTCGCGGATCGGCAGCTCGGTATCCGCGCCCGACGGGCGCTTCAAATTCCGTGCAAATGTGGAAATCCATGCGAACATAATCAACCAGCGGGGATAGTTTCCAGGAAATTTTTCGCTAGGATATCACGGTCGTAGTCAGTACTACCTGCGTGACCGGCGGGTAACTGTCGAGAAGGCCGTCGGTTAGGGCGTGCGACCTCGCGTGCTGTAACCATGGGGCTCGTTAGGGCTCGGGGGCTAAGTTGGGTTTGAGACGACGAATCGCGGACGAACTTAGCTCCACCATTCCCGGAATTATGTAAAAGACCACCACTGAGCCGAGCAGCGCTCCGGTTATGAAACGTGACAAGTGGTTATTCTGCCAGATCGAGAAATAGCCGAGCGCAAAATCAATTGCTATGGGAACCGCTGCGAGAATCAGCCATAACCTTGGCGGCGTGTTGGTGGTCTTGAGCGAACGTACCAGCGGATAAGCGACCGCGGCAACGGCGAACCCCGCATACAATCCAGTGCAGCGTGAGCAGACCCCGAATTGATGTCCGGCGAGATGAAACGAACGCTCGGGGATTTGATGGCAGAGGAAGCCGAAGGCTTTGTAGATCGTGGCGGCGAAGACCGGATGGCCGCTTGCTTGAGCTAAAGGCGCGCCAATAATTAAACCGATGACGGTCAGGCCGAACAGTGCGGTAATGGCCCATATCGCGATCGCTGGGCCCGCAGCGGGCGTCACTTCTTCCGCCAACGAATCGCGTTCAACGACAGCCGCGCTCATCCGTGTCCCTTGTTAGTTTGTGAACGCAAGCACCAGCTTGCGCTCGATCAGAATCTAATCACCGTGTCGGGCCCGCCTTCGATATGCATCGTATCGACAAAGCGAATGTGTTTTGATTCACTGGTCATCACCAGCGAGTGAGTGCGTTTGCCCGAGCCAAAGAAACGCACGCCACGCATCAAGGATCCGTCGGTAACTCCACTGGCCGCAAAAATGATCTTTTTCCCCGGCGCCAGATCGTCGGTGTCGTAAATCTTATTGGGATCGGTTATGCCCATCGATTTCAGCCGCTCGATAACTTCGCTCGCTGGCGGCACCTTGTCGCGATCTACTCCCAGTCTCTCTGAATCAAAAACCAAACGCGCTTGAATCTCTCCGTTCAGACACTTGATTGCCGCTGCGGTCAGCACACCTTCGGGCGCGCCGCCGATGCCGATGCACGCGTGAATGTTGGTCCCCGCCACGGCCGCTGAGATTCCGGCTGAAAGATCGCCATCCGAAATCAAACGAATACGCGCCCCGGCGGCGCGCACGTCAGCAATTATTTTCTTGTGTCGCGGACGATCGAGAACGATCACGGTCAGGTCTTCAATGTCGCGACCCAGCCGGCGGGCGATGTTGCGCAGATTATCTTTGACCGGCGCGTCGATGTCGATTACTCCGCGCGACGATGGCCCGACGACGATCTTGTCCATATAGATATCGGGAGCATGCAGCAATCCCCCGCGTTCGGCAGCAGCCAGCACCGCGATCGCGTTGTTCGCGCCGAGCGCGCACAGGTTCGTGCCTTCGAGCGGATCGACGGCAATATCGACCTCCGGACACGATGCGGCCAACTCTTCGCCGACACCAAAGCCGCCGCCTACCTCTTCGCCGATGAAGAGCATGGGTGCTTCGTCCCGCTCGCCCTCGCCAATCACGATCCGGCCGCGCATCGGCACTGAGTCCATCACTTCGCGCATGGCCTCGACCGCTACCTGATCCGAATACTTGCGATCGCCCTGGCCCATCGTGCGCGCCGCGGCTATTGCCGCCGCTTCAGTTACACGCAAAAAGTCCAAGCTGAGTTCGCGGTCTGTCCTCAACTCTGCCGCCATTGTTTGTCTCCTGTGCGCAGAAACCATTATCTGTAAGAGTGCCGACTGGAATTGTCCGGTTTGCAAGAAAGCGCGGCCATAGTATCAGAAAGCCTGAGGGGCTGAAAACCATGCGACCCCTTCGCTCCGCATTGACTTGCTGCAGCCATTGGCGTAAAAATCCTGACCAACTTGCCCTGCTTTACCTAACTGGAAACAAGATTCGAGGAGGTCTAGCTATGTCTGCCGCCGGTCAAATCAGAACTATCAACGAAGACAAGATGAACGCGTTTCTCGGCAAGGTTGTCGGCGACTTTGGCGCCGCCTTGAGTTCATCGTTGGCTTACATCGGAACCAAGCTTGGCATCTACGAAGCTATGGCCAACTCCGGACCTATCAACGCCAGGGAACTCGCAGAGCGCACCGGCACTGTCGAGCGATACATCCGGGAATGGCTAATCAATCAAGCGGCCGGAGGCTACGTCGAATACGACGCCGATACCGATCGCTATACGCTGCCGGCAGAGCAGGCAACCGCGCTTACCGATCAAAGTAGTCCGTTCTACGTCGGCGGTGGATTTTATGTGGTTAAAGCCATGACTGGCGCCCAGACTCGCATCCTCGAAGCATTCAAGAATGGCGGTGGCATCCTCTGGGGTGATAACGATCCGGAACTATTTCTCGGTACCGAACGTTTCTTCCGTCCCGGCTACGCGACCCATCTGATTGCTTCCTGGATCCCCTCGCTCACCGGGGTGGAAGAAAAATTGAAAGCCGGCGCGAAGGTTGCCGATATCGGCTGTGGCCACGGATCTTCGACGATCATCATGGCTCAGGCTTATCCTAACTCTCGTTTTTGGGGCTTTGACAATCACGAAGGTTCGATCTCGACTTCGCGTGAAAGAGCAAAGGACGCCGGCGTGTCTGATCGGGTTACTTTCGAAATCGCAAATGCGAGCGACTTTCCGAAAGTTGAAGGCGGCTATGACTTGATTGCTTTCTTTGACTGCTTGCACGACATGGGCGATCCGAGCGGTGCCGCGAAGCGAGCGAGCGAGAACCTGGCTGCTGATGGGAGCGCCCTGATCGTTGAACCGATGGCGGGAAACAATGTCGCCGAAAACTTCAATCCGATTGGCAGAACATTCTCCGCGGCCTCGACGCTGTGCTGCACTTCAAATTCGCTGGCCCTGGGAGGCCCGGCGCTGGGAGCCGTGGCTACTGAGGAAGCCCTGCGAAACGCGGTCCTTGCCGGCGGCTTCAAACAGTTTCATCGCGCCACTGAAACGCCATTTAATCGCATCTTCGAAGCTCGCAACTAGGCTCTTCCCTTTTTGTCTGCGACCGGAACGGCTCTGGCCTTCAGAATGGCAGGGCCGTTTCTTTTAGTAAGAAATCTATAGTCAAACGATGGGGCTTCGTCTACAATGACGACGGTTCAACATTGCAGCTTGCTTCGCTAACCACGACAAGTTTCATGCCAACAATACTTATAGTGGACGACGACGACGCTATCCGCGCAATTCTCCTTGATTTGCTTTCCGACAGATATGAATGTCACACGGCCAGTATGGCCGAAGAGGCGCTACAATACCTTGAAATTGAAAAGTATGACGCCGTCTTGACGGACATTGCCATGCCCGGGCTCACCGGCCTCGAGTTACTGCAACGAGTCCGGCAAGGAAACTCCGGGATACCGGTGATTTTGATTTCGGGCAAAGGCAGTGAGCAGGACAGTGAGTCGTTGATAGGAATGGGCGCCTTTGCTTATGTGACTAAGCCGTTCAACCTGGATCAGATTGAGCTGGTTGTGGAGCGAGCCGTTGAGCAGCACCTATATGTGGGTGGCCACGAACAAAACGACCCGCAGAATAAGTGACAAGCAATCAAGCTAAAAAAGTCTTCACAGCGCGACTGCGCCGCGCGACTCGACCGCCTTCCACGGTGGCAAACTCTTCCGAGCAGGTTTCTCTTTCTTCAATCCTAAAGCCCAATCAGCCTGCATCAACGTGTGAATGTCACGCGTCCCCTCGTAGATGACCGCCGCTTTACAGTTCCTTAGATAACGTTCCACCGGATAATCGTTCGAGTACCCATTGGCGCCGTGAACTTCGATAGCCATTGAGGCCGCCTTCTCACTGCGTACGGTGGCCTGCCATTTCGCCAAACTCGTAGCGCGGCCGCTGGATTGGCCTTCATTCTTCAACCAGCCGGAGCGCAGCCAAAGCAAGCGGGACATCTGGTAGTCAGCTTCCATGTCGGCTATTTTTTGTTTGACCAGTTGATGATTCGCGATCTTCGTACCGAACGTTTCGCGTTCATTGGCATAGGCCACAGACGCGTCGCGCGAGGCGCGGATAACTCCGGTCGCGCCGGCGGCCACCGTGAACCGTCCCTGCTCGAGGGCGAACATCGCAATCTTGAAGCCTTCGCCTTCTTCGCCGAGGAGGTTCTCTTTCGGCACCCGCACGCCCTGCAGACTGAAATATCCGGTGTTGCCGGCGCGAATGCCCAGCTTTCCGTGTATCGTTCCCGATGTGAATCCTTTCATGGTGCGCTCGACGATAAAGCAGGACATGCCTGAATGATCGCGCTTCCTTCGTTTCTCTTCATCGGTCCAACAGAAGAATAGAAAGTTATCGGCCGTGTCCGCGAGGCTGATCCACATCTTTTCGCCGTTCAAGACGTATTCGTTGCCTTCGCGACGCGCCGTTGAGCGTGAACCCACCACATCAGACCCGGCACCCGGCTCCGTTAGACCGTAGGTAGCCAGCTTTTCGCCCTTCGCTTGAGGCACCAGGTACTTCTGTTTCTGTTCCTCAGTGCCCCATGAATACAACGTCAGCGAATTCAATCCGGTGTGAACTGACATGGCCACGCGCAAAAACGTGTCCACTGCTTCCAGTTCTTCACAGACGAGCCCGAGCGAGATGTAATCAAAACCGGCGCCGCCGTATTCCTCGGGAATACAGACTCCGAGCAGGTTCAATGCGCCCATCTTCTCAAATACTTCGGGGTGGAACTCCTGTTTCTCGTCCCACTCCTTTATGTACGGGGCAACTTCTTTCTGCGCGAACTCGCGCACAGTTTGCACCAGGGCTTCGTGGTCGTCGGTAAGTTCGAGATCAATCATATATCCACAGATTACACAGATTTTTTACTGTTAGAAAGGATAAATCGCTTATGTTCCAACGAGCGAGTGCCAAAATTCAGCAGTAAACCTATTTCGTGGCCGCTGGCTTTGAGATAGTTAATCACCTGTGCTTCTTCGGTGCCACTGAGTCTTGCCAACGCCTTAAGTCCGACAGCAACCCCTTCGAAACAGATGAAGTCAACACGGTAGTCACCTTCCGGTGAAATGGAATCTGGCGTTTTGAAAACTCCACCGCCAAAGCTTCTTGATAGACGGGCTGAAGAAAGCCACAGCCAAGTTGCTTGTGCACTTCGATTGCTGCACCGATAATCGCGTGAGTCTTGGGATCGCGTTCGGTGAGGTCCTTCTTGATCATAGTCTTGTGCTGATTAGTCCGCGCCGGCTTTTTGGAGAAATTCCCTACTTGTGAAGACAATGATCGCATAGCTTTTCCGATCCTTTACCTTTTGATTTTTCGGTCTGTGTAATCTGCGTAATCTGTGGATTTCATCTTCCTAGCAACTTCCTTCGCCCCATCAAGATCGCGGACCTTTCCATCAAGCTGCATCTCGTAAACCGCGCGCGTGATTTCGCCGATCCGCGGACCGGGTTGCAGACCCATCTCCAACAAGTGACGTCCCAGTAAGATCGGCGCCGGCGCTTTGGATTCCACCTCCAACTCGCGCGCGCGATCGATAAACCAATCCTGGGCTGCGGCGTCATACCACTTCTCGCGCGGAACCCAATCAGCGTTGCGACCCAACGAGTCGGCTTTGGCCACCCGATAAAGTAAATCGAGTTCGCATTTGCGCGCCAGGCGGCGGAACGCGCCGTCGCCGACTTGATCGCGCTTCTTATAGTATTCACCGGGTTTGAGATGATCGCGCACCAGCGCCAGCACCTGCGCGCGCACGTCGTAGCCGTCCAGCGTGTGAACGCTTAGTCTATCGAGAAAGCTCAAAGTGGGCGCGACGCCTGCTTCTTCATGGCCGCGCGAACGCAGACGGCCGTCAACAAATTCCGTTGTCGCCGGTTTGCCAAAATCATGACATAGAGCCGCCAGCATGACGGTGACCTGTTTGGCATAGGGCAAATCCTCGATCAGTTCACGTGCGCGATCGATAACCAGCCGGGTGTGCACAAACACATCGCCTTCGGGATGCCAATCGGAATCCTGCGGCACTTCGATAAGCGCCCTAATCTCAGGAAACAATTGATCGAGGACCCCAAGCGCGTGCAGCCAACCCAGCCCGATCGATGGCCGCTGCGCCCGCAACAGGAGTTTTTCCGTCTCGCCCCAAATCCTTTCCGGGGGTAAGTCCGATAGATCAATCGCCCGACAAAGCACGACAGTTTCGGGTTCGATCCGGAATTCGAAGCGAGCGGCAAACTGCGCCGCGCGCAAAACGCGCAGGCTATCTTCCGCGAAAGTGTCGAGAGAGACTGCCCGCAGAATCCCGCTCTTCAGATCGTCGCGGCCGTGATGTGGATCGATGATCTCGCCGGTCAAAGGATCTTTCAGAATTGCGTTGATCGTAAAGTCTCTTCGGGCCGTCGCGTCCACGAAAGTCATCGCCGGGTCGCCTTCGATCACAAACCCACGATGGCCCCGGCCGGTTTTGCGCTCGCGACGCGGTAGCGAGACATCCAGATCCGCTCCGAGCTTGTAAACGGTAAAAGCTTCGCCGACGACATTCACGGTGCCAAACTGATCCAAAAGCCCGCGCAGCCTTGCGGGCTTAACTCCATAGACCTCGAGGTCCCAATCCTTCGGCTGCGCCCCCATTAACTCGTCGCGCACGCAGCCACCGACCAGCAACGCGCGACCACCGGCCGCGCGCACGGCTTTAGCCAGCTTCACAACTTTTTCGGGTACCTTGAGATTCGTCATTAGAAAGGCGGGCATTAGCCCGCCCACTTAAACAAGTATTGTCAGGCCGGCAGTGAGCCGTCACTCTTCGCCGATGATTACGTTTGTCCCGCGTGTCGATGGCAAGCAACTGATGATTTGAACGCGCTCGATCTTTGAAAGTTCAGTTCCGGCCGAATGCCAGATCTTGACCCAGAATGTGCGCGTGACTCCATGAACAGCAAAGGTCGAGCCGTCATTCATTACCGCCACCGGCTCAGTGGTGGTGCCCGCGCGCAGGGCGTCGAGCAGTTCCGGAACGAAAGGCTTGAACTTTTCAAACTGAACCAGCACTGCATTATCCGCGACCTCTGCGGGCGGCAAGTCGACCGGGTCGCCGGATTCCAGCAACAGACGAGACTCAGTCTGGTGATCGCGCTTCTTAACGACGGGCATGGTGTAATCAAACCACAGCAGCGGGTAACTCTCAAAACCAGAGCGTCGGTCTGGTTGCGATTCCGAGGTTCACAGACTAAAGTCTGTGCCACTAAAATCTGTGCGACTTTGCCATGAACGCTCCGACCCTTTTCGATCGCCTCTATCCGCCTCAACGTGCCGCGCGCGTCGCCGTACTTTACGAGCACCGTCAAATTACTTATGGAGAGTTGCGCGCCACAACTGTGCAAACTGCGGAAGCACTGCACGCGCTGGGAATCGGAGAAGGAGACCGCGTTGGCATTCTGCTGAACGATTCGCCGGAATTCATCGCGTCATTCGTGGCGGTGATCTCACTGGGTGCGATTGCGGTGCCGATCAACCTGGCGCTTCGGCGCGAGGATCAACTGGTCATCCTGAAAGACTGCGGCGCCGCTGCGGCGATCGTTGAGGCCAATGCCGCCGATTCCTTGTTTTCCACGGCCGAAACCTGGAATGATTTTAAGAACCTGCTGGCAGTCTGCCGAAACAAAGAATCAGTGCCATCGTCAATCGCGGGCATCAGGGCGCAAGCTTTTGACCGCGCTAAGCGCCAACCACTTGGGTCTGACTTTCCCGTCCCCGGAAACGACGCTGCGGACGCGTTCATTCTCTACACCTCGGGCAGCACCGGCGAGCCCAAGGGTGCGGTCCATCGTCAGGCAGATACTTTCTACACCAACGAAACTTTCGGTAGCGAAGTTTTGCGCCTACGCGAAAGCGATCGCCTGTTCTCTTCATCGCGCTTGCCGTTTGCATACGGGCTCGGAAACAGTTTCACCTTTCCGCTGCTCAACGGTTTCACGACGGTTCTTTGTCGCGAAAAGCCTGCGCCGGATGTTATCAGCGGGGTTTTCCATGAATATCATCCGACGATCTTTTTCGGCGTGCCGCTCATTTATCGCATGCTGCTGGAACATCATCGGCAGGGGAATGTTCTGGACACGTCGAGCTTGCGCCTGTGCGTCTCAGCCGGTGAAGCCTTGCCGGCGCAACTCGGTGAAGAATGGCAAAGAACTTTTGGGGTCGAGGTTCTGGACGGGATCGGCTCAACTGAAATGCTGCACATGTTCATGTCGAATCATAAAGGCGCTGTGCGTTACGGTAGCAGCGGCAAGCTCCTGCGCGGTTATGAAGCGCGGCTGATTGATCATGAGGGAACGCCGACTGATACAGGCGAAGTTGGAAACCTATGGATTAGAGGGAACAGCGCCGCCAGTCGTTACTGGCAGCGGCCGGGAGCAACCGCGGACACCTTCGTCGATGGCTGGGTGCGCACGGGCGATCTCTATCGCCACGACGCCGATGGTTATTGGTGGCACCAGGGCCGCAGCGATGATTGTTTCAAGCCGACCGGGCAATGGGTTTCACCGATTGAAGTCGAAAATGTCCTGCTAAGAAGCGAAGCTGTGCGAGCCGCAGCCGTGGTCGAAGGGTTCGACGCGGACGGACTGTCCTGCGTCTGTGCATTCATCGTCATGCAGGACACCGGCGACTCGAAACTGGCCGAGAAAGACTTGTGCGCGCTTTGCGAAAATGCTCTGCCGCGATTCAAACGACCGCGCCGTTACATTTTTATTTCTGAATTGCCGCATACTGCGACCGGCAAGGTACAGAGGTACAAATTGCGAGAACAGTTGCGCGCCCTGCGTGCGGCTTCGTGACTTTGCGTCCTAGCGCCTTTGCGTGAGATTGTTTTTTCACGCCGTGGCGCAAAGGCTCCAGGAAAGAACCCTCGATTCTGATGAACACATGAACGAAAAAAGTATCCAGGAAACATACGCGCCAAACAATGCGTGCTTTGGTTGTGGCCCGGCGAACGACAAAGGCTTGCACATTAGAAGTTTTCCGCAGGGCGATGAAGTCGTCGCCACCTTCCAGCCTGAGACTTATCAGGAAGCGTTTCCGGGAATGCTGAGTGGTGGAATTATTGGGACGCTGCTAGATTGTCACTGCAACTGGACCGCAACCTACTACCTGATGAAGCAGGCCGGACTTGATCATCCACCGTGCACAGTTACTGCGGACTATACAATTAAGTTGCTGCGACCGACGCCGACTGACAAACCAGTCGAGTTGCGCGCGCGCGTCGTCGAATCAACCAACGACCGTGCCATCGTCGAAGGCGAGCTGATCGCCCACGACAAAGTCTGCGCTACTTGTCGCGGGACTTTTGTCGCGGTCAAGCCCGGCCATCCGGCTTATCATCGCTGGTAGAGTGTCGGAACCCGGAGCGTTACGGGATCCAAGACTCAACTTGATATTATGATCCGGTCGCTACCGCTCCCGGTTCTGACACTGCCATGATTACCACGATCTTCTTCGACATCGGCGGGGTACTGCTTGTCGATGGCTGGGGACACGACTCGCGACGCGCGGCCGCTGAGCGGTTCGGGCTCGATTGGGACGAATTCAGCGAGCGTCACGAAAAAGTCGCGCACGCAATCGAGACTAACCGTCTGACGCTGGAGCGTTATCTCGACCGCGCGATTTTCTATCGCCCCCGCACGTTCACCCGTGAAGAGTTTCGCGACTACATCTTCGCGCAGTCGCAACCAAAGCCGGATTCAATAGAAATTGCCAGCCAGCTGGCCTCCTCCGGCAAGTACTTTATGGCTACACTCAACAACGAGATTCTCGAGTTGAACGTCTATCGCATCGAACATTTCGGATTGCGACGCTACTTTTCTGTTTTCTTCAGTTCGTGTTTTCTGGGTTTACGAAAACCGGATGAAGCGATCTATCGCATAGCATTGCAAGTGACCCAGCGCCAACCGGCGGAATGCATTTTCATCGACGATCGGGAAGTAAACCTTGAATGCCCACGCGAATTGGGCCTGGCAACAATTCTTTTTCATGATGTGGCGCAGTTGCGGCGCGAGTTGGGGGAAAACGGCGTCGAGTTGTAGGCTACCGGCTCTCACTTGGCCGCTATCTTCATCTTCTTGCCCGTCTTATCCACCGCCACATAGATCACTTCGGCTTCCGTCACGCGCACTCGCTCGCTTGGTCCGCCGTAACGCTCGGCTTCGACCACCACCCGCACGGTGATTGAAGTCGTGCCGACTCTCACCGTCTCGGAATAAAAACTAACCAGGTCACCCACGAAAACCGGAGCGTGGAAAATCACCTCGCGCATGGCCACAGTCACAAAACGATCCATGCCAGTGTGGCGGTGCGCTTCGATCGCGCCGGCCATGTCGATGTAGCTGAGAATAACGCCGCCAAAGATCGTGCCCTGGGAGTTGGTATCACGTGGCAGCATCGCGATGCGGATTGCCGGATCTGAGTTCATGTTCAGGATAGTAAATCGTCTACTCGTAAATCGTAAATCGTAAATGGATGGACGCTCTGGTGGTGTCTTAATCTCAGTTTTCTCTGCGTGGTCTCAGCGACCTCGAGGAGTGCGCTGAGACAAAGAAACAATGGAAGAATGTGTTGTGCTCGTCAGACCCTCTCCCCCAATCCCTCTCCAAAGCAAGAGTGCGCCTTCGCCGGTTCACGAGGAACAAAGCAGCCACAGTGGTGTCTATAGCGACAGTTGCGGATCCTCACGCAGAAAGAGAGGTACATCATGTTCGAACTCGTGGTTATGATTCTCGCTTCGCCGGTCGGCGCGGCGATTGTGGGCGCGTTTCAGGATTCGCTGTACGCCTTAATACTACTTTCGGACTGCGATGAATGCGGCTTCAACGATCTGGGAAAGCTGCTTTTCGGTGGATTGATCCTGGCGGTGCTGGTCGGGATCGCGGTTTCGCTTTTGCTGCGTCGAGCAAAAGAGAAGGACTCGTCCTCTTCGCAATTCGTTTCGATCCGCGCGACCAATCGGAAACAATAATTCGTTTAGAGGATGCTAACAAAGCTCCCTCTCCCTTTGGCAGAGGGCTGGGGAGAGGGCTTACTGTCGCGGGGCGACCCCAGTTAATATTCTTGTCTTTGAATGCCGCTCGCCGCCCACGAAGCACAAATAAGAGAAATAGCTTCCTCGCCTAAACCCTCATCCCCGACCCTTCTCCCAAAGGGGAAGGGAGAAGGAAACGACACCTCAGGAAATGAATGGATACCAGGGCGTGTTGCGAAAGATCCAGAAGAAGATTAACAGCGCCAGCCATAGCCACAGGTAAAGTGGCGGAATGAAGACTCGCCGCTGGGGCTTACCCGTGAGCGCGCTTCTGGTGAATCCCAGCAAACCATAAACGATGAACGGCAGCGTCAGCATCACCAGCGGATTCAACTTGAACGCAGCAATCGGGTGCAGGTGCAGCAATTGATGAAAAGCGCGCGTTGACCCGCAGCCCGGACACTGCCAACCGGTTAATAGACGGAAAGGGCATTTGGGAAAGAATTGATTTCCGGGGAGGGCTGGATTGAAAAAAAAGAGAAAGGCCCCCCCCGCCGCCAACCCCAGCCAGACGGTAGCCGCAGTAACAAGTTGCCGGCTCCGATCAGCAGTCACGTGAACGAAATGAAAATTGGTCATGATCTGAAATCCGCAGCACTCGCTAAGACCTGAGCCGCTGCGGAAATAGTTTAGATCCTGAATTCGTCAGGGGCGAAACCGCTACGGGATGCTCGCGGCCGGAAAACTTAAAACCAACCCTTTCGACCTTCGACATAAGTGCGGACGAACTCCTCGTCGGACTTGGTGAGGTACGTGATGCCTTCGACGATTCCAATCACCTGCATAACAATGGCCAGCATGCCGCAAGACAAGAGCGACACCAAAAGCATGATGACGCCTTCGGTTTGGTAACCCAGAATGAATTTGTGAACGCCGAAGGGGCCCAGGAGTAGGCCACAAATACCGGCCGCCAACTTCTTGTTCGCGCCTCTCGCTTGCCAGTCCTGGCCTCCCGGTTGGTACAACGGCGCCGGTGGTTGAATCGGTTGATAACCCGCTTGATAGTCGGCCTGTGCCTGAGGTGGCTGATAGCCAACCAACGGCAAAGTAGCCTGACATTGAGAACAAACTACCGAGCCATCGGCATTCTGCGCGCCGCACTTAGTGCAAAAGACATTCATAAGTTATTCGGTTTCTCAAGCAGATGCACTTGATACACTACCCTGGTTTCCAGATCAAGCCAAAAGACTACTGCGCACGGGAGAGTCTCCATTTTGAAGATGTGAAGAGCGTTTATCAGAAGAGTCCCTCAGCAAGCTGAGGGAACGAAAATCGCGGGCGCAGCGGACAATCCTGCACCTTTGCGGTGTGGTACGAGACGGTCCCGCTACGATCCGCGATCACATCGCTACGTTCGATTCGCGCGAGGCACACGAGGATCGCACGTATCTTAATGCACTCTATCTGCTGCCAGAGATGGCCGCGATGATCGCTACCCCGTAGAAGAGGCCGACGATCACATAGCACAAAATGCCCAGACCAATGGCGATGAAGCTGAACATCTTCGCTTTCTTCGAAGCGTCCTCAGCTCCAGCAACATCACCTGCTGCTATTTTTCCGTTGACTTGCGTAGCGAAAATGATCGCCGGAATAGCGAGCGGCCAACAACAGAATATCGAAATGATCGCCGGCACCAGGTAGTTCGGTACAGTTGCCGATCCGCCGGCTGGCGGCGGAGTCCAATTTTGCGACATATCTTAATCTCCTACTTTTGTCTGATTTCCCACTGCGAAGTTTTACTCAAAACGATGAGGCCTGCCTGAAACCGTCCGCACGCGCGCTTCCAAGCGAAAACCCGGGCTTTGAATACAAAGGTTTCGGAGCAAAATCTGGGACTCTCGACGCTTTTTTACCGGGTGATCTTTGCAAACAGCGAAGCATAACTAACAAAAGACGTGCTTGATTGTCAATTAAATTGTCGAATAAATTTGAGAAGCTTCGAAATTGTCAGCTCGCTCGACGTTGCAAAAAACAGTTGGCGTGATAGCTGAAGCCGGTTGCAAAAGCAGTACTCTCACCTTCAGATCCCCTCCCAATAGAAGGCGGAATTGACGCACTCAATTGACTACACAAACAAAGATCGGGGATAGTCTGAGCCTTTGGAGCAAGACAAGTGAAACAGGTCCTTCAGAATCTCAAGAGCGGAGCGGTAACTGTGACCGATGTGCCGGCGCCTGCCGCCCGTCCTGGCTTCGTGCTGGTGCGCACCGCGGCGTCGCTGATCAGCGCCGGCACTGAACGCATGACTGTGGAAGCAGGACAGAAGAGCCTGCTCGGCAGAGCCGTCGAGCAACCTGCCCTGGTCAAACAGGTAATTCAAAAAGCCCGAAGCGATGGATTCGTGAATACGTTCGACGCCGTGCGCTCAAAACTTGCGTCGCTGGTCGCGTTGGGTTACAGCGCCGCGGGAAAAGTAATCGAGGTTGGCGAAGGGGTCACCGAATTTCGCCCGGGTGACCGCGTGGCATGCGCCGGTGTGGGTTACGCTTCACATGCAGAGGTTTTGTCGGTGCCCAAAAATTTGTGCGTACGCCTCCCTGATGGCGTCAGCTTTAGCGCGGCTGCCTTCGGTACGCTGGGAGCGATCTCTCTACAGGGCGTGCGCCTGGCCGAACTGACCCTGGGCGAGTCGGTAGTGGTGATTGGTCTGGGCCTGATTGGCCAGCTCGCGGTGCAACTGATCCAGGCGCACGGGTGCCGTGTGTTCGGGATCGATCTCGATCAAAGCAAAATCGAGTTGGCCCGGAAGTTCGGCGCCGATGATGGTTGTGCGCCGGACGATGACGTAAAGCGGCGGGTGTTGGCATGGTCGCGCGGACGCGGCGCGGATGCGGTTTTGATCACCGCGGCCACTGAATCGAACCAGCCGATCGAGCTGGCCGGCGAAATCTCGCGGGCCAAAGGCCGAGTCGTCGCCGTGGGCGCAGTCGGACTGAACATCCCACGCCAGCCTTACTACAATCGCGAACTCACTTTCAAAATTTCGATGTCCTACGGTCCGGGCCGTTATGATCCGGAATATGAAGAGCGCGGCCACGACTATCCTTTCGGTTATGTGCGCTGGACCGAAGGCCGCAACATCGAGGCGTTCCTGGATCTACTCGCCGATGGCCGCATCGATGTCGGGCCGTTGACGACACATCGCTTCAATCTCGACGAAACTGAACGCGCTTACCAACTAATCACCGGAGAATTGAATGAGCCGCACCTGGGCGTCATTTTACAGTACGACACCGAGCGCGAATTGGAGCCGCGCATTCAACTCGCCTTCAGACAAACACAGAGCGCCGCGCCGGCCCCGAGCGTTCGAGTTGGATTGATCGGCGCCGGAAATTATGCGCGGGCGATGCTGCTGCCGAACTTCAAGACCGCCGGGGCGGAGTTTCATTCGATTGCCACAGCTTCCGGCGTGAGCGCTCGTCAGGTCGGAGAAAGATTCGGATTCCGCAATTGCGTCTCAGGCGCGGACGAAGTGTTAGCCGACGAAGAGATCAATCTGGTCGTGATCGCCACGCGGCATGATTCGCACGCCGAACTCGTCCGGCGCGCGCTCGAGCACGGGCGTCATGTCTTCGTCGAGAAACCGCTGGCCCTGAATGACGAAGAACTGGACAAAGTAATCGCCGCGACTAGCCAGTCGAATGGTCAATTGATGGTGGGTTTTAATCGGCGCTTCTCGCCGCTGGCGCGCGCGGCTCAGGAGTTTTTCAAGGATCGCCAAACGCCGCTCTCGATTAACTATCGCGTTAACGCCGGACGTGTGCCGCCGGGTCATTGGGCTCACCACCCGAGCGAAGGTGGAGGCCGTATCATTGGCGAGGTCTGTCACTTCATCGACTTCATACAGTTTATGACCGGCGCGCTGGTCACGCGCGTCTTTGCCGAATCAATCAGCAGCCGCGCGCATGAAATAGTTTCGGAGGATTCAGTTTTCATCACTCTGCGCCTGGCCGACGGTTCGAACGGCTCGATTGCATATCTGGCGGAAGGTAACAGCGCCTTGCCAAAGGAACGGATTGAGATTTTCGGCTCGAGCAAGTCGTTTGTGATCGAAGACTTTCGCAGCGCCGCAGCTTATGAAAACGGCCGCGAGAAAAAGACCAGGCTCCGCGAACAGGACAAAGGCCAGAGAGATGAAGTGCGCGCAGTCTGCGCCATGGTGCTGGAAGGAAAGCCTTCGCCGATTTCACTCGAGGATCTTGCCACGACAACGCGAGCGACTTTTCGGATTCGGGATTCGCTGCGGACAGGATTGCCAGTGGAGGTGTGAAGGACTTACTTCTTGCGGTCTTCTCGGGCGCGGTGGCTCACCGATCAATAAACTCCCGCCGCCACAACTCCAAGGTCAGCAACTGAAACACCTGCAGGTTGAAGTCTTCTCTGCCTGAAAGATTCGCGTCAATGATCCGCCGCACTTCTTCGGGCCGGAAAAGTCCTCGCCGCTTCAACGTCGCTTCCGACAACAGCTCATCAACCATTGGCCGCAGAGGCCCGCGCAGCCAGGAACGGATCGGCGCCCCAAAGCCGGCTTTCTTGCGCCAAACAACCTCGCGCGGCAGAAGCTTTTCCGCGGCGCGCTTCAGAATATATTTGCGCTTCAGTCCTCGCAGCTTTAGATCAGGCGGCATTCGCGCCGCCAACTCCAGCATTTCCAGATTCAAAAACGGCACGCGCACTTCCAGATTAGCGGCCATCGAAGTCTTGTCCGTGGTCATCAGGTTAAGACAAGGAAGAAAAGTTTTCAGATCGACATAGAGAAGTTGGTTGAGCGGCGCTGCATCTTTTACTTGGCTAAAGTAACGGCGATGCGCAGCGTAAGCGTCCAGGTCACGGGTCGCTTCGCGCACGTCATCTGCATAAAGCCTCTGCTTCGCCTCGTCTGTGAAATAGGTTTCGTATCCGAGGTAGCGATTTTCGAAATCCAGCGCCGCGCTGCGCGCGAATTTCTTGGCATTGCGCAGCGTCGCGGTTAGTCTTCCGGGCATCCCGCCGGGCAACACGCGCTCTAGCGTTTTCATCAGTGGGCGTCTCAGCAGTTGCGGCACTGGATCGAAGGCGCCGGCAATCTTCATTGCCAGTTGGCGCGGATAGCCGGCAAACACTTCGTCGCCACCCATGCCCGAAAGCATCACCCGCATCGATTCCCGCGCCGCGCGTGATACGAGGTAGCTGGGAATAGCCATGTCGATGGCCGGCTCGTCCATGTGATAGACCAGCTGGGGCAGCAACTCGGCCACTTGCGGCCGTAACATGATCTCGTGATAGTCGGTTTCCAGTTGCTGATTCACGCGCCGCGCCCACTCGACGTCGTCGGGAATGATGTCATAGCGCAGATCTTCGGCTTCGATTCCGATCGTGTAAGTACCGACGGGTTGGCCGTTGCTGTGACGCTTCATCATCGCCACGATCGACGACGAATCGACTCCGCCGGATAGAAACGATCCCAGGGGAACGTCAGCGACCATCTCGAGTTTGACGACGCGATCGAGGGTCTCCAGGACTTGCTCCTGCCACCATGTTTCGCTTCGTCCTTCTTCGATTGCGTCAAACGAAATGTCCCACCACTGGCGAACTTTCAATTCGTTATCGCGCAGAGTAACGAGATGGCCCGGCGGAACTGTTTTAATGCCGCGAAAGAGCGTGTTGGGATCAGGCGCCCACAGGAACGTGAGAAATTGATGCAGCGAGTCTGTGTCGAGTTCGGCCCGCACCACGCCGCTGGCAAGAATCGATTTGATCTCAGATGCGAAAGCCAGCGAAGGTTGCCCTCCCTGACGGTCGGGCTTCTGACACTGAGCATAATACAGCGGCTTGATGCCGACGCGATCACGGACCAGAAAAAGCGTGCGCTCTCGATCATCCCAAAGCGCGAAGGCAAACATTCCGTTCAGGCGGTTAAGAGAATCTTCTCCCCACTCTTCCCATGCCGCCAGCAAAACTTCCGTATCCGTCTGTGTCTGAAAGTTGTGACCTTTGTTTGAGAGTTGCTCGCGCAACTGGCGATAGTTGTAGATCTCGCCGTTGAGAATCACGATCAGACGACCGTCCTGAGACAGCATCGGCTGATGTCCCGCGCTGCTGGTGTCAATTATTGATAATCGCCGGTGACCAAAACAGACGCGCTGTCCTTCGCTGTTGATTGAAGGCGAAGTCCACACACCTTCATCGTCACGCCCGCGATGCTCAACTGCTTTCAGCATCGCGGCGATGCGCGATTCAGGGTCTTGAGTTACTAATCCAGCAATTCCACACATGGTTTGGGTTTGTTCTTCCGGCCGGTAGTCAACGTTGTCCGGGCTCGGGTGTTCGCTTCTTCCTGGTTTCCCTTGGCGTCTCGCAGGTGTTTCGTTACTCGCTCTTCGCTTATGATTTATAATAGCGCGGCTTCAAACCGCCGAAACTAATGAGTACAGACAAAACCAGCGATGCCCCGCCGGAGTCTCATTCTCAGCGCCCCTGGCAATCGCGCCGAATCCGCCTCGCAGTTTGCATCACAATATTTCTTATAGCTTTCGGCGTCAGACTTTTGTCATGGCATGATACACGTCTTGAAGTAGGAAAAGTACAGACCACAGTCAGCGGTGACTACAAGCGAGTCGCGCAACTGCTGCGGCAGGGCGGCGTCGCTTCATTCCTCAGTTCCTCTTCGCCTTTGAGCGATCTCAACACACTCGGACACCCTCCCGGTTATTCAATTTTGGTCGCGATCGTCTATTCGGTATGCGGAGATTCAGACACCGCCGTCCAATTCGTGCAAATCGTTTGCGATGCGCTGGCCGCCGTCATGATCTTTCTGATCGTCGGCGAATTGCTGCCGTTGAGCGCGGCAATCGTGGCAGGAATGCTGGCTGCATTGTCTCCGCAGTTCGCCTGGAACTCTGTGCTGCTTTTGCCTGATTCGCTCTTCGTGCTGCCAATCCTGCTCGCTGTCTATTGTCTGGCGCGGGCGGCAAAGAATCCGCGTCTCGTCACTTTCATTGTTGCCGGCGCGCTAGTGGGGATTTCGTGCTGGCTCAGGGCCAATACGATGTTGCTCACATTTTTCCTCGCTGCGGCGGTACTGCTTCTGTTCAGAAGCGAAAGAAGTTGGCGTTTTGCGCTGGCGGTCGTTTGCGGAACCTTGCTGATCGTTCTGCCGCTGACAATTAGAAACGCGATCGTCTTTCATCGCTTCATTCCGTTGTCGCTGGGCGCGGGCCAGACGCTTTTGGAAGGCATCGCCGACTATGATCATGAAGGCAGATTCAACATTCCGAAAACCGACATGGGCATCATGAAGCAGGAGGCTGAGGATTTTCATCGCCCCGACTATTACACCACGCTATTCAATCCCGATGGAGTCGAGCGAGAGCGAGCGCGGCTGGCGCGCGGATTCGCGGTGATTCGTTCTCATCCTTTTTGGTTTGCCGGCGTGATGACGCAGCGCGCGGCGGCGATGGTCAGACTGGAACGATCGCGTCTGGTTTCCACGGAGCCGCCGGTCAGTCACACTTTGAATTTAGCGAGTAATCCGCAACTGTTTTGGGGGAACACCCCCGCGGAGTTGCTTTCAGGAGGCGTTGTTCCGTCACCGCGCACCAGGACCTCTGTCTCTCCTGACGGTCAGAGTCTCAGGTTGGAGGGCGATGATTCACAGTACGACGACCAATTCATGTCGGCACCTGTGAATGTAGAGAAGAATGCCGATTACGTCTTCACAGTTCCGATCAAGATCGAACAAGGCCGAATCAAATTAAGCGTGAGAGATGCGAAGGGAAAGACTTATTCCTCGGCGATCGCGGAAATGCTGGAAACCAAATCGGCTGTGGAGCAGCCCCTAAATATGATCCAACTTTCCTTTGTCGCGAGTAAGGACGACCGGGTTCGGCTCGTATTCAGCAACGAGGCGTCTATTCCTTCAAACCCCGTAGTCCACGTTGGCCCGACAAAACTGTTCGAGTTGGGACCGGCACGATTTCTTTGGACCCGTTATCCGCGATTTCTGGTGCATGGCATACAGAAGATTTTTCTGACCGCGGTGATGTTGCCGCTGGCAATTATTGGTTTGGTTCTGCTGGCAATTAAGCGGCAATGGCTGACGCTGACGATCCTTCTCGTCGTGCCGGTGTATTTTTTCTGCGTGCAATCAATAGTGCACACTGAATATCGCTACGTACTGGCAGTGGATTATTTTCTGTTTGCGCTTGTGAGTGTGGTGGCTTCTTCGGTTATTGGTCTGGTCAGGACGCGCTACTTCGTGCCGGGAGCGCGGACGTCTCGTCCGCATTGAGCGGGAAGCTCGAATAAAAGCGTTAGCTTGCCACGCAAGCTATGCGGACGGGACGTCCGCGTTCCCAGCGACTCGTTGTTGCTTTTCCTTCAGCGCCCGTTCGATCAAATCACTGACCCATTCCGCCCGCGCGTCCCAGGTTCCGTCTCGCACTGCATTCTGACGCGCGAGCGCCCGCTCAGTTCCCTCTTCGTGCAGAGCTTCGTCAACCAGTTGCAGAAATTGTTCGCGGCTGCGCCCGATTCGCAAGACGCTGCTCATCGATTCGTACTCAGGCAAAGGAGAGATAACTACGGGTTTGCCGGACGCAAGATACTCGCGCACTTTGATCGCCGAGCCGTAACTGGTGAAAGGGACCTCAATGTTCCAGGGCAAGACACAGACGTCGAATCCCGCGGCATAGCTCGGTAGATCCTGATAAGAAACCGGCGGCAGAAAATGCACGTTCGGCAGACTCTCGATCTCGAGACCCTGCGATTTGTTACCGACAAACACCCAGTTCCATTCCGGACGCTCACGCGCAGCTTGCTCAATCAAATGCTGGTCGATCAGCCATGGTTCAATCGCTCCGAAGTAGCCAATTCGCGGGCGAGGAATTCTTTCGATCGCTTCGGCGACTTGAACATCTCCTTTGCTGATCTTTGACCAATGCTCGAAATCAACCGCCTGTTCAAGCAGGTGCGAACGTTCCAATTCACACGTGGCTTCCGCCAAAAGTTTACGGCTGGAATAGAAAATCAGATCGGCAACGTCGATCGCCCTCTCATGGAGCGCGCGAATCACGGACGGATCAGTCGCGTGATCCATCGTGTTCGCGTCGTACTTGTCCGAAACGTGATAGACGACGAGCGATTCGTCCAGGCGACCAACGATTTCAACCGCGGTGGGAATCGCAATCCACAAAATCGGATTGGATAATCCTCGGCGGCGCGCTAGTCCCGCAATTTGCGTGGTCAGCAAGCGTCGATTCGCGGCCGTGGCCGCGGCGCTGCCAAAGAAAGGAACTACCGCCGGCGAGACAACCGTGATGCCCTCTTCAGTCGTGCGCGCGAGCTTGGCATAGCTTTTTAGTTTGCGCGTAATGCGCGGCACCAGGTCCCTGCTCTTCACTGAAGCCAGGCCCATCGAGATCGAATTGACGAAGATGACTTTGTTTCCGGCGCGCGCAAAACGGCGCATCAGATGGTTCTTCGAGTGCGGATGGTGATACCACCAGTCCTCGCCGCCAAAACAAATAATGGATTTATCGTGCAGCATCATCTGCGCCGGTTGGCGCTGGGTGATAGTACAATACGCGATCGGTGAAGTCAGAACCGCCTGCGGACCGGGGTCCCCAAGCGGGCAGCCCGCTTCGGGTGGTGGATGCGGGCGGTTGATCTCTGACATTGATAGCGTTTGGTTTGTTGAAATCAACCATCCGCTGCCGCAGATGGCTCTGACTTACTTTCATGATACCGACTATTCATCTCGCCTTAACTCATGACTGGGAACTGCGTGGCGACGGCTCCGGCGATATCGCGCAGATTCAATTCGCACCGTTGCGCCAACTCCTGAAAATCTATGCGAAGTTCGGCGCGCGCACGACCTTTCTTCCCGACGTAATGCAGCAATTGAGGTTCAGACAGCTTGAAAATAAGCATCCGGAACTGAAAGCGTTGGCTGATTCATGGGACGAGCACGTTCGCACGGCCTTTCGCCAGGGCCATGACATCCAATTGCACCTGCATCCGCATTGGTTGAATGCACGATATGAAAACGGACGCTGGCAAATGGACGGCGATTGGTCAATCCTCAAATACGATCGCGAAGTCGCTTATGCCATGCTCGCCGACACAAAGAAATATCTGGAAGATCTACTGCAACCCGTCGATGCGACGTACCGCTGTCTGGCCTTTCGCGCAGGGGCGCTGGCCGCCGCGCCTTCCGACCATCTGTTCGAATCACTCGTCGAACTTGGCATCGAACTGGATGTGAGTATTGGAGGCGGCGTGTTCGTAAACAATCAAACCTTGCAACTTGACTACCGCAACTGCGAAGAAGCGTTCCTGCCGTTTTACCCAGTGATGAAAGACGCACGCAGAGTTTCGACTCAGCCTGAGCCGATCGTCTGCGTTCCACTCAACCATTTTTACGGATCGCGGCGGGAAGTTATGAGGCAGAACATCTCGCTGGCGCGGCAACGATTGCGCCAGCGCCAGAAACAACAAGAGCCCGAATCGGGCAGCAAAAAACCCATTCAGTCGCCAATGGATGCTCCCCGTTCTGCAATTGGCGCAGCTTATGAAAAACTTATTCTGCCGGCCATAAGACGCAAGCACTTCGTGTCCGATACCGGCCGCCTGAATTATCCGCTGCTGCAGGAAATGCTCGAGGCAATTCGGGAGCGGGCGGCAGCCAGCGGGCTGTCAAAACTTCCCGTAGTGCTGACGAATCACCCGAAAGACATCCGCGACTTGTCAGCTATCGAACGATTCGTAGGTGAAGTGTCAGAAGCTGAGGACGTAAGGTTTATTACGTTGACTGAGGTGGCGAGTAAGCTCCAAACCGGTGAATTTCGCGTTAGAACCACAGATTAGGCTCAACTAATCGCTACTAGCTTCGCGCTTGCACCATCGATTAAGGTTGAGGAGCGCTGTCTATGTCTTCGAGGACACGCTCAAGATAAACAATCACGCCGTTGATCGTAGCGAAGGGGCCGTCCTGTCCTGTAAATAGATCGTTCTCGGCGATTGTGATGTCCGTCCCGAACTCTTTGTTGATCTTATCCTCGACCTCCATGATGAAGGTCGCGAAATCGAGCGAGTCTAAGTCGCTATTCTTCCCATACAAGGGTTCGTCAGGCGATTTATCCACATGCTTGCCCTTTAGTTGCGCATTAAGCGCGTCAACAGCCTGGTAAACAGCCTGCGCTATTCTCTCACTATGGGTCATACATCCTTCCTTCTCGCGCCGTCTCTGTCTAGCGGTGAACCAGGTTTCTATCCCGCTTCGCGTCATTGCAGACGAAAACCAAAGTCACTGCTTCCTGTTAAGTTCGAAGTCTGTCCGATAGACCGAACGTGGATAAGCGGTAATGCCTCGCTTAGCAAGCTGCATTAGCTCTGCGAAAAGTTTTGGCGCACTGGCGCTGAAGAATTTCATTCCTCTAACAGTGAGATCCCGACAAGCCTCGGTCGACACATGGGTCTTCAAGAAACGAGGCACGTCATCCGGAATGATGCGGCTCATGTCGTGAGCATACGTGCTGACGATCACGCGCTGGCGGTCGTAGTTGATGCATGGCGCGTTAAAAATCTCTTCGTGATAGACGCGCACGGGAAACTTTTCCTTGAGCGTATCGTCCACGCAATGACCGAAGGTTAGGTAGTGCGTCGAAGCTCCAAGGCCTACGATCTTCCCGGCACACTCAATCAATTTATAATAAGGACTGCACATGTCGTGGGGATAGGGCGACAGATGGTGGGTTGCAGTGATTTCCTTCGCAAACTGCCCGATGGCGCAGACGGATTTGGTCGGATGAAGGCTGCGCACCGCATTTCGTTGCCTTCTGGCGAACTCAGTCAGAATTCCGGTGTATGACGGACTCTTCCGCACGTCGAAAACGTTTCCCTGCTGTAAATATTCATAGGAAGAGATGCGATGGTTGGGATAGGTTGGAAACAACACTGTGCCTGAGGGCCCAATCGTTTCCTGAATCAAGAACAGAATTCGATAGAAGGGAAAGGCCAAGTTGAGTCGATCTGTGGCACTGTGCACGTAAACGACATCGCCTGCGCGCAGACCGAGATCGTTGACAAGAATGCCGGTGAAATCCTCCTCTGTCAGCGGTGGTCGAGAAGCAAGCCGGCGCCGCTCTGATTCCCATTTCGCACGGTGCAGCAACGCGACAACACTTTCCGGCAGGATCGTTCTGGCAATTTTTTGGAAGTCCATTCTTTTTTAGACAATCTCGACCATTGCCGCCGCCCATGAATAACCCACTCCAAAAGCAATCAGCGCCAGGCGGTCACCGGTCTTGACGCGACCTTGCAGCCTAGCACTCTCGAGTGCGATTGGAATGGTAGAAGACACCGTGTTGCCAGACTGTTCCATGTCGATCCAGAACTTCTCGGCGGGTATCTTCATCCTGGCCCGCAAGCGTTCGAGCATGAATCTGTTCGCTTGATGCGGAATGACAAAATCAATGTTTTCCATCGTGAGTCCGCATTTGTCCAACAATTGGTCCATCACTCGCGGGACCGTCTTCAAGGCAAAGCCGAATACACTGGCGCCGTCCATGTAAAGATTCTGGTCTGAGCGCCAGTTCCCGCTCTCGTCCTCTTTCTCGATCGCTGTCTCCGGTGTCGGGGGACAGCGCAAACCACCGGCCTTGACTATGATCCGCTGTGCCCCGCGCCCGTCAGTCCCTAACACAAACGGTCCAATTAATTCCGACGGGGCTTCGACCGCGCCAATCAAGCTGGCCGTCGCCCCATCACCAAACAGCGTGCGCAGCGAGCGATCCCTCCGGTTAATTAATTTTGTATAGGTATCAGCCGTGACGAGCAAGACGTTTCTTGCCGTTTTCGCTTCGACTAAGCTCTTTGCCAGCGCCAGGCCATAAACATAGCCTGAGCAGCCCTGATTAAGATCGATCGCGCCACAACTCGTCTGGAGGCCAAGTCGATCCTGCATCATGCACGCTGTGGTCGGCGTAAAGTAGTCCGGGCTTTGAGTGCAAAAGATTAGGAAGTCGATCTGTTCCGGCGCACAAACGCCGCTGGCAAACAGGCGCTTCGCCGCAGCGACGCCGAGGTCCGACGCACACTCGTCCGCAGCCGCGATGCCCCGGACGGCCACGCCGGTCTTCGAGAAAATGTGGCTAGCGTGTCGGTCGCCAAACTCTTCGGCCAACTGTTCGTTGGTCAGTTTTCCGTGCGGCAAGAAAGAGTTGATGGCCTTGATCGCGGCTCGCTGGTTCATAAAGGCACCTGATCTACGAAGTCGTCATTATAGCCGGATCATTCTCCACATTTCATCACGTCAACAGCATACCGAGACGAATGATGGTTGGAATTTTTACAGGTTTCCCGAAGGCTATGGTAAAGTCGGCGCACTGAAAAGGCGCACATGGAGACCGACGAGAGAATCACGAGGGCAGTCTTTGCGGCAGTCGACGATCTTAACGAGGAAGGCGTTGAAGTTGACAAATCTCTTGATGCGCCCTTGTATGGTGCGTCTGGAAAATTGGAATCACTAGACTTCGTCTCTTTCATCACGAAAGTCGAAGATAAGATCAACGCGGAATTTGACACGGACATAACCATCGCCAACGAAAATCTCCTGTCGAAACAAAAGAGTCCTTTCTCGAGCCTGCGAAGTTTGATCGAATACCTGGAAGAGTTGCTTAAAGAGGACGACCGCAGTTCGAGCTAGCCATTCACGATTTTCTTGCCCGCCGAAAGTGCGTCACCTTCCGGCTCAACCAACAAACCGCGACGCCCGCAAAGATGGTCAGCAGAGCGTGCATCGGAAGTCCATAGCGGATGTGGGTGTGGATAATTGAGCCCACCACCAGATAATAAAATACAGTCGACATGATGAGCGCACTCACGCGCCAATCCAAACGAAACGCCAGGACTAATCCGACGAGCATCAGCGGCAAAAGCACATAACGCAAAACGCTCTGGAGCATTCCCAGCGCATTGACGTGTAGCGCCAATGCCCCTCCTTGCCACGCCGGCGGCAAACTTTTCTTGCTGGTGACATTGACGCCCGCGCTGCCATAAATACCAGAAGGCTCGCCTGCGTATTTCATGACTCCCACCATGCGGCCTGCTACCGAGCCCGCGTACCAGAAAGGATGCCGAATGATTATTGCCAGGGCTTTGCGCGTGCGCTCGCGGTCACGCCGAATTCCGTCGGGGTAATAGAGATCGAACGGCGCGTCGGGTGGGACTTTCAACTCTGCGCGCTCCTGCTCAATCAGCTCAATATCATTCGCCGCGGCGCCGAACTCGCTGGCTCCGCGCTGCGTCTCGCCAATGCCTTCCAAAAGGTTGGTCCCGGCGCCGAGGCCGGTCGGCACGAAAGCGCGAAAGGCAAACAGGTTGCGCACCAACACTGGCGCGATCACAATCATGGCCGCGAGCACTACACCAGCGCTTAGGAGGGCCCGCCGCCGCCAACTGGCTCGCACAAGCAACAAAAGGGCTAGCGCCCAGAAAAATACTAATAGCATGGCGTTGGCGCGCAGCCAGCACGACACCCCGACGAGCGTCCCCGCGCCCAGGGCCCACCGAAAACTTTGCCGCTTGACAGCCAAGAGCAACATCCAGGTTGCTCCCAAAACGACCCAGCTCGTCGGCGCGTCGGCCAGGGGCACCGCCCCATAACTCGCAAGCAAAGGCCAGAGCGCGGCAATCCCTCCGGCCCATAGTCCAATGCGCCAACCAAAAGCGGTCGCACCGATGCCGACGATGAGCAGCACCGCAAAAGAATCGAGTATCCACTGAACTTTCTGAACAACAGCCGGAGATCTGTGGCCGCTTAATTCATAAATGAAGGCCAGCCAGAGCGGATAGCCCGGCGGATAGACGGCCTTATCCGTGCGCGACGGATCGTCGATGCGGAAAAAAGAAGCGCGACCGTCGAGTGCATCCTGGGCCTGACGATCAAAGGCTGAGTAAATGCCGAAAGGAAACCAACCCGGATCAGTAAGATGAGCGCGCAGAAAATTCGCGGTCAACCCGCGCACGGACAAAGCGAGCGCAAAGATAAATAGCAGCGCCAGGACCCGCCTGATGAATCGAGAATGAAAGAGCATCTTGGGCTGACTAACCATTTCGCGATCCGAGCGCACCATCACTTTCGTGCCGAGATAATAACGTTTCCGCCAATCGTCTGACGCAGGAAACGGAATATGCTTTCGGGTATGAATCTTCCCAGGAGCGGCAGCTCCGGCCGAGTTAGTTGCTCAACCTCGACGCTGACGTCGCGAAACATCGAAAACAGATTGCGAGCTTCCCGGCGGGTGTACACCTTTACCAGCGGACATCCGCCGCCTTCGTTGACTTCAACATAATGGCTCATGATCTGTTCCGGCGAGCGTCCGCGCAAGAACTCACCGCCCAGCAGGCCATGACGCAAAACGATCTGCCCCCAGAAAGCCACCGAACCCCGATGGTAAAGCATCACCCGCACCTGACCGCCGCGCCGCAAGACTCGGTGCAGCTCGCGTACGGCGCCCTCGGTGTCGGGCGTGTGATGTAGCACGCCATTGGAATATACAACGTCGAAACTCTCGCTCTTGAAAGGTAGCTTCTCGCAGTCGCTGGTCGCAAAGTCACCGCGTTGGCCATAGATTTCGAAATGCCGCCGCGAGATTTCAATCGAGCGCGGCGTCAGATCAATTCCAGTCACCTTCGCACCGCCGCGGGCGAACTGCAAAAGATCCGTGCCCATCCCGCAACCGACTTCCAGCAAACGCGCGCCTTTGAAGTCATTGAAACCCATTACCTCGGGCATCCACGGCGCGTATTCTGAATAACGATGGCGTTCAACGGCATCGAAGAACTCGCGCGTGCCGAGCTCGTGCTCGCGACCGTAGATAGCGCCGGCCGGATCGTGGCTCCACTGATCGCGAGCGCGCTGTTTTTCTTCAGATGAGTCCCGATTTTCAGTCACAAATTTCCAGAGTCAGGACAGCGCCCGTTTCAAAAACTCGAAGTGGCTATCAAGATGCGAGCCAACGCAGAGTGCGCATAGGATTTCGCAAAGGGTCGCAGAGGAAAAACTCCTCCTTTGTCTTCCTCTGCGAAATCCTCGGCGTCCTCTGGGGTTTGATCGATGCCTCAAGAATTTTCTGCCCACGACTGATACGCATCAAGCACGCGCTGCGCATTGTGCTTCCAAGTGTGGTCACCGACGGCCGCACCTCGCGCAGAGGCGCCTAACTTTTCGCGCAGCTCCTTTGATTTGCTCAATCGCAGAATCGCTTCCGACAATTCACGCGCGTTGCCGGGCTCGACCAGGAGTGCCGTCTCTTCGTTAGCCAGCACGTCGCCAATTTGACCGAGCCGGCTGGCGACGATTCCCTTTCCCATGGCCATATACTCAAACAACTTCGTCGGTGAGCCGAAAAATTCGCTGCCGTCTTCGAGCGGCACGTGCGGCGATAGCAGAATGTCACAAGCATCCAACAACGCCGGCACGCGTTCGTGATCGACATGGCCGGTGAAGATTACCTGTCGCTCTCGTCCGGCGGCGGCAATAATGCGCTCAACTTCGTCGCGAAATCTGCCCGCGCCGACCAAAAGGAATCGCACACCACAGTCCTCGGGAAGCATCGTGATCGCTTCAGCCAACGTCAGCACGCCATGCCAGGGGCCAAAGGTTCCTACGAACCCTGCCAGCGTTTCCTCTTCCCCAACTCCCAACTCGTCACGCACGGCTGAGCCATCAATGCCGGGACGAAACTTTTCGATATCTACTCCGTTGGGATTGACAACGATCTTTTCGTCAGGGACGCCGGCCCGCAACAAATTGCGTCTGTCAACCTCTGATACTACGAAGATACGAGCCGCAGCCATAAGGTTCAAACGCTCAAAGCGTTCCAGCAAAGGAAGCATGCCCGACATGTCCCAATGTTTTCCAATCCACACTTCCGAACCGTTGTATTCAAGGAACAAAGGCACGCCAGTGCGAATGCTTGCTTCGACTCCGGCCCAGGTGAACCGGCCATAGCGCTGATAAATCAGATCCACAGACGCACGCTCAATCTCTCGGAGCGCGCCGGCGGAAAAAATGAGATTGTTGCGCAGGTCAAAAGCCGCACGCGTGGTTCCGGTCGGTTCGGGATCTATCAGCGTCAATCTTGTTTCGTCGAGACCGGCGATACGGTCGTTACTAATCACGTTCACTCGCGCGCCCAATTTCGCGGCGGCGTTGACGAAGCCGTTGATGTGAGTCGCCGCGCCACCGGCAAGCGTGCCCGGGCTCGGCGTGCTGCGCAAGTAGGCAAGACGTATCGCATCGGAAATCTTTCCGGCTGATTTGGAATAGGCGGCCGTCGTTCCACTCTCCACTGCTCGTTCGAACCGTTTTAGTTGAACACGTGACTGCGCGATGGCTCGCTCGCTGGCCGCCGCCTCACGCGCGAACCGGACCGGGGATCGAGAAAGAATCCGGGCTCGTGTTTCCTCTCTGACGGCGCCATGTGCATCGAGCAGCACGACGCGGCGCGCACCCCCCAAAGCGCCGAACAGGAGCAGCGCGTTTTGACCCCGCTGCCAGGCAAGCCTTTCGGTGGCCACGGCAAACAGATCGGGCCGGCGCTCGCGCAAAGTTTTGAGACGTTGCGGATATTTTAAGTTTTCAATTTCAGCGCGCGAGAGGCTCGCGATTTCTGCCCCCGGATAGAACGCGCGGAAGCGTTCAAGCGCAGTCGCGGGATCGCCGCTGAGGACCAGCAACACTGCCTTCATACCGCATCACCGACCGTTTCCGACCGCGCCTGAGGTCCACGTCGCAAGGCGAAATACCATCCGCTTGCCAAAATGAATGGCAAACCGTCGGTGACGCGCGCGTTCCAACTAATCAAACGGGTCGAGTGAGCAAGAAAATGACCCACAATAGGGCCGGCCAGAAAACTTCCGACGCCTTCGCGAAACACAGAAAGCCCGGCCGCTTCGAACAAACGCGTCAAGCGCGCGCGCGTAAAGAATTGAATGTGTCCGCTCTCTTGATTGTCAGTGGCGCTCGGGACTTCACGCTTCTCTGCCAAGACATCGACAATTGTTTGCAGCCGCAGTCGGCGAAATATCCACGAGTCAATTTCAAATTCGCCATAGCCGTTGGGCACGGTAACAATCAAAATGCCGTCTTTATCCAGCAGGCTCGCACCGGCGGCCAGCATCTCTGCCGGCCGCTCGAGGTGCTCGAGCACTTCCGAAAGAATCATTACGTCGAACAACTCTTCATCAAATAAATCTTCCACTCGGCCGCACCGAAAGTTGATATTCGCGCTTTGGCCGGCCAACTGCTTTGCATGTTCGATCGACCGCTGATCGGGATCAATACCTGTGAGTTGAAAGCCATGGCCCATCGCCAGCGGCAGAGCCAGCTGCGAGCCGTTGCCGCATCCAACATCGAGCACGCGTAGCGAACCCGGCGCGCGTTCGGGAAAGGCCGCACTAATCACCTCACGCACGAAACGCAAGCGCTTGGCGTAGCCCCACAGATCCTCGATTTCTTCCTGCTTAATCTCGTTCACTAATTCGATCTTGAGAAAATTGCGCGGCGCGACAGCGCAAACAGATCGCGCAGTTCGTGACGACGCAGCAGAAATGTCTCGGCCGGACGCCGCCCCGTTTTTGCGCAAAAGTAAACAGCTACCAGACAAAAGATTAAGGCGTAACTGAGAGTTGAAGTGAATGCGGCGCCGCGCGCGCCCCACTGCGGCACCAGCATCAGATTGAGCCCCAGATTGATAGCCAACGTGATTAGCCAGAACCCGGGAATTGCGGCCGGAAGACCCGTTCCCGTGAAATGCTGCACCAGCACTGACTCGATACTTACCAGATAGATGCCGGGCAAGAGAATGAGCAACTGGATCGAGGCGTCAGCAAAGCGTGCCCCATAAACCATCGGCAGTGCGAATGATCCGGCGCCCGCGACGACACACATAATAATCATCAAAAACGATGCATGTCGCGTAACCCGAATCGCGAACTCGCCGCGTGGGTCCTGGTCAAAAGCAACGCGTGGAAACAACAGCATGGCAATTACTCCGGGCAATAACATCAGGAGGAAAGAGACCTGGGACGCAACAGCGTACACGCCTGCTTCTCCAGGTCCGCGAAAGTGATTGACGATCAGCAGGTCGGCACGAAAAATCAGGACGCCCGCCAAAATCGAAATGTAGAACTTAAGTCCATACACGAGCATCTTTCTGAGTAAGGCAAAGTCGGGCGCGAACTTGCGGTGTTCCTTCTGTCGGGCCAACATTCGCGCCGTGACGCAAAACACTCCCAGGCTAAGGACAATCGCCGCGCCGGTATTGAACGAGACCAACGTTGGCAGCTTGGCGTGGAAGATGACGAGCACGACGACGGCGTTGAGGAGCGCGAGCGCAGGCGAGAGCGAATCGAGGAGATTGAGCTGCCCAATGCGATTCATGGCCAACAACACATTAAGCCCCAACAGAGTAAATAGCTGAAAAGGAATTGAAAGCGACGCGATTATCAAAAGGGTTCGGGAAACTCCGCCAAACAGCGCCGGCCGGAGCTCAACCAGCAACACAACTCCGGCGGCGAGGACAGTGCCGGCAATCAAAGCGAAGATTACTGAGTTGGCCCAAACGGGCCCCAGGCACCTGCTGTCCCTGGCAATGAAATAGGTGTTGGCTGAAGGCAACCCGGCGCTGCCAATCTGCAAAGCAAGCGCAACCGTTACACTTAACACCGCGAGTGTTCCCAGGCCCTCAGGCCCCAGCCATCGCGCTACAACTATGCTTGAGCCAACCAGCCCGGCCAGCATCAGCACGCGCGTTCCGAAAGTCAGCGCTACCCCAGAAACGAAACTGCCATGCACTCGCTCGTCTGACAATTCGACAGACCGCGATAATCCTTCAGACAATGCCCGGGCCTTCATTCGTGGTTCAATTGTCTCCAATCCAGTGGTCGTACCACAGGCTGAGGTTCAGCAGGCACCAGAGGTTGGCGCTCCAATCACGCGCTTCGCGTCGATGTTCGTCAATCAGGCGCTGAATGAACTCATAATCAAAAAACTTTCGCTCGCGGATCGATGAATTCATCAGTTGCCCGACCAGGTCTTCGCCTTCGGGCCCGCGAAACCACTCGCGCACGGGCGCGCCGAAACCGCGCTTCGGCTTATACAACACGTCCGCGGGCAAGACAGATTCCAGAGCGCGCTTTAAGATGTGCTTGCCGGTGTTGCCTTTCACTTTTAAATTGCGCGGCAGGTCCATCGCGTATTCAATCAAGTGATGATCGAGAAAAGGAACCCGCGCTTCGACTGAAGTTGCCATCGTGATCTTATCAACCCGCATCAGCAGCAACTCAGGCAGGCGGAGTTTCAGCTCCAGATAAGTCATACGCGCCGCATAATCGGATTGTGGCCGCGCTGTCGCGATCGTGTCTTGATATCGGCGCACCACATCGTACGTCGAAAATCCGTTGTAGCGCGCACGCACTTCCGGACGAAGGACTTTGGCTTTCATAGTCTCGTCAAAGATCATCAGGCCGCCCTGAAACAACGATTCATTCGCACGGAGTCGCCGGATTAGCTCGGTGGCCAGACGTTTCTTGAGCGTCTTTTCCACCAGCGGTTGGGCTAAAGCGCCCGCAGCCCGGCGCGCGGCGATCGGCGCGCGCTCGGCGTGGCGCCAGAACCGTTCCTGAATTCGCAGGTAGGTTCGGAACCAGTCATAGCCGGCAAAGATTTCATCCGAGCCTTCGCCGACCTGCACCACGATAGTGCCGGTGCTGCGCGCCAGCTTCGAGACATAATACAGCGGTACGCAGACGGGATCGGCGATCGGTTCGTCCTGATGAAATACCAGCTCGGGCAGAAACTTCATCATCTCTTCCCGGCCAATCATTACCTCGTGGTGATCGGTGCCGAAACGTTTTGAGATGGCGCGCGCCGAGTCAAGTTCGTTAAGCTCTTCGCTGTCATGAAAGCCGACCGTGAAAGTCCGCACCGGCTGAGTCATCAACTCAGACATCAGCGCCACGTTGGCCGACGAATCGACGCCTCCGGAGAGGAACACACCAAACGGCACGTCCGCCATCATGCGCTTTTTGATCGAGGCGCGCAGCAACTCCAGGATATTTTTTTGATGTTCCTCCTCTGTTCGGACGATGGGCGACGCCGGAGGTAGCGCATCCCAGTATTGAGTCACCCGCGCCTCGCCGCCGCGATCGATTGTCAACATATGTCCCGCGGGAAGTTTCTGTATTCCGCGAAACAGAGTTTGCGGCGCCGGCGTGGTTACGAAAGTCAGATAGTGATAGAGCGCTTCTTCATTTACATCGCGCGCGACCGCTGGATGTTCCAGGATGGCCTTGATCTCAGAAGCAAAAATGAAGCGGCCATCCTGCTGATAAAAGTAGAGCGGCTTTACTCCGGCCCGATCGCGCGCCAGCACCAGTCGTTTCAGATCAGCGTCCCAGAGAGCTATCGCATAATCGCCCTCGATGTCATACACAAAGTCGAGCCCGCGCTCTTCATAAAGATGCAGAATGGTTTCTGAATCGGTGCGTGAGGCATAAGCGTGGCCGCGCTCTTCCAGGCCCTGACGAAGGTCAGCGTGGTTGTAAATCTCTCCGTTAAAAACGAGCCAGACACGATCCGTGCAACCATGCATCGGCTGGTGACCGGCCTCAGTAAGGTCGATGATCGACAGCCGGCGAAATCCAAAACCTCCGCGGTCGCCGTCAAAGAGCAGCTCACCAGCGTCATCGGGGCCGCGGTGGATCATCACGTCGCGCATTCGTTCGACCAGCGCACGCTCGACGCGACCCTCGGCTGCTCCGAATTCCCAAACTCCGCAGATGCCGCACATTAGTTAGATCTCAGATCTCAAATTCGAGGATTCCCGATTGCCGAGTACAAGACAACGCTCAACCACATCCAGAAAGAGTCTTGACATAACGTAATAACGTCGACTTTCGGATCCGTCATTTATCCGATAAGCGATGTCGTCTGATCGCAACGACTCAAGAGCGCGCCGGTAAAAAACCGCGTCAAAGTCGAAAAGATATTGCTTCGCTTCAGCTACTGACTTGCAATGCGAGATGTCAACCGGTTCTGAAAGCACGATACGCTCACCGGTATCTATGCCGGAATCGATGAAGAAAACCGAGATTCCGACCCGGTCACCTTGCAGCAGCGACCACTCCATCACGCAACGGCCGCGATAACGCGGCAGGATTCCGATATGCGAATTCAGGATGCCCAGCCGAAAACAGTTGATGGTCGGCTCACGATAAATGGTTCCCGACTTATGCAGGCCAACGTCCAACTTCAATTTCTCAAGGCGCGCTAAGGACTTCGGATGATCCAACGCGTTACTTAAAGCGACGACCCTTCCGGCGAGAGCAAGTCGCAGTGAATCCCTTCGCCCTGCTTTGGCTATCCAGCGGGCAAAATGTCGAAAGTAATCCCGCAAAGCTGAATCCTGAGAGGTGGGACAAAGAATGATGAAGAGTTCAGAATCAGAATCGCCCCTTAACTCCTCACAGAGCGGCAACGCTGCAGGCAGAGTGTTTGAGAGTATGGCAATGCGCAACTGCTTGTTTCCTCAGAATCGTACTGCCAGCGCCTGGGCGTACAGAGCAAGATAGGAGGCCAAAAGCCATCCATGCCGCGCGTGCGGGATCCAATCTGCAGGCAACAATTCGTAATAGTAGTTCAGCGCATCGAGAAACCTCAAATCCGACGCGCGTTGAGCATGCACTGCCAGCAGATTGAGTTTCAGGAGCAGATCGTCTGTGTCTACGCTCCTGACTGAGCCCAGCTCAACGCTGGTGCGATCCTGCACCATGAGCCGCGTCAAAACATGCTCGCGGATTTCTGTCTCTGCCGGCAGCGTAAAGTTTAGGGGACATGCGTATCTCTCAGTCAAAAGCTGAAACCGACTGGCGGGATTGCGTCTTTTCATATCAAGGTCTTGAAAAAAAGAATCGCCCGGAGGGTGTGGGGACTCCTCGAGCTGCAAGACCTCTCCGAGTGATAGAGCTCGCAGAGCCGAAAGGCAATCTGTGTTCGAATTCATCCAAGTGTCGGCAGTTTGACATCGATATCGGCGAGCATTGAGCCTCTCCTGCCGCGATTGTTTACGAAGTTCGGAAACAAAACTCGCGTCCGCGCCAAACTTTTCCGGCGCAATCACTCGAAGGCGTTCTCCACATAATTCGTCGAGTCGTTGCTTCAGCGCATTTGCGATAACCTGATCGCGCATTGATTATTTTTGCGTGGCGGTTTTGATCGGGAATCTGCCGCTCTTAAGTTCGCGAGCTAACTCGCTTAAGGTCACACACTTGATGTCCGGAGCCTGCGACACTTCCGCAACGAACCGTTCGATATGCGTGAAGTCGCGAATATCCTTCGTGTGGTTTTCCAGGATGATCGGAACTTCGGCGAGCTTGCTCGCGCGCGCACGTCGTCTGATTGACCGAAGCATTTCAGACATCAGCGGGTAGTCCAGTTGCGCAATGTCAGAAATGAAGTGCTTACCTGTCAGGTAAGGCGCGATCACGTTTTTCAAGATGCCCCTGAATCGAGATGAGGCATCGATTTCCACCCACTCTGAATAATAGTTCTCAGGATCCAGGCCCTCGCCTTTGCCGGATTCGTTGAAACGCAGGCGTTCCCTGACTTTGTGCCGCGCTTTCGAAAAGTGCTTCTGCAACAAATGAAGACGGGATTCGGAAAAATGATTAGTGGGAACGCAGATAATTTCTTCTACCTTGTCTGAGACTTTTCGCGCGTCTTCCATGTTCGGATAGTAAGGCAGGAAGCTTTCTTCGCAATCGCTGTAATCCAGTTGCACGTTTTTGGTGTTGTATCGCACCCCGCCAACGATGCTCATGTCAAAGACAATTCCCAGTCGAACCAGCAAACCGAGAATATGTCTGGACGGAGCGATACACCACGCGCCGGAACGAAACGAAACGCAATGGTAAGTTGGATCGATCGGGCGAAGCAGTCCCTCAAGATAGCCGCAACCTGCGGTGATCATCTCAAGAGCCACTTCAGGAGGGTGATTCAGGATGTTCCAGTCCGCGGTCAATCGCCACTGACCGTGTTCATAGGCAGCCTCGCACCATTGAGGATGAATATGAAGCTGTATGTCGTGGCCCTGTAGATAGCTTTCACGGACATTCGTGTCCCAATCGTCGGCCAGCCTTAGCAATTCCGCATGCTGCTTCTGAAATTTTCTGAAGGTCAATTGCTGCATGACCTCGGCATTGAAAGAGCCGCGAACCCCATGCCGGTTGAAGATGCGCACCAGCTCTCGCATCGGGCGAAATTGAAGCTCGCGCGGATCGCCCGAGCCGTTGCCCCGCAATTCCCAGTCATCAACAAATGCCAGATAGATTGTTGGCGTCAATTGCACCCTCCGATGAGGACAAAACGGAACTTCACATTCCTTTGTCGTTGCTGCCGTCATCCGCGCCGCGGTGAGTCATCGCGTCGCGCATTCGTTCGACCAGGGCACGCGCTGGATGCGGCCATCGTTGGCTCCGTATTCCCAAACTCCGCAAATGCCGCGCATGTTCAGATTAAGTCCAACGCCAATCTCAGACGCGCGCCCTCGTCTTCTCTCGAAGCAATCGGAACGATGCAGAAGTACGCGGTAAGAGGCAGCGCGGTACGCAGTTTCCAGCAAACCGATACCGACTCTTGCCTTGCTCCGTAATCGCCAGAAGAAAAGCGCGGTTCCGGTTCAGGTTGGACCGGGAAGTTCTGGACGTTCGCTTCACTCGCGACAATCAACAGTCGTGCGCCGCTCATCTTATCCCGGAGCTCAATAATCCCGTCAGGGCGTACTTTGGACTCTAATCCGGGAGCCACGTGAAAACGAAACGCAAGCTCGTGTTCGCCCTGACCGGTGATGTCGTCCGCGACCAGCCACAGGCGCTGACTCTTGTAGAACGTCACCGTGCGCCGATGCGTCACCGGCTGCGGCAGACGTTCATAGCCAGCGTGCTCAGCGATCACGACATCTTTTCCCGGCCCGCTCTCCCAACCCAACACCCGCGGCTGTGCTTCGTCACCAATCAAGAATGGCGCGCCCTCGTCGATAGTGTTTTGCTCGACTCCATCGACCTCGACGGTGGAATGGTAAGCAGTCGAGCGAAATAGATGACGCTCGGGCAGGTCAGCCGTGTATACATACGTCCCGGGATCGACAATGAATGCTGTTCCGCAGGCTGAGACTTCGATGCTAAGGGCATCGTTGTGTCCGTGAGAGCCGCGGCCCTTCACGCCACTGCCGCTCGTGTTAAGAAGCAGATAGAGGTCGTCCTGCCGAAGGATGTAGGTCCCGGCATCGGGAAAGGCCTGCGACTGCGGGTTTTCGCTGGATCGCAGGGCCTGATAGTCGCGCACACCTTGCGCGCCCAAAATCCAAAGTAACTCTTCGGGTGTATTTTGGTCGGAGGTCTTGAACCGGGGCTCCTGAAACACGGCTGCGCCCACGGCCAGCAGATAGTCGTGCTCGTCGCCGGTCCGCCGGCGGATCGGCAACAACTGACCACTGTCCGTATCGCCAATCAACGGCGCGCGGCCGTCGGGCCGCAGATACGCGCGCAGGTATTCAATCATCCCTCGCAGCTTGCTCCAGTGTGCTTCGTCGATCTGAATCCCATTCAGGTGGCACAGCACAAAGGAGTACAGAAACAACTCCAGCTTCAGACGATGATAGCCGGTAGAGGCCTCATAGTCGGCACCGTCGGGCAGAGTTTGTTTGTCCAGTTCCTGAAGCAATTCGCGCAAACCAAATTCGCGCCACTCGGTCGCGTCCTCCAACTCCGGCAACATCACACCCAACCACAAAAGCCCCGTCACATCCGCCAGGTAATGATTGCTGGTCGCGATGTGCGAGAACTCCAGATTGCGTCTGATGTGCGCGCCGTGCTGATCGAACATCTTCAGCAGCTGAAGCAAAGCGGCTTCATCCATCTGCGGCGCGCGCAGAAAGAGTTCGAAAGCAGCGAGCAGATTCATAGATCGCAGTGCAACTTCCATGGCGCAATTCCAGTTGATGCCACGACCCACGGGATTTTGTTCCCGCCAACCGTCAAGCTGGCGGAAAAACTCAGCGCTGAATTTTTCGTCGTCAGTGATTGAATAGGCACGGCCCAGCGTGATGAGGTGCGAGCAGCGATTCAATTCCCAGACTACCCGCGCGTCCGAACCATCGTTGCGGATCACATTGATATCGGCGTGAAAATCGAGCGGCCAATCAAAGCCGGACAGCGGATCTCGGCCCCACTTCACTTCTTCAGCGCCAAAACACTTTTCGCCAAAGCCCAGCAGCGGCCAGCAGTGTTCGTCCGCGATTCGGGCCGTCTCGCTCAACAGTTGCGCCGTTTCGTTCGGAAACACTTCTCGCTGCGATTCAGCCGTGACCTTTGCCGAGCCGGCAAAACCGGGAAAGAACTCCGGCGACCCTTGGCGTAAATTGCGGGACCGAAAGTGGGCAAGCAGTTCCGCTGACGAAAGATCAGCGAATTCCGGGCGCAGCCGCGCCGGCTGTCGATTCAACTCATCGATTAGCGCCCGCTCACGCCTCAGCTCCCCGGCTCCGCGCAGACGCCGCATTGCTTCCTGCGTCGCCGTGCGCGCGTCGACCTCGCCCCGGAGCATGCGCTTGATTTTTGAAAAGGTGGACATGGATTAGAGAAACAAGAAGGGTAAAGGGGAAGAGGGGAAAGGGCAACTGAAAGACGATTCATTTTCTTTGGTCATTTCCATTTTTCATTTCTCAATATTGATGTCGTAAACGCTTCTGATTGCGAACACATTGAAAAATGTCAAATGACCATTGGAAAATGATTCCGATCTCCCCGTTACACCGTGCCCTCCCTTTCCAATAGCGCGTCAAGGATGCGATCGGCTGTATGTCCATCCCAGAGCTCAGGAGCTTGCAGAGCCGACTTGTCGGGGGGATTGTCCAGGGCGTGAGTGGCGGCCGCGACGATCCGGGCCGGATCCGTGCCGGCAATTGTATTTGTGCCCTGCTCGATTGTGATTGGCCGCTCAGTGTTCTCGCGCAGAGTAATACAGGGAATTCCCAGCACGGTCGTCTCTTCCTGAATCCCGCCGGAATCCGTCAGCACCAGGCGCGCGCCGCTGAGAAGTTTCAGAAAATCGAGATAGCCGAGCGGATCAGTCAAGCGCAAACTGCGGGCGTGCACTCTTCTCTCCAAACCCAATTCGGCGATCATCTTCAAGGTTCGAGGATGGACCGGGAAAACTATGGGAAGGCGTCTGCCGATCGCCTCGAGCGCGTCGAGAATGCCGCCCAGGGTTTGCAGTTCATCAACGTTCGACGGGCGATGAAGCGTCAACACGGCGTAATCTTTCCCGGCCAGCCCCAGGGTCTCTCTGATCTTCGATTTGCCGGCGAGGGGAAGATGCTTGAGCAGCGAATCAATCATGATGTTACCGACAAAGCGGATGCGCTCTGGAGGGATTCCTTCGGCGAGCAAATTCGCATCGGCATCGGACGACGGCGTCAGCAGTAATTCGGCAATCTGATCGGTTAGCAGGCGATTGATCTCTTCGGGCATTCTGCGATCGCGGCTGCGCAGGCCGGCTTCGACGTGGGCGACCTTGACGTTAAGCTTGGCGCACACCAGCGCGCAGGCGACGGTTGAATTCACATCACCCACAACCACCACCCAATCAGGCCGGCCACTGATCACATATGGCTCAAAAGCACGGATGACTTCTGCCGTCTGGACGGCGTGACTGGATGATCCGACACCCAGATCAACGTCAGGCTCGGGCATTTCCAGGTCGCGAAAGAACGCCTCGGACATCGCGGCGTCATAATGTTGTCCGGTGTGAACGAGGATGGATTGAAAGTCAGCGCTGCGGTGGTTCATCGCTTCCACCAGGGGCGCGACTTTCATGAAATTGGGACGGGCGCCGGCGACGGTAATGATCTTAAGCATGATGCGAGTTTCGCGTTTCGAGTTTCTATTTTCGAGCTCTACTTCTCCAACTCGAAACCCGAAACTCGTAATCGAAACGGCCTTTAGAGTCTGATTATCCTGGCCCGGCTGCCGCGTCGCACGTCGCCGTTCAGGGCGTTGCGCGTGTCAATCACCAGGGGCGCAAGGTTTACGACGCGTTGATAGTCGATCTGGCTGTGGTCGGTCACGATAATCAAACAATCAGCCGCCCGAATCTCTTCATCAGTAAAGTCCACGGACGAGAGCGGCTCGCCGCCGCCTTCGGTGTGGGCGTCGTCAAAACTGATCTGATGAACGAACGGATCGTGATAGCTGACTGTGCACCCTTTGCTTCGCAATCGGTCGATAATCGAAAGTGCCGGACTCTCACGCACGTCGTCGATGTCTCGTTTGTAAGCCACGCCCAAAACCAGAATCCGCGCGCCGTTCATCGATTTGCGATCATCGTTCAAGCCGTCTGAGACGAGTTGGATCACATGTTCAGGCATGCGTGAGTTTACTTCTTCAGCCAAGCCGATAAAGCGCGAATCGAAACCGTGTTGCCGCGCTTTCCAGGAAAGATAATGCGGATCAAGCGGAATGCAGTGGCCACCTATTCCAGGGCCCGGGTAAAACGGCATGAAGCCGAACGGCTTGGTGGCCGCCGCGCGAATTACTTCCCAGGTGTCGATGTTCAGTGCATAGCAAAGCCGCGCCATTTCGTTTGCCATACCGATGTTAACGGCCCGAAATGTGTTTTCCAAAAGCTTGGCTGCTTCCGCGACCCGAGCCGAACTAACCGGGTGCACCTCTTTGACAATCTGAGAGTACAGATAAGCGGCGACCTCGGTTGAATCGTCCGTTACGCCGCCTACCACCTTGGGAATGTTATGAGTTTGAAACTCGGGATTGCCGGGATCGACGCGCTCTGGAGAAAAAGCGAGCAGGAAATCTTCATCCAACTTCAATCCTGTCTCCTGAAACATGGGCAGCAGAACTTCGTCGGTGGTACCCGGATAAGTGGTTGACTCAAGAATGACCAACTGCCCGCGACGCAAATGATTCTTGATCTCTTCCGCAGCCGCCAGGATAAAAGAAACGTCCGGCTCTTTCGTCTTTCTGAGCGGCGTAGGCACGCAAATAATGATTGCGTCGCACTCTTTCAAATTGGCAAAGTCAGTGGTTGCCCGCAGCCGGCCCGCGTCGACGGACTCTTTAACCAACGATTCATCAACATCGCTGATATAGGTCTCGCCGGCGTTAATCCGATCAGCTTTTCTTTCATCAACTTCGAACCCAATGATCTTGAACCCGTTGCGAGCAAACTCAGTCGCCAGCGGCAGGCCGACGTAGCCCAGCCCGACTACTCCGACACGCGCACGCTTGTCCTTAATCAGATCGATGATTTCGTTTTTGATCATGAACGGTTCCAGTCAAAGGAGTACAAATCATAAAGGCAGGAAGCCGGCAAAGCCTAATCCGGGATGAAGACAGGCAAGCCTAAGTGAGCGTCGCGAGTGGTGTCAAGGAGTGGTCTTGCCAGTTATCTCCCGAGAGTGGCGTCAGTTTCATGAGCAGCAACCCAGGTGCGCGCCGACGCGCGTGGGTCCTGGTGCATAACGCAATTTACCTTGGACTAGTACTAGCCGTTTCGGGCAACAGACCAGTGAGTTTGGGATGCGGAGATGTTAAAGACCGTAGTGACTTGGGGCCATCCATTTGCTACATCCAAAGACACTCTAAAACAGCCGAATCGCCGAATCCACTGTTTTACGGAAATGGATACTTACTAACCATTTCTTATAGACGGAGAGTCGAAGACAGGCTCGACGGGGGGAGAATGATTCGTGCGAAAGTTATATCTAGTACTGGCCGCGTTGATTCTAATGGGTTTGCCTACAGTTGCCTCAGCGGACGTGATTACGTTCCAGGCGCCGGCGACCGGAGTAAATCAGGGCAGTGGCGGTCCAAATCAGTTCGATTTGGATCATCACATGGCTTACACATGGCGCATTGGCGGCGTGGACCTTGCCGGAAAGAGCATCACCAGCGCGACGCTCACGTTTCACAACATCAGCAACTGGGATCGCAATCCTAATATGCTGTTCATTCACCTGCTGGACACAGCGAGGTACGCCGGGGTCAGGTCATTTCAGGATGCGCCTTCCAGCCAGGCTCCAGTGACCGACATCAATGACGATTTTGCCGGTTCGCGGTATATGAACAATCCGCTGGTCGATCCCGGCACGGCCAACACTTTTCTGACGCAGCAGTCATTTACGACCACTGCCGGAGATTTTGTTTACACGTTCACTCCAGACCAACTACAAGTCTTGAGCACCTATTTTCTTAACGGAAGCGACATCTCTTTTGGTTTCGATCCCGATTGCCACTTCTGGAACAACGGAATCACTTTCTCGTTCACGACTGCGCCAAACACAGTTCCTGAACCGACGACACTGGCTTTGCTCGGCACCGGACTGGCAGGGCTTTACTATCGCCGCCGGCGGCAGAAACAGAAGGCACAGTTATCTAACTGAACATCGCTCGCGATTTGTCATAGAAAAGCCGCGGACAGCATTGCTGCCTGCGGCTTTTTTTCGCGGAGCGGATATGCAGTTTAGAGTTCAGCCTTCAGGCTGCCAGTTTTCTGGAAACAACCAGCTGAAGCTTGAACTCAGAACTCGTTTCCTAACGTAATCGCCCTTCCAGATTGTAGTCGCGCAACCGGCGATAGAGTGTCGAAGGCGAGATGCCCAGCATCTCGGCAGCTTTTCCGCGATGCCAGCCTGTCTGTTCCAGTGCGGCAATGATCTGTTGTTTCTCAACATCGCGCAGAGAACCAGTGCCCGACTGACCACCGGCATCTACCGCTCCCAGCGCTGCGCTACCAGCGCCCAAGCCGGCGGAAACAGCGGCGGGTCCGGGCACGAAAGGTACCGCGCCATTGACGCTCCTCGCAACTTCAGGCGGAAGTTCGTTCGGCGTGATGAGTCCCTCATTTGAAAGAAGGATCGCGCGTTCCAGGCAGTTACGAAGCTGGCGGACATTGCCGGGCCAACTGTAGGCGCGCAACCTGGCCAGGGCGTCGGCGGTGACTTCCGGAGGGTTCGCACCGGCTAGCTGTTTCAGCATGTGATGCATTAGCGGCTCGATGTCTTCAGGACGTTCCCGCAAGGGCGCCAGGTGAATCTGGAAACTATTTATGCGATAGAGCAGGTCGGCGCGAAACGATCCGTCTCCCACAACCAAATCAAGATTGCGGTTTGTTGCAGCGACGATGCGAACGTTTACTTCGACCTTGCGCACTCCGCCCACCCGGAAAAACGTCCGCGTCTCGATCGCCCGCAACAGTTTTGCCTGCAAACTCGCCGGCAGCTCAGTCACTTCATCGAGAAACAGCGTGCCACCGTCCGCCAGTTCTATCAGTCCCAGCTTGCGCGCTTTGGCCCCGGAAAACGCGCCGGCTTCGTAGCCGAACAACTCCGATTCCAGTAGCGTTTCCTGGAACGCCGCGCAGTTCAGATCTATGAAAGACCCACTGGCTCGATTCGAGAGCCGGTGGATGGCCTGGGCGATTAATTCCTTGCCGGTACCCGACTCGCCGGTGATCAAAACGGAAGCTTCTGAAGGCGCGACTCGCTCGACCAAACGAATCGCCTCGTTCATCGCTTGCGACTGGCTCACAATTTCCGGCAAACCGGATTGCCGTTCGATTTGCGCGCGTAGTCTTTGATTGTCGACTCGGAGACGCCTTTTTTCGGCTGCTTGCCGGACGCGCACGTCGAGTTCAGTAATGCTGTAGGGCTTGGTTAAGTAATCGTAGGCGCCCATCTTCATGGCTTCAACGGCGGTTTCGATCGTGCCCTGACCGGTGAGCATGATTACTTCAGGAGGGTTAGGACGTTCGTGTACCCGGCGCAGGAGTTCCATGCCGTCCATGCGTGGCATGTTGATGTCGCACAGCATTACGTCCACGTTGCTCTCTTCGAGTTTGCGCAGGGCCGCTTCGCCGTCGGGCGCCGCATGCACGCGATACCCCAGACGTTGAAGCTCTTTCTGCAAAACCAATCTCAGATTGGCCTCGTCTTCGGCAATCAACAGTCGCGCATCTCGCTGCTCATTCACTTTGTCTATTACTCCGCACTGGGGGGAAGGTTTATTTCGATTCGTCGGCCGCCGGCAACGTAATGGTAAACGTCGTCCCGGTTCCTACGGTGGATCTCACATCCAGGCGGCCGCCATGATCAGATAAAATACCATAACAGACCGCCAGCCCCAGACCGGTGCCGCGGCCGACGTCCTTGGTGGTAAAGAAGGGATCGAAAATCCGGGTCATGTTCTCAGGAGGAATGCCGATGCCGGTGTCAATTACCTGGACCAGCACGCGAGGTCCCGAGCAACTGGCCCGCAAGGTCAGCGTCCCGCCTTCGGGCATCGCGTCAATCGCGTTGGTGGCCAGAGCAACGACGGCCTGCTGTAATTGACTTACGTCGCCAGAGACCCTGGGTAGACCGGCGGCGGCTTCGACATCGATCTGAATATTGTTGCCACGCTGTTGATGAGTTACCAGGCGGGCCGCGGCTTTGATTATTTCGGCTACATCGACGGGGACACGTTGTCCGGCGCGCAGCCGGCTGAAATCGAGCAGGCCGTTGGTGATGTTCTTACAACGAAAAGCCTCGTCGCGAATCAAACCGAGATATTCGCGCAGGTCCGCTTCCTCAGGCGAGTTGGCGAAGGCGCCCTCTTCGATTCGCTTCTCCAGCGACTCAGCACAGGCGGCGATCGTGGCCAGCGGATTATTGATCTCATGCACTACACCGGCGGCCAACCGGCCGACCGCAGCCAACTTTTCGGCACGGGCCACTGCACGATGCGCTTTGACGCGCTCGGTTATGTTTTCGCCGACCGTGATCACATGGGTCACTTCATTGCCTTCGTCAGCTCGCATCGGAATCTTGCTGATCAGCCAGTGGTTCGTCTCGCCTGAGCTGGTGAAGGTTTCCTGCTCGACGCGATGGATCTCGCCGGTGGCGAAAACCTTACCGAACTCCCTTTCCAGTAACTCGCGGCTTTGTTTCGTCAACACTTCAAAAATATTTCGGCCCAGAACTTCACCGCGCGGCAAACCCAGTTCGCCGAGTTCCCGGTTGCGGTTCCAGGCGACAATCCGGTAATCGCGGTCGATCGCGTAAAGCGACAGGGGCAGCGTGTCGACGATCGCTTCGGTGAAGCGCTGATGCATTTCGGATTCGGCGGTGCGGCGATCGACTTCCTCCGCCAGCGTCGCCGCGGACTCGCGCGCGCCCAGGTAGAGCGACGAGATGTGCGCCGCCAGCGCCGCCTGTTGGGCCGCGGCGTCTATCAGCCGGCATTCGTCAGCGGTGCAATCTGCCGCGGCACTGAAGGCGACGACCAACGCGCCAAGAACTTTTCCACCGAATAAAATCGGCGCCAGGTATTCCGTTTCATGTTGCTGGTCGCGAATGAGAAACTCGCGTTGGTTAGTGAGGCTCTTAGCCTTTGCGGATCCAGCCGAGACCAGCCATTGTTCCAAACTTTCGAGATCGAGGAGTTCGGCGTTCTCAGCGCTGCCTTCACGATCAAAGACACAAACAGCTAAGCCGTGTCCGTTGTTCTTTACGGCGCAGGCGCTCAGCGCGGCGTTGGTTCCTTCAAAAATGGATCCCGCGACGCGACTAGCGACTTGCTCGGGATAGAGCGTGCGTAATAGGCCGCGCCCCAGATCGGCGAGGAAGCTCAACTCGCGATTGCTGCCCAGCAGTTCTGATTCGCGTTGCGCAATATTCAAGTGAGAGGTAACGCGCGAAAGCAATTCACCCGGTGTTGAGGGCTTGACGATGTAGTCGTCGACGCCGGCATTGAAGGCTTCGACTTTTCGGACTTCGCTATCACTTGCCGAGAACACCACTACCGGCAATTTCTGCATTGCCGGTTGGGCTCGCAGCAGGCGGCAAAACGTGAGCCCGTCAATTTCCGGCAGCTCGACATCGAGCATGACCAGGTCGCACGGCTGTTTGTGCAGCAGGCGCAGCGCCGAGGGCGCGTCGCTGACCGCGATCGTGCGGTGGCCCGCGTTTTCAAAAACACTACGCAGACCCTCGCGCGCCGATGCGTCATCATCGACGATCAGCAGCGTGGCGCCGGTGGTTGTTTGATTGAGCGAAATTGGCATTCCTGATCGCACGGACCATCGGTCCGTGTTCATCGCACGTTAGGTAGAGACAGGCATCGCTGAAGTTGAGGAAGGGGTAAGACAGAACCGCCCCGGGGGCGGAAAGCAAATCCAGTAATGGCCTCGGATTCAGCCGGTCAGTTGGATTACTGAGCCGGTGCGCGGGTTAGATAGAGTGTGGTCCGCGCAACCACTCTTCCAATTTGACTGGTCGAGGGGTGTATTGTCAAGAGTTTATTAGGTTTTTGGGCCAGAACGCATCGCAGTGCCGGAAGCCCGGGCGTGCAATCCCAGCGAATTCGATAGATTTAGTTTATTGCTGTGGTTACCAGGTGGCCCGCTGCGGGACTGTCACTGGGCGATTTCGCTGGATTAGATTTGATGCTCGCGGCGGGCAAGGGTCCGGTTTTATGTATTGACTTGGCGCGATACATCGCCTGATCGGCAGCCACCAGGAGTTGATCGAGAGTTTCGCCGTCGACTCCGTAGATGGATGCACCCACGCTGATGCCGACCCGGGCTTTGCCCTGGGTCCGCACGTTAATCGAAAAGCCTGACACGACCCTCTCGATACGTTCGCGCAGCTCATCGACCTGCGGACCGGCCAGGTCGGGCACGATGGCCACAAACTCGTCACCTGCATAACGCGCCAGGAAGTCGTACTCGCGTAGCTGAGCATGAACCAGGGCGGCAACTTCGCGCAGCATGCGATCACCCAGCTTATGTCCAAACGTGTCGTTAACCAATTTGAAATCGTCGAGGTCAAGCATGATCATTTGGAACGGCCTGCCGTTGCGTTTGGCGCGCGCGACTTCTTCTTCAAAGCGAACATGCAGGCTACGCGCGTTCGGCAGGCCCGTGAGTGGATCTGTAAGCGCGTTCGATTCGGCCCGAGCATGGTGCATCGCATTGCCGAGTGCGTCCGAGGCCAGGCGGGTCACGGTTTCCAGCAGGCGAATCTGATCGTCAGTGTATTCGCGGAGACTCGTCGAGTAGACCGAAAGCGCGCCGAGCAAGAGTTCGTCCTTGAACAAAGGCATCGAAGCCATCGCGCTATAGTCTCGCTCGCCGGCGAACTTCGTGTCGACGAAATCCAGGCTGGGGTGAATTCGATTCACCGATCTCCGATTTGCCAGAGCAAAACCGGTCACGCCTTCGCCGTGTGCCACACAGCGCCCGCGCAAGGCATCGGCATTCAAGCCCACAGCCAGGGCTGCGGTGGCGTAGCCTTTGACTTCGTCGTACAAATAGACGGCGCACGTGTCGAAAGGCACGATGTGTCCAACCTTGTCGACCAAAACCGAGAGAGTGTTTTCGACCTGGAGGGACGAACCAAATTTCCGCGCGATCTCGTATAGGGCGTAGACTTCGCGATGCGCGTTACGAATTTGATCGTAAGCCGCGAATGAGGTGTTTTCCCGAGCGCGAGCCACTTCGTCTTCCGCGGGCGCGATCGGGCTGGGCGATGCGCTGTTATGGATCTGATCCGCGAGACCGCGAACTGAAATCTGAGCTTCGAATTCCGGGAGGTGCTGAATAAATAAATCTACAATCGTGGGATCAAAGTGAGAGTGCGCGCCTTTCTGCAGTAGCTGGATGGCAGCGTCGCGGTTCATGCCGTTGCGGAACGGACGATCTTCGCGAACGGAATCGAAACAATCCACCACCGACATAATCCGGGCGGTGATGGGAATCTGTTCGGTCTTCAGACCATCGGGATATCCGCGACCGTCCCATCGTTCATGATGATGCTTGACGATGGGCACGACCGGATAAGGGAAATTCACGCGGCTTAGAATCTCGGCGCCCACCGTGGTATGGACTTTTGTCTTTTCAAACTCCGCCGGCGTCAATGTGCCAGGTTTGTTCAGAATGTGATCCGGAACCGCGAGTTTTCCCACGTCGTGCAGTAAAGCTCCAGCATTCAACGCGGCCAGTTCGACATCGGACAGACCGAGGAGTTTGCCCAGCCCTTCCGCATAAATCTGAACACGGCGCACGTGGTAGTGTGTAGTCTGGTCCTTGGCGTCGATCGCCGTCGCCAACGCTTCGACGGTGGCCAGATGAAGGCGGCTTAGCTCTTCCGCTTCGCGCGTCTTATTGTTAATGCGCTCGAAATAAATCTTGTAGGTCCAGAAAGTCGCGGCGATCACCGGTAGGCTGAGCAGCACATAGACGAATCCGAGCCTGGTTACTGCCGCATAGATGACGGCAGTGGCGATCGCGGATCCGAGGAACGACCACCAGGTCCACAGATAGCCGTCGACCCAGAACCTCAGAATCGGACGCCGCTTTTTAAGCGCGTAGATAGTCGAGATGGTGAAGCCATTGACGAAGTAATGCAGCATTGCCATCAAAGCTAACGCCGCGAGCAAGTGACCGAGCGGTAGCGGCACCGTCCCCAGCGGGTTCTCGGGGATGTGGGCGAACTGACCAAGAACCAGATAGAACGTGTTGCCCGCGATGAAGACCGTCACGGCCATCATGGCCGGCGCGCCGATCCAACTCGCCAAGCGTTTTGATGTTCGGCGCGAACTTACAAATGAATCTGTGATTCCAATCAGCACCGCGGCCGGCACGCCCAGGAAAAGGACGGTCAGGAAAGTGAAGGCATCGCCGGCAGTAAGACTGGATTTCGTGTTAGGGATGCGGATCGGATTTGATCCGGCTAAGATCACCAGACCAAGAAGGCCTGTGAACTCGGCCCACTGAACCGGCGAGAGAGAGACGCACCGTTGCAAGGCCCAAACAAACACGGCTGCGCCGGCACAGACCATGACAACCCAGTAGGTCTTTGCCGCGCGGTTGTAATCAGACATTTCGATCAGTTTCATTTTGTTCGTCTCACCGTCGAGGGGTAGCGAAACTTCCGGCCCTGATCAATCAATAGTTCATCGAAATTCCTTTCGTGTGGTTACCGGTTTTTAAGTCCGCGCTGAGAGCGAAATCCGGAGCAACTCGGAGTTTCGCCCTCAACGCGAGACGGGCAAGTTGGCGGCTGCTGGCATGCATCCGCCATCTGGGGTGATTACCTAAGTAGCACAGTTACCGATTTCGATCTGCGCTTTCGTTTCATTATTTTATGCGGCTAGCGGGCCCAGTGCGGTGAGCCCCGTCAGCGCGAACGCTTCCTAGCCGCGGACTTCTCTTAACAAGGCCCGTGCCGAGCCGAGATGAACACGGAATTTCTGGAAAGCCTTTACTTTAAGAGCTTCATTGGCAACCCCAGTCAACGATTGCGCGACGCGCTTTCAATGTGACAGGTCAAACTGAAGATTCGGTCAGGAGTTCGCGTATCGTTAGCAAAGAGACCAACGGCTCTGCCGACGGGTGTGCGGAAAGACGGGCTCTGCCCCCGTAGGGGCCAAATGTTTATAGTCCTCGCTCCTGACGGAGCGAAAGCCGGAGTGCTTCCGAAATCGACGCGCAGCTAAAAAAGCGACCGCCCGTCAGCTAGCGCCGAAACTGCGTCTGAAAGTTGACAACTTCTCTTTCCAGAGTGCACCTTGCAAATACTTGTGAGTAAGCCGATCTCAACCAGTTCCGAACGACCGCCCACCGTGGGTTATGGCGCGTTGTTGCGCGGTAATCGCGGATTTCGCTTTCTCTGGCTGGGCCAGGTCGTCAGTCAGATGGGCGATTGGTTTGATATGATCGCGGTTTATACGATCGCGCTGCGCCTGACGGGTTCCAGTCGCTCAGTGGCTTTAATCATGGTCGCGCGTTTTCTACCCAGCGTAGTCATGGGCCCGCTCTCCGGAGTCGTGGCCGATCGATTCAGCCGGCGATCGATCATGATAACCGCCGATCTGCTCCGCGCGATTGTGGTGCTGGGCTTTCTGCTGGTGCGCCGGCCCGATCAGATGTGGCTGGTTTATGTCCTGACAGTTTTCCAGTTGGCATTTTCAGCTTTCTTCGAGCCGGCCAAAACAGCCGCGATTCCATCGATCGTTTCCGATGGCGAGCTGGTCTCAGCCAACGCCATTGCGTCGGTTACCTGGTCCGCAATGCTGACCATCGGTGCGGCAATTGGTGGACTCGTCGCCGGCTGGTTCGGCACCAATGCCGCTTTCATCCTCGACTCGCTGACGTTCGTGGCTTCGGCATTGCTGATCGCGAGCGTTACTTTTCCCAAACGGCCGCGGCGCGCCAAAGCAAAACTGACTATTGGCAAAGCATTGGGAATTACGGACACTCTGGAAGGTGCACGATACGTCAAGAATCGCTCGCGCGTATTCGCGTATCTGATGGTGAAGCCCGCATGGGGAATGGGTGGCGGCATCCTGACCCTTCTGGCCGTGTTTGGTGAAAGAGTTTTCCCGATCGCCGGCAAGACGGCCACGGGCATCGGCGTGCTGTTTACCGCGCGGGGCATAGGCACCGCAGTGGGGCCAATTGTCGCACGCCGCTGGGCCGGGGAAACGCGCAAGCAAATGCAGAATGCGATTGGGATTGCGTTTTTGATCGGCGGACTTTTCTATATTGCCTTCGGCGTATCGCGGAATTTCCTGCTGGCACTCCTGTTCCTGGCGATTGCGCACACCGGCGGCAGCATCCTCTGGGTCTTCTCAACAGTGTTGTTGCAGCGCGAGGTCCAGGATCAATTTCGCGGCCGAGTCTTCGCCGCAGAGTTGGCGTTGCTCACGCTCACCATGGCGGCCTCAAATTACCTGGTCGGCGAGCTGATGGATCGGTTTGGGTTTTCACCCCGCGTAGTCACCGCGGGCGTCGGCGCGTTTTTTTTGTTGCCGGGACTGATCTGGTTTGTGACTGAGAAATGGTGGGATCACAAGTCGGGTCCCGTCGAGCAACTCCAGTCTCAGGCGCCGGCCAAGCTTGAAGACGCCGCTATTGAATAGAAGACAGTCAGTCTCCCGCGACGGGGCGCAGAAAATCCCACGCCTTCATGCCTGAGCTTTCATACGCCGCGATGAACGCCGGATCTCGCCGCTTCAGAGTTTCATAATCAATCCGCTTGCTGCGCGTCATCAGGCAATAAGCAAGCTCCAACGGATCCAAATGCGTGTATTGCCTCACATTTTCGAACCAGACCATGCTTTCGTAAGCCGCCGCTTGATAGTCTTCGATGACCGGCCTGCGCACTTCTTCAAAACGCCGCAAGGCCCTGCTTACATCAGTGGTCTCGTCGAAACATTGCTTCAATGCGATTGCGTCTTCCATGGCCAGCTTGGTTCCTGATCCGATTGAGAAGTGCGCCGTGTGCAAAGCATCGCCGAGCAGCGCGACGTTCTCGAAACTCCATCGCCCGTTCTTCACTAAGACAAAGTTAATCCATTTCGAATTATTTGAAAGCAGCGGATGGCCTTTCAAGTCCGGTGCGAACACCCCGGCGAGATAAACGCGTGTTTCATCATCCGATTTTCTGGCAAAGTCGGCGTTAGTCCACGTCTGCGGATCACATTCAACGATGAAAGTGCTGGTTGTCTGGTCGAATTTATAGGAGTGCGCCGCGAAGACACCAGCGGGCGTTTCCCGAAAGGCGAGCGTCAGTCCATGAAATAGCTGGTTCGTGCCGTACCAGATGTATTTGTTCGGGCGCGAGCTGAGATTGGGTTGAAAGTTCTGTTTGAAACTTTCGCGAACCAGGCTGTTGACGCCGTCGGCACCGATGAGCAGGTCGCAATCAGACTTAACTAAGTCAACATCAGCAACATCGCGGTGGAAGTTCATCGCGATGCCGAGTTCTTCACAGCGCCTTTGCAGAATCTTCAACAAACGAATGCGGGCGATTCCGGAAAAACTATTGCCATGGATGGAAATTTTGTCTCCGCCGTGAACTACGTCGACATTGTCCCAGGCTTCAAAATCGCGGGTGATTTCCGCGTGCGACGATTCATCCGCCTGGCGCAGAGCCGCAAGTGTCTTTCCGGAAAACACCACTCCCCAACCGAACGTATCGTCGGGCCCGTTGCGTTCGTAAATTGTAATTTCGTGAGCCCTGTCGGCCTGCTTCATGAGAATGGCGAAGTACATGCCGGCCGGCCCGCCGCCGATGATGTTGATTCTCATTACTTAAGCAAACGGCGTATAGAGTACCGGCTTTAGCCGGGCTTTTGGTCGCAGATTGCGCGCCTGAAATCGGTGCGCCTTTATGACCGTGGCTAACTTAACTCGTCCAGCGCAGAACCCAATCTTTCGACTCCGATCTTGAAAAGCTCAGGCTCAGCGCACATGCCGATGCGAAAGTGCCGTGGCGATTCGAAGAAGCAACCGGGCACTACGGCGGTGTCGTACTTCTTATGCAATAGATCACAGAGATCCTCGACCCGACCTTTCATCAGCAAGGGAAAAGACGTGGTGCCTGAGTTAGTTCGTACCACCCTAAGTTCTTCGCGCGTGTCGAAAAATTCGTTGAGCACTGCGCGGTTGCTCTCCAGGATCTTTTTGGCGCGGGTAATGAACTTTGGCAGTTTCGCGAGGGCAACCACGCCGAGCCGTTCGGCCGGCTGAGGTCCAACGGCACCGAATAGATCATTCAGGAGACGCATTTGTTGCGCCAATTCCGGCTCAGCTAAGATCCAACCACAGCGCAAACCGCTCAATCCATAACCTTTCGTCAGACTGCTGGTGGCGATGAACTCCCGCCCCAGATGAACTGAAGACCGCGGCGCAGCTTCGAACATCGCCTCCAGATAAACTTCGTCTACCAGCACTCGCGCGCCAACGCTGCGCGCCAACTCGCCGATTTGCCGCAGCGTTTCGTCATCCACGAGCGCGCTGCTGGGATTGTGCAGATTTGTCAGCACGATCAAACGCGTGCGCGAAGTGATCTGCCTGCTTAACTGCGCAATGTCAACGCGAAAATTATTTTCAAACGACCGCGGAAAGCGCTTAATCTCTTCTCCGAAATACTGCGCGACGGCCAGAATCGGTTCGTATGTTGGCTGTTCGATCAGAACCTCGTCGCCGTGTTCCACCGCCGCGGCCATTGCGAGGTGATTCGCCATCGAAGTGCCGCCGGAAATAGTCACGACGCGCTCCGGAGAAACCCCACAATGAGACGCCAGCCCCTCGATCAAGGGACCATAGCCATAAGCGTTGTCGCCGTTCAGATCAAGATCTTCGATCCTCGCTTCCAGCTCAGCGAACGGCAGATTGAGGATGCCGCTCAAGGCGAGATCATATTTCACTTTCGGGCGGTTCTTGGCCCACTGCATGTATGTGGATTGCGTGTTCATATCTTGAATCTTGAATCTGAAATCCTAGATCTCAAATCCGGCAACCGAGCCCTCTCTCGCGGTCGGGTTACTGCCCCGCTCTTTCACCTGAGAGGCCTCTGCGCTTTCGTAGCCAGGCCCAGACAAAATACGCCGGCAACCCGGCCAGCATAATACCGAAACTGATGGCGCTGTTGCGTGGCTCCTTGTAGATCACACTAAACGTTATGACACAGCACGCGACGATAAAGAAAACCGTCGTGAAGGGATGGCCGGGAATGCGAAAAAAGTCAGTTCCACCGCGCGCACGTTGACGTCTCCTGAATACAAACACGCACACCGCCGTCAGGGCAAAGAAAACCACGTCTACCGACACGACATAGTTCAAGATTTGTTCGAAGCGACTGGCGATCAGCGCGATGACGATTGCGAGACCGCCTTGCAGCGCTATCGCAAAGGCCGGTACGCGAGCGCGATTGAGCCAGGCGAGCCGTTTGAAGAAGAGTCCGTCGTCGGCCATCGCAAAATAGACGCGCGGCGCAGTCAACATGCTCTGACTCAAAAACCCGATCGTGGAAATGGCAATGCCGGCAGAGAGAAACCGTCCGCCTCTTTCACCCAGCGCCAAACGCATCACCGCGGACGCCGGAGTTTTCGTCTGCGCCAAACCTTGTGCGCCGAGCGCGTGCACGCAAACATAGTTCACCGAAAGATAAACCACGATCACGCCCATCACGCCGAACAACAAACCGCGCGGCAGGTTTCGGCGCGGCTCGCGCACTTCGCCGGCGACGAAGCAGGCCGTTTGCCAACCGCCGTATGCAAATTGCGCCGGAATCAGCGCGGCGCCAAAGGCGATTAGCGAATGCAGAAGTGTTGATGACGAAGTAGCCGTCGTTATCGCTTCAGACTTTGCCGGACCGGCGACCGTCAATCCGAATCCCACCAGCGCCGCAATCGCAACCAACTTCAAAATCATGAATATGTTCTGGGTGACACTGCCGGCACGCACGCCAATACAATTTATGATCGTAAGCAAAGCCAGAGCGATTGAAGCCAGCAGCGCCGCGCGAAAGTCTGTTACTCGTCTGCCTGCTAATTCAAAGACATGGTTGGCAAAGATGAGCGCGACCGCGGCCATGCCGCCGGTTTGAATCACAAACAGCAGGCTCCAGCCGTAGCCAAAGGCCACCAGTGGATGCAGCGCGTCGCGGAGATAAATGTATTGTCCACCGGATTCATGGCTCTGCGACGAAAGTTCCGCGTAGATGAAGGCGCCGGCCAGCGCAATCAAACCGCCGACGGCCCAGGCTCCCAGAATAAGTAGAGGAGTGTGTACCTGCTGCGCGACAACATAAGGATTTGTGAAGATGCCCGCGCCGATGATCCCGCCCATCACGATCATGGTCGCGTCAAAGAGACCGAGACGGCGAGCAAGGTGTAAATCAGATGAAGGTATTTTGGTGCTCACTCTTTCAAGAGTTGATTGGCGATCACCAGCTTTTGAATTTCTGAAGTGCCTTCGTAAATACGCAACGCCCGCACGTCGCGATAGAGCCGCTCGACGACTGTGCCGCGTACCAGCCCGCTGCCGCCATGAATCTGCACGGCCTGATCGACGATGCGTCCGGCGGCTTCGGTGGCGAAGAGTTTTGCCTCGCTCGCTGCTCGCGTTGAGCCTTCAGCACCGTCGTCCTTCAGATAGGCAGCGCGATAAACCAGCAGCCGGGCGGCGTCCAGTTCAGTTGCCATGTCCGCCAGCTTTTCCTGAATCAATTGATGGCCGGAAAGCGCGCGCCCGAATTGTTCGCGCGACTTGGCGTGCAGAAGGCTTTCATCCAGGGCGCGCCGCGCCATGCCACACGCGGCCGCGCCGACGCTGGCGCGAAACAGATCGAGGGTTTGCAGGCTGAGTCGCAAACCGTCTCCGGGGGAGCCAAGCATGTCTTCGGCGGGAACTTTGCAGCCTTTGAACTCCAGTTCGCCGATCGGATGGGGCGCAATCATTTCGGTGCGTTCCGCCACGCTAAAACCCGGCATCCGCGCGGACACCACGAATGCTGAAATCTCCGCGCGCCCATCTTCACGCGTTCCCGTGCGCGCAAAAACGGTGTAGAAGTCGGCCACGCCGGCGTTTGAGATGAATCGTTTGCGGCCGTCGATGATGTATGAATCATCTTCGCGGCGGGCCGTGGTCTTGAGTCCCGCCACGTCTGAGCCGGCGTCGGGTTCGGTCAGAGCAAAGGCCGCGATCGCTTTTCCATTCGCCGCGCGCGCCAGCCAGAAGTCGCGTACGTGTTCAGTAGCTGCGAGACTAATCGGGTAAGTTCCGAGTCCCTGCATCACGAAAGCGAGATCGGCGAGTGATGATGAGTACGATAGCGTTTCGCGGATGAGGCAAAAGGAGCGCAGATCGAACGGATGCCCGGGCATAGCGACGGCATAGCGCAGCAGGTCAGCTTCAAACAGCAGCATGAGGTAACCGCGCAAGGCCTCGTCGACGTCGCCTTCATCGTCGCCGGCGCGCACTTCGACTTCACGCTCGGCAAACTCGGCGACCCGTGCCGCGAGCGCGCGGTGGTCAGCGGAGAAGAATGGAGTAGTTTCGATGAAAGAGTCCATTTGGAATCACACTCATGTATTCGCTGGGAGCGCGGACGTCTCGTCCGCACAGCGCCGCAGGCGCTCATCTGCCGATTTTGAAATGACCCTTTCGCGCTTCGCGCTCAATGCGGACGAGGACGTCCGCGCTCCCAGCCATTACTTAAACTTTGCCGGCCGCTTCTCTAAGAACGCCGCATGCGCTTCGCCAAAGTCCGGGGTCTGCATGCACAGAGCCTGGGCGACGGCTTCGGCTTCCAGCGCGCTCCCAAATCCCATGTGCATTTCGCGATTCAGCATTTCTTTTGTTTTCGCCAAGCCCAGCGCCGGGCCGCGCGCCAGCTTCTCTGCGAATTCGCGCGTAGTGCTTTCCAACTGATCACGCGGCACGACACGATTGTAGAGTCCGATTTTTTCGGCTTCTAAAGCTGAAATGAAATCGCCGGTCATTAATAACTCAGTCGCTTTCGCCAGTCCAACCACTCGCGGCAACAGATAAGTCGCTCCCATATCCGTGCCCGCCAGTCCTACCTTCACAAAGATGAAGGCAATCTTTGCTTCTTCAGCAGCAATCCGAATGTCGCAAGCGAGCGCGATGCAGGCGCCGGCGCCGGCAGTGGTGCCATTCAGACTGGCGATGATTGGTTTAGGCAGCGCGCGCATGTTGTGAATCAATTCGCACGTCAGCCGGGTGAAATCCAAAAGGCCTGCCGCGTCACGGCCCTGCAACTCGCCGATGATGTCGCGCACGTCGCCGCCCGAACAGAAGGCGCGGCCTGCACCCGTAATCACCACTACGCGGACGTCTCTTTCATCGCGAAGGGCAGCGAAGAAGTCAGTCAGTTCGCGATAGACTCCAAACGTGATCGCGTTCAGACGCTCAGGACGATTGAGCGTAATCGTCGCGATGCCGTCATGCTGCTGGTAGAGAAAGGTTTTCGGGTTCATCGCTTCAAATTTGCGCCGTCGTTATTTGTCAATGCGTTCCTCCTGGAACAATATCTTCGCCGGCAGCGCTCCGGCTTTCAGCACTAAAGCCAGATCTTCCGCGCTTTGTTTGGTGAAGCGGCCGTCTATCACTCCCTGATCATAAATCTGCGACTTGATATAGGCGACTGACTTCACCTCGTCGTTGAGCACCACTCCCATATATTCGTTGATGTTCGCTCCGGTCCACGCTCCAAACTTTTCGGCGCCGGTCTTATTAAGCGAGAATGCGATTTGATAGTCCGACCCGTTGGCCTGGGCTGGTACGGCTCGAGCATCCCTAAGTTCGTTGCCATTGACGATTGGCGGCAACTCCACCACCACCCATTTATTCGCCGCACCGGGGCTGGCTTCGCGATCGGTGTAAGGCAAGATCCGGCGGTTCGGTGGTATGGTTCCGTTACTGTTCAAAGACGCGACGGCCTCGTCATTTGTCGCGTAGGTCTGAACCGGCGACGGACTGCCCTGGCTGATGACGTGCGCCAGCTCGAGCTTGCCGCCGGTTGAAATCAGGGCCTTGAGGCGTTCAGGATCCTCGACTTTTGGGAGGTCCAGCAGGATTTGGCCGTTGCTCTGAGGTGTAATCTGAAACTTCGCCACTCCGAATGCGTCAAGTCTTCGTTCGATCACATCGGCTGCCTGTTTTGTCGCGGCGGCCAGATCCGGGGTACTAGGGTCGACTGCCAGTACCAGATGCCAGGTCAAAGGCGCTCGCCGCGCGTATATGACTAATGCGCCCACCACAGCTCCCGCGCCAAACAGGAAGATAAGAAATCCGATCACGAGCCACGGCAGAATGTTTCTCTTTCCGGTGATGGTGCTTCCGCGCGATGTGCCATCGTTGATTGGTGCAGCAACCGGCGGGAGTGGCTGCTTGATCGTGGGGATGGGTTCAACAGATGCTGGCATGACCAGCGTCGGCGGAACTGGTTCCCCAGGCGACATCTCAATGAGGTTGCTACCGTCGTCGAGACAGAAGCGCAGAGCGTCCTCGTTGTAGACTCGGCTGCAAATGGGGCAACGTTTCATTTCAGAACTGCCGTCCCCTCGATTTCCACCTTAGCGGCGTCTTCGAGCAGGCCCTTCACTTCCAGCAGGACCATTGCCGGAAAATGCTTGCCCATGCGCGCGCGATACCGCTCGCCGATCTCTTTCCTGCGGGTTTTGTATTCGTTCTTATCGGTAACGTAAATCACCAACCGCGCAATTTGTTCCGGCTTGCCGCCTACTTCGATCACTACGGAAATCACGTTCGCGAGCGCGCGATCGAACTGTTCGACCAGGTCCGCGCTGACGAGTTTTTGATTCTGGTCCCAACCGATCTGGCCCGCGACGAAAAGCAGACGCCCGCCGGCTTCCGTTAGGACGCCGTTTGCATAACCGCGCGGAGCGCCGAGTGATTCCGGATTGATAATAGTGAAGCTCATTTGGCTTGAACGATCTCTAACTGGTTCCCGCCCGGATCGCGCACATAGAAGCGCGGCGAGCTCGGAACCGGGCGTGGGTCGGGAATAATCCGCACGCCTGCCTCACGAAATTTCTTTTCCGCTGCGCTTAGATCATCAACGGTTAAGCAGACGTGACGCGAGCTGGCAGTGTTGGCTGACTGATCTTCGATCGACAGATGCAATTGATTGGCGCCGATCTGGTACCAGGCGCCGCTCTGGCGGGACGCGGCCGGCTTTGGCACCTGTCGCAGACCGAGTACCGAACCGTAAAATTCTTTTGTCGCCGCTTCGAGTGCGGGCGCGACGGTTACGTTTACATGATGGAGTGCGGTGACCATTATTGAATTTTGAAGTGCGGATTCTCAATGATGCCGAAGACGTTGCCGAAAGGATCTTTGACAGTAGCGACTTTGATTCCTTCGCCTACCTCCTGGACCGCTTCGTGAACGGTGGCGCCCAGTTCGATAATCCGCTTGAATGCGACTTCGGCGTTTTCCGCGCCCCAGTAAGCAACCGCGCCATCGGCCTTATCGCCGTCGCTGTTCGCGCCAGGCTGCAAACCCAGCTCGTAACCGGCAACATTGAAACCGACGTAAAAAGGCTCGTCAAAGTAAGGCTTTACGCCAAGTACCTCACCGTACCAGCTCTTGGCCTTGTCGATGTCGTCCACATGATAGGTCGCAGTTCTTAATCCAAGAAACATTTTGCCTCCTGGTGTGCAGATAATTGTTTCTTCTTGGCGTCTTTGCGCCTTGGCGTGAAATAGTCTCTCTCGCAAAGGCGCAAAGCTCGCAAAGAAATCGCTAGCGCCCCGGGTCCTGTATCCGAGCATTAAGTTCGGCCGACCGGTTCCGCGGCACGCTCAAGCTCTGCCAGTCACTGGATTTGAAATGCTTGGCCAGAAAAACGATCTGCCCCGTGTGATAAGCATAGTGAGCAAGCTGGCGATTGATGGCCTGAATCACCGTGTGATCCTGGCCGCGAATCGTGACGGTACGCATCAGATCATCGGGCCCTAAAGGCTCCACTGTATCAAACACGCACTGCCAACCCTTCTCCCAGTAAGCGATCATGTCGTCCCTGGTCGCGCCGGGCAACATTACGAATTCAATGTCGCGATTGCGTTCAGGCTTTTCGCCATCGGTAGTCAGAAAATCAGTCCAGCGCGAGAGCATGTTGCCGGCCATGTGCTTGATGTTGACGGCGATGCTGTTCGATTCCTCGTCAATTGTTTTGAAAAAGTCCTCGTCGCTCGTTTGCGCAAACGCGCGTTCCGCGAGTGTTTTGTAATCGCGAAAGGTCCGAAGCGCATCAGCGAGATAGTGTTGGCCGGGTGTTTGATCGGACATAGAGTTTAGTTAGTTAGCCTGCGGAGCAGGCGAGAGCATAAAGCCTGGGGCGTGAGCCCCAGGAAGTCAATTAATTAATAATCAGAGCCCGCGAAGCGGGCGACAGCGCCAATGCCGACGACTGCTTTCAAGAATCCACGATTGCCTTAGTCCGAGGCTGTCGCTCGCTTCGCGAGCTTGGGTTTCTTTTTTGGCCCTTTTCCTGGGGCTCACGCCCCAGGCTTTATGCTGTCACCGGCTTCGCCGGCTTCCGGCTCGTTACGAAGCCATTTCATAAGTGCTTCCACACGAGGGTTCTTCGCAGTCTGCTCAGCGTCATTGGGAGTTTCATTTCGAAGCCATTTTCTTAATGCTTCGACTGCGACTCGTGATTGCTCTCCCGATCGCATGTCCTTTATCGCTACCTCTCCGCGCGTCCGTTCATCATCTCCGATGATCACCACAAATGGTATCCCACGTGCCGAAGCATACTTAAACTGCTTTCCCATTTTATCAGCATCAGGATAGAGATCGACACGCAGGCCCTTAGTTCTCAACTCAGTCGCCATCGCAATCGATTCGCCAACAGAATCTTCATTCCAAATCGTTACCATCACATCCGCCGGCGACGAAATCAACTGAGTGGGAAACATCTCGCGTTCGCTCATCACCACGATGATACGTTCCAGGCCGAGCGAGAAACCACACGCCGGAACATCTTTGCCGAGAAACATGCCCACCAGATTATCGTAACGCCCGCCGCCCCCCAGACTGCCAGCGAGATCAGCGACGTTAATTTCAATGATCGCGCCGGTGTAGTAAGCCAGCCCGCGTGCCAGAGTTGGATCCAGCTTGATTCGCTGGTCGGTTCCATTGGCATTCGCAAACTGGAAGACCTCGCGCAGGTCATCAACTCCCTTTGCGCCTGTTTCATGCGCGCCAATAAACTCGACCAAACGTCCCAGGACGTTCGCGTTGTAGGCAACGCGTTCTGATCCCGCTTCGCCGACATCAACGAATCCGGCAGCGCGCTCAATTCCGGCCAGGCCCTCGAAAAACCACATTAGCTTGCTCGCTGATCCGCCGGTAATGCCGCGCTCGTTCAATTCGCGAGCGACATCCTCGGGCCCGGCTTTGTCCATCTTATCGAGAGCGATCAGCGCGTCGGATTGTTTGTCGGCGGCCACGCCGGCTTGATCGAGAATGCCCGCTAGCACCTGTCGATGATTTAAGCGAATCACAAAATCTTTGAAGCCCAACGCGACCAAAGCATCGCTGGCGGCGGCGATCAATTCCGCCTCGACGACCATCGAACGCGAGCCCAGCACATCAACGTCGCACTGATAGAACTCGCGAAACCGGCCGCGCGCGGGGCGATCGGCGCGCCAGACAGGTTGGATTTGATAGCGCTTGAAAAATTTCGGCAGTTCGTTTTGATATTGAGCCACCACGCGCGCGAGCGGCACGGTCAAGTCATAGCGCAGTGCCAGATCGGCCTCGCCGGTTTTGGCATGCTCACCGCGCTTGAGAATTTTGAAGATGAGCTGGTTGCCTTCTTCGCCATACTTGCCCATCAGGGTTTCGATGTTTTCGACGGCGGGAGTTTCGAGCGGCTCGAAACCGTAACGCTCATACACTTGCTTGATCACCCCGATGACGTACTCGCGTTTGCGCACGTCGGCGGGCAGAAAATCGCGCATGCCGCGCGCTGGTTGTGTTTTAGCTGATGACATTCGAGATGCTCTGGTGTAAATCGCGGGCCATCATAACCTGAAACTGTGTCGGGTCAGTAGCGCAGGCGCCAGAAACAGCGTGTCCGCAGATTTCACAGATTTCACAGATTAGAGAACGCGGACTCAGAGACAAAGAGAGTTAATGACATACTCAGAAAGCGGCCCGGTAAACTTGGTTGCTGAAATTCCTCCATCTGTGAAATCTGCGTAATCTGCGGACAATGTCGTGCACCTTGAATCTTTGTAACTTTGCGGGTATAAGCAACGTCAATTCAGTCAAAGTTCGTCTGCTTTGGTTTTTACGGTGAACGAGCCACGTTCAAAATCAAATTTTCCGATAGGAGCTTCGAAATGATCCGACGCCAACTTGCCGCCACCCTTCTGCTTTTCGTCCTAATCAGTCCGTACGCCGCGTTGGGGCAACAACCCGGGCCGCCACCCGCGCTTGATCCCAACGATCCGATCGAACGAATCAAGGACGAAGGCATGAAACGCTCGCAGGTGATGCAGACGCTTTCTTATCTGAGCGATGTCATTGGCCCGCGACTGACTGCGTCTCCGAACATGAAACGCGCCAACAACTGGACGCGCGAGACCCTGGAGAAGTGGGGCATGCAGAACGCTCACCTGGAACCGTGGGGACCGTTTGGTCGCGGCTGGACTTTGAAGAGATTTAGCGCCCAGGTAACCGAACCTCAGGACATTCCGCTGATTGCTTATCCGAAGGCGTGGTCGCCGGCGACAAATGGCGCCGTGACCGGCGACGTCGTTTATCTCGACGCCAAGACCGAAGCGGATCTGGAAAAGTATAGAGGCAAGCTGAAAGGCGCTATCGTCCTGACCCAACCAACGCGCGAGTTGAAGGCGCGTTTCGATCCGCTGGGCACGCGTCGCGACGAGAAGAACCTTTTGGCGTTGGCCGATGCGCCGGCTCCCGGCGGCGGCCCCAATCGCGGCGGCGGTGGCGGTGGTTTCCGCATGACGCCTGAGCAACGCGCGGCGCTACAGTTCAACGTGCGCAAGCTGATGTTCGCCCAGGAAGAAGGCGCGGCCGTGTTGGTTGACGGCAGTCGCGCCGGCGATGGCGGCACGATCTTTGTGCAGCAGGCGACCGTGCCTCAGCCGGTTCCTGACGTTCCGTTTGGTCCGGGCGCCCCGCGTCAGAAGGCGGCCTATGACAAAGACGCGCCCAAGATTCTGCCGCAAATCGTGGTGGCGAATGAACACTACAACCGCATCGTGCGCATGCTGCAAGCCGGCGAACAGGTGAAGATGGAAGTAAACATTGGTGTTGAGTGGCAGGACGCCGACCCGATGGGCTATAACACGATCGCGGAAATTCCCGGCAGCGATCCGACTCTGAAAGATGAAGTCGTAATGCTCGGCGGGCACATGGATTCGTGGCACGCGGGCACCGGCGCAACCGACAACGGCGCCGGCGTTGCGGTGGCTATGGAAGCGATGCGCATCATTCAGACGCTCGGTTTGAAACCGAAGCGCACGATTCGCATCGGACTGTGGACTGGAGAGGAGCAGGGGCTGCTCGGGTCTACTGCTTACGTCGCGCAGCACTTTGGAAAGCTCGAGCCCGGCAATCCCGGCGTCGTGCCTCCGGGCACGCCGAACAGCCAGCCCGCCGCGCCGCCCCGGCTTGTGACCACGCCGGAGTATGAAAAGTTTGACGCCTATTTCAATCTCGACAACGGCACCGGCAAGATTCGCGGAGTCTATTTGCAGGGCAACGAAGGCGTGCGGCCGTTGTTTCGGCAATGGCTGATGTCTTTCCGCGATAAGCCGGGTGAAAATGTTTGGAGCGCGAACACGCTGTCGATTTCGAATACGGGCGGCACAGATCATCTTTCATTCGATCGCATCGGTCTGCCGGGGTTCCAATTCATTCAGGACGAGATTGAATACGACACGCGCACGCACCATTCGAACATGGACGTGTTCGATCGCATTCAGGCAGACGATCTGAAGCAGGCGGCGACGATCATGGCCACGTTCGTTTACCTGACCGCGATGCGCGATGAAAAGATTCCGCGCAAGCCAGCCCCGGGAAGGTGATTTGTCAGAACCGCCTGCGGTAGCGGGCGGTTAAATTCGCGCCGTGGCTCGCTGAACGCGAACGCGCTTCTTCTTTCCCTGGATTGTGGTGACTAGAGGAGTTCAACCGCCCGCTACCGCAGGCGGTTCTGACAGATGCGCCACAACTTGCGCTACTTAAGAATCACAACTTCCAGCCAGTAGCGTCTCAACTTGTCGCGATTCGTTTTACGGTAGGCTGAATAATCGCGCGCGATACCCTCATCGGGATGGGCGAAGAGGATGTAGGGTTCCAACAGGCCTGTGTCGTTCAGGTTCTTCAGGTTTTCCAGCGAGACGGTCAGTTTCTTGATGCGCTTATCTTTGATTTGGGTTTGAACCGATTCCGATACTCCGGCGAGAGCTTCCAATTCCTCGGCCAGGCTATGACGATAAACCGGCTCGTGGGGATACGCCTTCGCGAACTTATCGCTGCGGCTCCCGTCCTTCTTATTCAGCCATCTCGCGCGGATGATTCCATAAACCATCCAGGCCGCCGATCCATCATCGTCGCTTTTTAGTGCCGACGGGTCGATAGTGATATTTACTTCGCCGGGTTTGTTTGATGTCACACCGGATGGAATATCGATCCGGGGATGTCCCAGGGCGACCTTATGTCGGTCGGCCCATTGCGTCAGGCCGACATAAGCCCGGCGGTTAAAAGGGTCGGCTACGATGGCGTCGACGAATTTGTCGCGGGCGTCGGTAGACTTGCCTTGCGCGTCCAGGGCATCACCCCAATAGCGATACGCTGTTTCCCGGTTTGCGTCTATCGCCACCGCTTTCGCAAACCAGACCCCAGCGGCGTCAAAGTGTTCAATGCGATACTGAGGATCGGTTGAGTTGTAACCCTTCTTGAATTCGGCGTCGCCCGCATAAAGCGCGGCGTCGTAAAGGTGTGGATCCAGCTCCAGCGCGTGTTTGTAGGCCGCGATTGCCTTGTCCATATCGCCGCGCACAAAGGCAGCCTCACCTTCGCGCATGGCCGCCTCGGCAGCCTGGATACTGGAAAAAGGAAGCTGGGTGGCATCCGGCGCCGACAACGCATCGAGGGCCATGGCGGTGAGATTGCTGTTGTCGCCCAGTGACCTGGACCGCAGCAGCGTGGTGCGAGCCCGATCACGCATCTGCTGGCGAACAGCCGGATCTTTTTCGGTTGCCGAGCTGGCGTAAAGAGCAAAACCCAAACGCGAAAGAATGACCGGGTCGTTAGGATTAGAGGCCGCCAATTTTTCGAGCAATGGCAAAGCAGCGGCAAAGTTATTCGCCTCGTAGAGGTCCAGCGCGCGTTGTCGTTCTGACGGATCCTGCCTTAAACGGGCGGCGCTAACCGGTGCTGAAAGCATGAGCCCGGCAATCATCACCAGACAAGCATTGAGGAAGATTCTTTTTGCGGTTAAGCTTTGATTGCGCATTCTGAGAACCTAATTTGAGTCCAGGCCGGGGAAGCTTTTTTTGAGACGGCGCAAGTCTAGGGCTAACTTCAGAAGTCTGTCAACGCATTTATATTAGCGATCGTCCGCGAAAAAATGACGATGTCTCATTTGCTGGAGGTAAGGAATCTGGCGACCCACTTTCCCACGCGTGAGGGATTGGTGCGCGCCGTTGACGGGGTCAGCCTCTATCTCGATCGCGGGGAGTTACTCGGATTAGTGGGAGAATCCGGCTGCGGCAAGTCGATGACCGCGCTATCGATAATGCGTCTGATCGACCCGCCGGGAAAAATCGTTTCCGGCGAGATTCTTTTCGACGGCCAGAACCTTCTGCAGCTCTCGAACTCCGCGATGCGCGACGTGCGCGGCAACGATATCGCGATGATCTTTCAGGACCCAATGACTTCCCTGAATCCCGTCTTTACCGTGGGCGAGCAGATTGCTGAGGCGCTGCGTCTGCATCGCGGGCTGTCGCGCAAGGAAGCTCGCGCCGGCGCCGTTGACGCGATGCGGGAAGTTTCGATACCCGATCCCGCCTTGCGCGCCGACGACTATCCGCATCAATTGTCCGGCGGCATGCGACAGCGCGTGATGATTGCGATGGCCCTGGCCTGTGATCCGAATTTGCTGATTGCCGATGAGCCGACCACGGCGCTGGATGTTACGATTCAGGCACAGATTCTCGAGTTGCTGAACGGCTTGCGGCGGACGCGCGATCTGGCAATTCTCTTAATCACGCATGATCTCGGCGTGGTGGCCGAAGTCGCCGACCGGGTCGCCGTGATGTACACGGGAAAGATCGTCGAAGAAGCGTCGGTAGCAGAATTGTTCGCGCGACCAAAGCATCCCTACACCGAAGGCCTGCTGCGTTCTGTGCCTAAGCTGACCGCCGAACACGTGGCCAAATCCGAACGCTTACAGACGATCGAAGGCACGGTGCCAAAGCCGACCAGGCTGCCGGCGGGTTGTCATTTCGAACCGCGCTGTCCGTACCGCATGCCGCGCTGTAAAGAAGGTGAGATTCCGCTTTATCCGGTGGGTGATTCGGTTACGGTACGGTGCGTTTTGTTTGATCCGACAGTGACCGCCGGTGCGTCGCTGCAAAGTAATGTTCGTAACCGTGAAGGACCTTAAGGAACGATCATTCTGGTTTAGGTCCTACGAAAAGAGACTCCGATTCGATCAAAATGACGCCCAACCAAAACCACAACGACCCACTCGTTCGCGTCCGCGGACTGGTAAAGCACTTTCCCGTCGAAAACAGCGACGATGTCTGGCGCGCGGTCGATGGCGTCTCGTTCGAGATTTTGCGCGGCGAGACACTCGGGCTGGTCGGTGAATCCGGCTGCGGCAAATCCACGGCCGGTCGTTGCCTGCTGCGTCTGATCGAACCTACCAAAGGCAACATTAAATTCGAGGGTCGTGATGTGACGGCGATGGGTAAGAGCGATCTCCGCCAGTTGCGGCGCCAGATGCAAATCATTTTTCAGGATCCGAATGCCTCGCTGAATCCGCGGATGAAAGTTGGCGATATCGTGGCTGAGCCGCTGGTCATTCATAGTATCGGAAACAAAGAAGCAAGGCGCGAACGCGTCGCCTGGCTGCTCGGCAAGGTCGGTCTGGACCCCGACTTTATGAAGCGCTACAGCCACGAATTCTCCGGCGGGCAACTGCAACGAATCGGCGTCGCGCGCGCGCTGGCGCTGAACCCAAAGTTGATCGTAGCGGACGAGCCCGTCTCAGCACTCGATGTCTCAGTTCAGGCGCAGGTGGTCAATCTGCTGCAAGATCTACAGAAGGAATTCGGGCTGACTTACCTTTTCATTTCGCACGGCCTCGCGGTGGTCGAGCACATTTCAAACCGTGTGGCGGTGATGTATCTGGGCCGCATCGTCGAGATTGCCGACGCGAAAGATCTCTACGCGCACCCAATGCATCCGTACACGATGGCGCTGCTTTCGGCGATTCCGATTCCCGATCCGCAGATTAAGCGCGATCGGATTATCCTCAAGGGTGATGTGCCCACGTCGCGCAACCCGCCGTCGGGTTGTCGCTTTCGCACTCGTTGTCCGATAGCTATTGACGAATGCGCGCAAATCGATCCAGAGTTGCGCGAAATTACTCCGGGCCACTCAGTTGCTTGTATTCGCGTAGATGGTTATCAAAGCGCTTTGCCAGTTGAGCCGCCCATCGGATCGAACGCTTCGACGGGCGATTGAGCGCGCTGGCGGACTGGGATGTCCGCGCTCTGAGAGAAATCCCTTCACCGATCTGAAATGAAAACTTGCCCAACTTGTAATCGAACCTACGCTGACGCGCTGCGGTTTTGTCTGGAAGACGGCGCGACGCTGGTTCGTGCTGAACAAGGGGCCGGCCCGACGATGACCATGCCCGCGCAGCCGGCTTTTCAGCCGCCGCCGCCACCGCCCACTCTGCAAATGCAGGCCAAGCCCTCGATGTCGGTTGGCGGTACGCTGACGCGGGCGTTCTTTGCGCCAGGCCGAGTGTTTGATTCATTTCGCGAATTGATGACGTTTTCGCCGGCAGTGGTGCGCTTTCTGATTGCGGCCGCAATCATTCTGATTGCCGTCGTCGCTTACAACGTCATTTTCCTGGCGAGTGTCGGCTCAGAGCAGCTTGCGCGCGCGTCGATGGCAGTCTCGCCGCAAGCTGCCAAAATGTCTCCTGATGTGAAAGAGCGTGCGCTGCAGATGCAGCAGAGTCCGACTTTCCAGGCCTTCACTCTGATCATGCGCTTTGGTTTGCTTATTCTCTTCACGTTGGCGAGTTTCTTTCTCGGGGCCTTGATTTACTGGCTGGGCGCGCTGCTCATGAAATCAAAGATCAAGTACATGCAGGCGTTGCTGGTGTGGACCTACGCGAGCCTGCCGGTGATAGTCATCTGGCTGTTGGCGAACACTATCGTGCTATTGGTCTGGCCGCCGTCGACGAACATGGCGATCGTCACGGGCGCAAACGGCGTAGTACACGCCAATCTCGGCGCCCTGTTCGATGTTACGAGCCTTCCCATTCCCGTCTATGTCGTCGCCCTGGGCGCCTTTGATTTGTTTGAGTTCTATGGGCTGGGGCTGGCAATCCTTGGCTTGCGTAAAGTCGCTCGGATTCCCTGGATCGGATCATTCGGGATCGTGATTTTTGTCTGGCTGATTGGCGTGATGTGGCGTATTTCGACTGCTGGCCTGGTGTCTGCGTTTATGAAGTAACGTCCTGAAAGATGAACCCCCGCCGAGCAGCGAAGCAGATCGGATTATTGAAAACTTCCAGTCACTCTGGGACTGAAACATCGCGCGCGGCGAGCGCGTAAGAACGTCAACATGAAATCATTGCGGACGGTAACGCAGTCTCCCCGTCCTCTTAAATCAAATCGGAGGAAAACTCATGAGCGATCCTAATCAGGTATTTCAAGCACCGCCACCGCCGCCTTTTGCTCCCACGCCGCCACCGCCGGAAGTCGAGATGTCTATGCCCCAGACCCTGACCGGGATCTTCTTTGAACCCGGCCGAGTGTTTGAAGCCTTGCGCTCACGGCCGAGGTTCCTGATCGCGGGAATTATCATGCTGTTGCTAACCATTGGCGTTACCGTGGCGCTCTATCAGCGAGTTGATATGGGCGAGTTCATCCGTCAGGAAATGGATAGATCGCCCCGCAATGCCGCGATGCCACCGCAACAGAAGGAGATGGCCGTCAAGATTGGCAAGATCGTCGGCGGAATCATCGTGCCCGTGTTTGTGATAATCGGAATCGCCGCCGGCGCCGCCATTTATTTGCTGGCGGTGATGGCATTCGGCGGGACGATCACTTACAAGAGGGCACTGGCAGTTTGGGTTTATTCGTCGCTGCCGCCCGCGGTTCTGGGAACTATAGTTGCGCTGCTGGTGCTGTTCTTGAAAACAGCGGACACGATTGATCCCAGGCACTTGCTGGTCACCAACCCCGGCGCCTTCATGAATCCGGAAGCGTCGCCGGCGCTGACTACGTTACTGTCTCAATTCGACATCCTGAGATTTTATGGCATGTTCCTGGCCGCGATTGGTTTGCGGAAAGTCGCGAAGATTTCTTCAGGTTCAGCCTGGACCATCGTGATCGGCCTCTGGCTAATCTGGGTAATCCTCTTGGTAGCGAAGGCCGCGATCTTCGGTAGTTAGTTGGACTGTCAGAAGCCCGACCCGGGGTCCCCGGCGGGGCAGCCCCGCTGGGGTGGAGGCGGTGAGGGAGGGCAAGCGTGGGTTCCACTCATCACGGGCAGCGGATCTTTGTTGATTGAGTGTATGGCACCTGGCCCTTGCTTACGCGCGGGCTTCTGACACTATTCGTACCTCAGCGATTCAATCGGATCGAGCCGCGCGGCCTTCCACGCCGGCCATAATCCAAAGACCATGCCGATACCGACGCTGGCGAAGAAGCCCGCCGCCGGGGCCCAGAGCGGCACGTACGAAGGCATGATCAGTTTTACCAGTAGTGTCAGCAACCAACCGATTGCTAATCCCACGAAACCGCCGAAGCCGGTGAGGGTCATCGCTTCAATTAGGAATTGCCACAGGATATCTTTGCGCCGCGCGCCGATCGCTTTGCGGATGCCAATTTCACGCGTACGCTCGGTCACTGAGACGAGCATGATATTCATGACACCGATGCCGCCCACCATCAAGCCCACCGAGGAAATAACCACCATGGCGACCGCGATGCCGCCGGTGATGGAGTGAAAGGTGCTGATTAGATTTTCAGTGGTCTCGATGCCAAAATTATCAGGGGCCCCGAAGGGAACCTGACGACGAACGCGCAGCATGTCAGTCACCTGATCCATGGCCTCTTGCATCATTCCGGGCCTGGCCACAGCCAGCACATACACATCATCAGAGTTGGGTTTCAGTTTGCGTGCGTTGTTGTAGGGCAGGTAGATGACGTTGTTCTGGTCATCGCTGCCGCCGGTAAAGAGGAATTGCTCGCGCTTTTGCAGGATGCCAACCACGCGGTATTCCTCAGATCCGATCTTAATCGTATTGTCCAAAGGGGAGCCAAACGGAAAGAAGTCATCGGCCACCTTTGAGCCAATCACACAGACATTCTGATTCTGATCATTTTCAAATTGTGAGAAAAAGCGTCCTTCAGCGACGACTTGCGTGCCGGCCTTTTCAAATTCAGGCAATGTGCCCTGCAACCCTACGGAAGCGGAAGTTTTGCCACCGCCGCTGACCAGGATTTTCTTTCCAAAGAAGTTGTTGGTGATCTCAAGGAAAGGGACGGCAACTTCTACTGTCGGCAATTTGGAAAGCGCGATGGCATCGTCGTAAGTCAGGTTCTTTCGCAAGCGCTCTTCACGTGAGAGGCGGCCGACGTGAATGCCTGGATTGTATTTGCTGATGTACATTGAGCGCGTGCCGAAAGATTCGACTTCTTTGGTAAAGGCGGTGTCGATCCCACTAATAATCGAGGCAATCAGCATCACCGTGACCACGCCGATAATCACTCCGATGATTGTCAGGAATGAACGCAGCTTGTTGGCCCGCAGCGTAGCCAGGGCCAGCCAGAGATTTTCCAGTATGTCGCTTCTGAGTAGCTTCATTGTCTTGATCCTTCGCTAGCCGTCGGCGCGTAAAGCCTCAATCGGATCCAATCGAGCCGCTTTCCAAGCGGGCACGATTCCGGAAAGGACTCCCACCCCGCCCGACGCCGCCAGGGCGCCCAACACCGCGAGGATCGAAAGGTAAGTGGGAAAAAAGGTCGCGGTAACAATCTTGCCCACGACCCACGCGAGAAATATTCCTACCGCGCCGCCGATCGTGGCTAAGGTTAAAGCCTCGAACAAAAACTGTTTCAGGATGTCGGCCTTCCGGGCTCCGAGTGACTTGCGCAGCCCGATCTCCTTGGTTCGCTCTGTCACTGAAACCAGCATGATATTCATAATCACGATGGCGCCTACGATCAGCGCAATTCCGGGAACGAAAATGGCCACCAGAAAGATCGTGCCGAAAAGTCGATCGCGTAAACCGGTGATCGCATCGGGCGTAACAATGCCAAAATTATCTTTCTCGTTCGGACCCAGATGCCGGCGCGCACGCATCAGGAATCTCGCTTCCTCAACGGCGTCGTTAAAAGTCTCATCCGTTTTTGACGTCGCGGTAAAGTAGAGCGAGCGCTGCCGAATCAGAGGGCCAAAATCGAGCGAGTATGTTTTCAGCGGAATTACGATGAAGTTGTCCTGCGGAATACCGAAGACTGTACCCTTAACCTCTTCTACTCCGATGACCCGGTAAGGCAAGCCACGGATCGAAATCTCGCCGCCGATCGGATTACCGCCCGGAAAAAGTTTGGTGGCGATGTCCGCGCCGATATAAGCCACGCGCGCAGCGCCGTCGGCTTCAATATCGGTAAAAAACCGGCCATCGGCGATGTTGCGATTGTCGATGTCCGCGGTATTCGAGGTAGCTCCGCTGACAAAAATATCCTCCAGCACCTGATCGTTTCGTTTGACTTCTGAAGGCGTGCCGCGCGCTTTCGCGCCGAGCTTCGCGATGAGCGTCGCACGTTCTTTCAGGTATTCGTAATCCTCAAGCGTAAGATCTTTGTTGCGTCGCTGCGCCGCCGCGATCGTGTCCGTGTCTTTGAAATCTTCGAATGGATTGAAGCGTTGGACCGAAAACGACTTGGCCCCGATGCCGGCGATTTTTTCGTCGATGTAAACGTTGAAACCCTGGATCAGCGAAACCACCGTCACAAAGGCGGTCACGCCGACGATCATGCCCAGCAGAGTCAGCGCCGAACGCAGCTTGTGCGCCCAGATTGCCGCCACCGCAACTTTCAAAATTTCGATTAGCTTCACTGTTAGTTAATACGGCCTACAGAGGATTTGGTTACGCTTTGAGAGCTTAGGGCTTAAAGCTTCGAGCTTCGAGTGTAGAGCTTCGAGCTTCGAGCTTCGAGTGTAGAGCTTTGGCCAAAGATTCCAAATTCTCTACCAAGTCCAAAGCTCTAAATACTAAGCTCTAAGCCCTGCCCTCCTTCATTCGTACCGTAGCGACTCAATAGGATCCAGCCGCGCTGCCTTCCACGCCGGCCATAATCCGAAGATGATTCCGACGGCGGCTGAGATTCCTACGCCCACGACTATGGCCCACACCGGAACGAACGCCGGCAAGGGCGAGTACTTGTTCATCAGAATACTGGCTAGTTCGCCGATCGCCAGTCCGACCAGGCCGCCGATAGCTGTCAGCACCACGGCTTCGATCAAAAATTGCGAAAGAATATTCAGACGTGTCGCGCCCACAGCTTTGCGCAACCCAATCTCCTTCGTCCGTTCAGTAACCGACACCAGCATGATGTTCATCACCCCAATGCCTCCAATCATCAGCGCCACGAACGAAATCGCGGTCAGCACCAGATAAGTCGCGCCGGTAAGTTGATTGTAGACATCCAGCAGCGCGTCCTGTGAAGAGATGCCAAAGTTATTCGTCGCTCCGATGGGCACACGTCGCCGGCGGCGCAGGATGTCGGTCATCTCATCGACCGCGGACTTGACGTAGGCGCGCGATACGGGCCGGACAATGATGACGTAGATGCTCTCGGGAAAATGCAGCTCGGGGTAGTACTTTTCAAACGTCTTGATGGGAATGAAGATCGAATTGTCGCGCGACTGGCCAAGAAAGTTTCCCAATGGCTCCATCACGCCAATGACGCGAAAGGGCCGGCCGGCAATCTTTACTTCTTTTCCCAGCGGATCCGTGAATGGAAAAAGGGCCCGCACCAAATCCTGGCCGACCACGCAGACGTTGGACTTTTCCTGAACGTCCAGATCCGTGATGAAGCGGCCGCGGCCGACATAGCTTGATTGCGTGAATTCGTAATACGGCGTGACCCCGAGCAGGATCGGAGTGTCGCTCTGCTTGTCTTCAAACCGCACCGTCTCGGCAATCTTGCGATAGAGTGGAGAGACGCTCAACACCGAAGGCGCTTCCCGACGAATCGCGTCGGCGTCTTCGAGGTTGAGTTCTTTGCGATGCAGTTCTTCTGAATTTGGCTGATGGCCAAAGCTGGGATCGAACTTCGTCGCCCAAATTGAGTTTGAGCCCAACGCTTCAATCTGTTCCGCGAAAGCTTTGTTAAGCCCCTGTATGATCGACACCATGAAGACGACGGTGATCACGCCCACACTCACACCGAGAATCGTCAGCATCGAGCGCAGCTTGTTGGTGCGCACGGTGTCGAAAGCCATGTAGGCGGATTCTCTTACGTCAGCGAAATTCATTGCTTACGCTCCTTAATGGAGCGCGGGCATCCCTGCCCGCCTGAGCGCGGAGCGCGAACTGTGTCTTGCAGTCTAACCTCGCGAAGCATTCGCTGAACGAGCGCGAAACCACGCACTGCCAAAACGCCATTCTCCCGGAGTCGCGCACAAGCCTGCCCTTACCGGATTATTCTCGATATAGCTAACGGCATTTTCAAAGTGTTTGGCGTTTCGAATGTAACGGTCAAAATAATCCTCAAACCAAAAACGTCCCTTTGCTTGAAGAGTGTTGTTCGCTTCTTGAGCGGTATAAGACTTGAGCGAATGCATAATTTTCGAGAGAGAATGCCCATAGCACGGAGCCGCAAGTAAGTGTACATGATTCGGCATCACGACCCATGCAGATAAACGGTAGCGCTCGCTATCAAAATGAAGCAAAGCGTTCTGGACGATACTCGCGATCCTGGTGTCCGCGAGATGACAGACTCCGTAACCCCTATCCAAGTAGCCCTCGATGCGCCATCGTAACTCATCTTCGAAATCTCGTGATTCATGAGTCAATTCTTCCCGCCACTTTGTTAATAAGCTCTGCGGCATCGAGTCAAATAAGCGAAAGGTAATCGATTGAAACACTTCCCCAACATCGAAGTGGGGAAGATAGCCACGACTGTGCCATCCCGCTGGTTTGTAATCGACTGTGTCACTCACAACTCTTTTCGCGCGGCGCGCTCAGGCGGGCAGGGATGCCCGCGCTCCAGCCGAGATGCGCTTTCTTCCACTATTCCGCTCTTAACGCTTCAATCGGATCCAGCTTCGCCGCTCGCCAGGCCGGCCACAAACCGCTAATGATGCCTACCAGAGACGACATGCTGACGCCCAGGACCGCCGACCAGACACTGAAAAGTAAAGGGAAACCGATCAGCAAAGCAATCAGCCAGGCCACCCCGAACCCGCTCAGGACCCCGAGCGCACCTCCAATCGCCGTAACAGTAACAGCTTCGATCAAGAATTGCGTCAGGATGTCTTTCCGGCGCGCGCCTACCGCTTTGCGAATGCCGATCTCCTTGGTCCGCTCAGTGACTGAAACCAGCATGATGTTCATCACCACGATTCCGCCGACCACCAGTGAAATCGCCGAGACGCCAATCGTCACAATGTAAATGTTTGAAGTCGCGCTTTTGTAGAGATTCAGAAAGACATCCTGGGTCTCGAGCGCAAACCCATCGTCTTCGTCGCGAAATGTCCTGCCCCGACGGTTGCGCATGATTGCCCGGGCCTGGTCTTCGGCCTGCTCGAGCTGCGGCGCTGTTTGCGTCTGGACAAAGACGACCAGCGAGTTGTGCGCGCCAAAATTCTTCTCGAAATTCGCGTACGGAATATAGATCACGTTGTCACGCGAGGCGCCAAAAATCTTTCCCAATGCCTGGAGCACGCCAATAATTGTGTACTTGTGTCCGGCAACCCAAATGTCCTGGCCTATAGAGCGATCCAGCGGCAGATCCGGAAACAGGTTTGTTACGACGTCAACTCCGACGACGCAAACTTCGCGGGCGGCGGAACTTTCAGTTTCGGTCCAAAGGCGGCCGACATCGATCGAGACGCCGTCGATGTCGAACATAGCCGCGGGCATAATCGCGCGCAGGCGTACCCCTTCAAATTTCTGATCGCCATGCTTGGCTATTTCAAAGCTGTTCGCGGCAATGCCGGTGCGCCAGCACGCCGTGCACGAACGAAAGACGGCCTCGGCATCTTCGCGGACGACGTCCTTGCGCTTGTTAAATTTGATGAAGTCTTCGCGAGAGGTAATCACCTGCGGCCTTTTGGAAATCGTGAAGACCGTGGAACCCTGTGAAGAAAAAGTCGAAGCGACGGTCTGATCCAGGCCTTTGATGATTGTCACGACAGCGATCACCGCAGTCACCCCCACGATAATGCCGATCAAGGTCAGCCCCGTGCGTAGTTTGTTTTGGCGAAGACTAGAGGCGGCAACCAGGAACGCTTCCCAGATGGCGGCCACGCGAAAGACAGGAAAGGAAGGAATTCGCGCGGGCAGGACAAATCGTCGACCGAAGCGGCGGACGGGAGGCTCCGCGATTGGTTCGCTGCCGGGGGACATCGCAGCGCCTCCTATCTAACCCGCTCGTCTTTTTCGATCAGCCCGTCGCGGATCGAGATGATTCGGCGTGCTCGAGCTGCGATGTCGTGCTCGTGCGTGACCAGGATGATGGTGTTGCCGTCTTCGTACAGTTTTTCGAACAGGTTCATGATGTCATAGCTGGTGGCCGTATCCAGCGCGCCGGTTGGTTCGTCGGCCAGCAGGATCGAAGGATGATTCACCAGCGCACGCGCGATAGCCACGCGCTGGCGCTGGCCGCCGGAGAGTTCGTTGGGCCGGTGCGTCATGCGATCGGTAAGATCGACGGCGCCGAGCGCTGTCATCGCCATCTCTTTCCGCTTCGAACCCGGAATGCCGCCATAGATCAGCGGCAGCTCGACGTTATGCAGCGCGGTGGCGCGCGCCAGCAGATTGAATGTTTGAAAAACGAAACCGACTTCCTGATTACGAATGCGCGCCAGCTCATCGTCGTCCATTTCCGAAACGTTCTTTCCGTTGAGCCAGTACTGTCCCTGCGAAGGAGTGTCGAGACAGCCAATCAGATTCATCAGCGTCGACTTGCCGGAACCGGAGGGCCCGGTGATGGCCAGATATTCGCCGCGCCGCACGTCAAAGGAAACGCCATGAAGCGCATGCACTTTCTCAGCGCCCATGTCATACGTTTTCCAGATGTCGCGCATCGCGATCAGCAGGTCTTTCCTGCTGTCGTCTGCGGTCAACTTCGGTTGGACGACTACGCCGGAAGAAGTTTCAGATGTGGCGACGGTCGCTTCGGTCATTAGCTACCTCCGCCGGCGTTGGCATTTGCGCCGGAAGCACCGCGGGCCTGGCGCTTGACGGACGTTCCGTCCTTCAAGGTTTTCAAAACGCGACTGGGCCCGGTAATGACTTCAGTGCCGGCTTGTAAGCCGCTGACAATCTCAATGTCGGACTCGCCGGTAATTCCGGTAGTGACCTCGAGGAACTTCACCTTGTTGTTCTTATCCAGAATGTAAACGCCCTTCTGTTCCTTCGGCTTTTCACCCTGAGGCGTAGGCGCGCTACTGGCAATCGACGGTCCTGGCGAAGGCGCCGGCGGCGCTTTTTCCACAATTGCCTGTAACGGGACGGCGATTACGTTGTTCTTGGTCTTGGTGGTGATCGTTGCCGTGGCGCTCATCCCCGGACGGAGCTTGGCGCGCACATCATCGCCTATGTCCCTGAGTTCTATAGTCACCTTGAACTCTTTGGCCTCCTGGACGTTGACGCGATTTGAGAGACCGCCGGTAGTGTCGGACTTGGAGACGGCGAGCGGGTTCTTCTGCGTGACCACGGCAGTGATTTCCTTCTCGCCGAGCGCGTCCACTTTCACCTTGGCCGCTTGTCCCACATCAACGTTGGCAATTTCCGTTTCGTCGACATTGACCTCAACGTTGATGGTCGACATGTCGGCGATGGTCATAAGGGGCGTCGTGGACAGCCCGGCAACGGCAAATTCTCCGACCCGCGTGGGAATGTCGGCCACGACCCCATTCAACGGTGAATATTGTGTGGCTTTCTCGCGCTGGCTGGACTGGCCGCGCAGGAATGCCTGCTGCTGATTGGCGCGCGCTTCGCTCGTCTTCACATTTGTCTGCGCTTCTTTCACGGCCACGCGCTGCTGGTTGGCACGTTCGACCGCTTCCTTCACTGCGATGTTTTGCGCCTGGAGCTTGGCTTTCGCCTGATCGTAACGATCACGGGCGGCATCGTATTCCGAGCGGGAGAGTACGTTGGATTCAACCAGATTGGTGACTCGTTTCAGCTCGCGTTCGGCAGTTTTCAGTTCGATCTCGGCGCTCACGATCTGTTGCCTGGCCTGCGACACAGCGGCTTCGGCGACGACCAGGCTTTGCTGGGCCGAGGCCACGCCATTGCGAGCGCTCTGGACGTCATTAATCGAAGCTTGGGTAGCGGCGAATTGCGCTTCCTGATTCGACTGAAGCTGGGTGGGATCGATGCGCACCAACGACTGGCCTTTGGTAACCTGATCACCGGCGTTTACATAAATCTCCTGAATGCGGCCCTGAACCTCACTCGTCAGTTTGATGTACCGAACGGGACGGACCTCGCCTGAGGCCGTCACGGTCGAGCGCAGTTCGGGACGTACATCAATTTTTACGGTAGTGACTTCGGGCTCGTCTTTGCGGGTCGCCACCACGCTGATGATCACAATCAGTGCCAACACCGCGACTCCGGCTACGAGGATAATGATTTTTTTCTTTCGACTGAGGGCCATTGAGTTTCAGATCCTTACGTTAGTTTGATTTAGGTCAGGGTCGGTCTCTATTGTCAGATTAGATACCGCGCGCCACAATTAGTTCTGGCTCGAAGATGTTTTTACGTTGAAAACGTGCGCCCGGTTTCAAAGAAATCTCGCTGTCGCAACGAATTATAAGCGAAGAGAGCAGGACAGCAGAAACCTGTTAGGCTATGCGAACCGGCCTGGTTTGTGTGCGTGTGGGCAGGGCGGGGACTTTAGCCGGCTTTTTCTGACTTGAGAAACCCAACAAAGGCGCTGGACTCGAGGGTTGAGCGATGATTCAACCTCGTTGGCGCGGTCAACTGTTTCGCGTTAAGATATCCTCCCGCGCACTTCGGATAGCTGGTCGTGTCTTGCGCGAGGACCTTAGGTGATGACGATTTGCGAAAGGTGTGGAACCGGAAACCCGGCGGGCTCGCGATATTGTGACGAGTGCGGAACGGCGCTGTGGTTGGGAGGAGGAGCGGGCGAGATGGTTTCCCGTCCCCAAAGTAACGGATCTGATCGTGGGATCCGGGAAGAAGCCCAGGCAGGTGTTCCATCAACAGCGCCCCCGAGTGCTGCCATGATTTTAGAGGAGAGAACTTCCGCACCGCTGGTCGTTGCGGACCATCGGGTGCACGCGACGCTGGTAATCGAGCGCGGCAGTTCTGCCGGCAAACAGTTTCCCTTGAGTGACCGGGACGCAAACATCGGTCGTTGGGATGCGGATGGTGGGGTTTTTCCAGATGTCGATTTGGACACTGACGACCCCGAGGCGAAAGTATCGCGGCGTCATGCGCGTATTTCACTGCGCGACGGACATTACTTAATTGAAGATCTGGGATCGACGAACGGGACCTTTGTAAACCGTGGGCATCGACTGGCTTCCGGCGAACGCCATCCGCTGAAGGACGGCGATGAGATTATCGTCGGTAAAACGTTCTTGCGTTTTCGCGTCACTAAGTCGGACTCGAAAGCGTCGAGATTGAAGTAAGTGATCTCCTGGCTTTTTTCGCTCCTCCTGTAACTGTGAAATGACCCTCTGTGGTGAATGTGGCGCCGAGATAGCGCCCGGCGAAAACTTTTGTGGCAGCTGCGGCGCGCGTCGGCAGCGCGATGATACTCCTGTGGTTGCTAAGCACGCTGCTGCTGGCGACGACATCGAGGAAGTAACCGAGGAGCATCGAGGAGTGGTCACGGACTATTCGGAAAACCTGTCTGACGGCGGCAGCACCTGGAGCTCCACCGAGGCCGGAGGAAAAGCAGTGCCCGAGGAAGTGGCCCCGAATACCGGCGAGATCGCTGCGAGCAAAGAGCTTTCGTCAAAGACTTCGCGTGCTGACGGCACCCAGAGAAAAGGAGCCCAGCCCAAGGCCCTGAACGAAGGCAAGGTGCTGAACAGCCGTTACGAGATCGTGCGCCGGATCGGCGGCGGGGGCATGGGGGCAGTTTATCTCGCCAAGGATCGCAACCTGGGCGAAGCGGCACGCGCCGTCAAGGAAATGATCGAGGCCCACATCGACGACGCGCAACATGAAAAAGCAATCGCTGACTTCAAACGCGAGTCGCTCCTGCTGACCGAACTTGAGCACCCTTCGATTCCCACGGTCTACGATTATTTCTATGACGAGTTGTCGGAACGTTTCTATCTGGTGATGAAATTCATTCCGGGCAGCGATTTGTCATCGCGCCTGCGGAATGCGCCGGGCGGACGCATCGACGAACCCACGGTGACTGAGTGGGGAATCCAGGTCGCCGACGTTCTGCATTATTTACACACGCGGCCGCAACCGATTATCTATCGCGATCTGAAGCCCGCCAATCTAATGATCGACAGCAACAGCAACCGGATCATGCTGATCGATTTTGGAATTGCGCGTTGGGTGAATAAAAAAGAGAAGGGTGTTACGGCGGTGGGCACGATGGGCTATGCCCCGCCCGAGTTGTTCAGTGGACAGGGCGATGCGCGCGTAGACATCTACAGTTTGGGCGCGACGATGTTTCACCTGTTGACCGGATCCGACCCACAGGACAATCCGCTGCTGATCTTTGACTTCACGAAAAATCCCCGGCCACGCCAGATCAACCCGGCGCTTTCGAGCGAGATGGAGCGAATTCTGACACGCGCGGTGGAATACAAACCGGAACATCGCTTCCAGTCAGGCGCGGAATTTCGGGATCTACTCGGGGCGCATTTGGAAAAGTTGCGGTCAGGCCAGGTTAGTTATGGCGCCCCCGGCTATGAGTTAGGTAGCGAGACCGTACGTGTGGCCATAGTTTTTTGCGGATTTTGCGGCGGCCGGATCGCGGCGGACGATATTTTCTGCGCGCACTGCGGCTCGCGTCAGCCCCAGGCGGGCGAATCCAGCGCCAATTTGACGCCGGCGCGGGCGACCGCGAAATTGGTAGTAGCCGGGACGACTGAGTTGGATGCCTCGTTTCTTTTGCAGAAGGACAGCAATTTGGTGGGGCGGACCGATCCGCTCTCGAACATTTTTCCGGAAGTGGATCTTTCCCGCTTTGACCCGCAAACCAAAGTCTCGCGCCGTCACGCGCGCATCTGGCGTGAAGGCGAATCGTTCATGGTCGAAGACCTGGGTTCAGTTAACGGCACTGTGGTCAATGACGTAATTCGACTCGAGCCCCGCCAGCCGCGCGCCCTGGACAGCGGCGATCGCATCAAGATGGGCGAGACTACGCTACACTTCCTGGTGGGATAGTTACCGCATTTTGGATTTGCGATTTTTGATTTTTGATTTAGTCTTGGGCCTCGTATCTTAAGCGCGAAGCCGGGCCAGCCAGTGGCAATCGCAAATCAAAAATGGAAATTCCCCTATGACCCCAACTGCTCAAACCGCCAAACCCGCGCGCGGTCCGTCCGATCGGCGGCCCGAGCCGCGCGTTCGCGTGCGTTTCCGCGCTCCCTTTGCGCTACGTTGCGGCGCCTTGCTGATCGACTATATCTTGCTGGCGTTGATTCTAACTTTCAGTATTATGGTGGCGCGTTTGATGGGCGGCGGCGCGCGCATTGCCGGCGGCAGCGCTGAGAAGGTGGGAATTGTAATCACCCTCGTGGTGGTGCTGCTCGATCTCGGTGTGCTGGCGGGTTTGACCGGAAAGACGGTGGGAAAGTGGACGACCGGTTTGCGAATCGAGCGCATGCACGGAGGCCCGCCGGGAATCCTCCGCGCCCTGTTAAGACACTTTGTGGGTTACCCCTTGTCGCTGCTGCCCTTTGGTCTTGGATTTCTAATCGTCACGGTGATGCCGACAGGGCGCTCGTTGCATGATTTCATCGCGGGCACAGTTGTTGTGCGCGAAAACGCCGCGCCGGTTGTGGCGCCGGCGCGGAGGCCGCGTCCCCAGGGCGCGCAGATGTAACGGACGCAGGCGGGTCCAGAATTCAATCCTTAGGTTGCTGAATATTTCAGAGGCAAGCCAAAGCTTGAACTCTAAACGAATTCAATGGCTGAACTAATCGTCAAATATCCGGATCGCGCTGCCGAGCATTTCCAGATTAGCCGTTTGCGCGTCACGATTGGGCGCTCCGCGCGCAACGATCTGTGTATCCCTGATCCCTTCGCGTCGCGCGTACACGCCGAGGTGCGCAACGAAGGTGACGAGTACTTTCTCCAGGATCTGGGATCGGCGAATGGCACTCTTTACAACGGTTCGATCGTCGAAACGCCAATCACTCTCACCCGCGGCGGCCGCATACAAATTGGCGAGACCGAAATAGTTTTCAATGACAGCGCGTTTCCGCTCAGCAGCGGCGCGACGATGATTACAGACAATTCGTCCTCGATTCCGGAAGCGACAATCGCGCTGTCGTCGGCCGACCGCACCACCTCAGGTTTGTTCGAAGCCATCGAGGGTGCCCGCAGCAAATCGGAAGATTCCGCCGAGCACCAGCAGGCGGCAAAACAAAGCGACCTACTGGCTTTGATCAGCAAGGTCGGTGTGGCGCTGCTGGCCTCGGTTACGCTGAATGAAACGCTCGAACAGATCGTCGCCCTGGTGTTTGAAGCCGTTCCTGCGGATCGCTGCATGATCATGATGCGCGATGAAAAGAACCCGGAGCTGAAAGTTGCGGTCGCGCGGCTGCGCGATCGCGTGGGTGAAGTCGGCGAGATTCGCATCAGCCGTTCGGTGATCGACGAGGTAGTGGCCAACGGCAAATCGGTGTTGACCTCCGACGCTCAGGCCGATCCGCGGTTTGCCGGCGGCACGGTAATGCTGCAGGGTGTGCGCTCAGTTTTGGCGGTGCCGCTGGGCGTCGGCAGCAACGTCTTTGGAATCATCTATGCCGACTCGCCCCTGGCTGAAGGGCGTTTCACCGAAGATCATTTGAAGGTCTTGACTACTTTGGCCTCGGTGGCGGCCATCCGCGTCGAGAATGCGCGCCTGACTGAGGAGCAGATGGAACGTGAGCGCCTCGAGCGCGAGCAGCAGGTCGCCAGCGAAATTCAACAGAGATTTCTGCCGGCCACGGCGCCCATAGTTACCGGTTATGAATTGCAGGGAATCAGCTTTCCCTGTTACGAGATCGGCGGCGACTATTATGATTTTATCCAGCGCGAAGACGGTAGGCTGGTGGTCGCGCTGGGCGACGTTTCCGGCAAAGGCACCGCCGCTGCTTTGCTGATGTCATCATTGCACGCAGCCGTGCACGCGCAAGCCGACATACACGACTCGCTGGTGAAAACTATCAGCGCAGTCAATCGCTATCTGGTCGATAGCATCCCGGCCAACCGGTTCGTCACACTCTTCTATGCCGAACTCGATCCGCAAAACGGAAGCCTGTCATTTCTCAACGCCGGCCACAATCCGCCGCTGATCGTTCATACCGGAGGCACGATGGAACAGCTCGCTTCCGGTGGTCTGCCGCTGGGCATCATGACGAACGCCGACTTTCGCGAGGGGCGGACGAAATTATATCCGGGCGACGTGCTGGTGATTTATTCGGATGGCGTCTCGGAAGCGACCAACCCTAACGGCGAAGAGTTTGGGCCAACGCGACTCTATGAAGTAGTAGCGCGCAATCTCGAGGCTTCAGCCGGCGGTATCCGCGACCGCATCGAATCCGCGCTGACGAAATTCTGTCAGGGTACTCCCGCCGCCGACGACATCACGCTCGTGATCGTCAAGCGCAACGCCGAAGCGTCAGAAGTGGCCGCGGCGGCGGGTGGCTGACACCAGGAGCGCCAACATCCTTTAGGTCAGTTCTAAACTCGAAATCACATTACTTAGTTAGGCTCACACCCGCGCTTCAGCGTGTAACACATTCAAAATCGCCTTGAAATCTGCCTTCGTAAGGAAAAGTGAACCATCATCCCCGGAGGGGATGAATTCAATAGCCGTGGGCACCGCCCACGGATCGATGACGAGAATATGAATTCGACCCTGAAGGGGTCGGACAATTCATGACGCGCAAGATGCGACCCTTACAAGGTCGCTATGATCTCGTCGACTCCGATCCGGTGGCGTTGCCACCGGCTATTCAATTCGTCCGCTACCCGGACCATTAGATGACAGACGACGAGGTTTCTCCTTGCCTGACCACTCAGTTTTAGTAAACGCAACGCATCTGCTCGCGCGCCTTACTCGCCAGACTAAAGCGCGGTTCGATTCCATCCTTACTGCCGTCGATTCTGCTGGCAACATACTTGCCCACGACGGGGCCGTGTTTGAAGCCGTGACCTGATCCACCGCCGACCAGCCAGACATTCTCAAACTCAGGATGAAGATCGATGAGAAAGTCGCCGTTCGAAGTATTTTCGTACTGGCACACTCGCGCCTCGGTCACGGGCGCGTCTTTCAGAGCAGGCAGACGACGGGCCAGATACTGCCGCGCCTCCGCCAACCCTTCGCCGGTCGCTATGCGATCTCCGCTATCAGGATCAAACAGCGGCCCGTGTCGATCTATGGCGATCTTGACGCCGTGTCCTTCCGTGTCAGGCAAGCCATACGCTTCGTCTTTGAAATCAATCCAGGTGGGCAGAGCGGGCACAGAAAAACTTTGGTCACCGGCGGGCGTGCCGAAATAGAAGACTTCCTGGCGAGTCGGATGAATTCGATCCGCCAACAAGTCGGGAAATATTTTCGGCAACCACGGGCCGCAGGCGAACACATATGCGCCGGCTGAAATGCGTTGGCCGCTGTTGGTAACCAAACAGTCGAGTGTGCGTTCCGTGGCCCGTGCATCCTGCGCGTAAATCACGGGCGGGAAGCCCGTGCCACTAATCGCCTGCTGCAAATACTCAACACCATTCCTGATTGCTTCGCGAACGACGGCCTGAACGGCGCGCCGCGCGCTCAAGACTCCGCTTTCAACCTCGAGCATCGCCCAGACAATTCCGTCCAGTCCTATCTGTGGGTAACGTGCTGAAACTTCGTCTGTGGTCAGCTTCTCAAAATGAATTCCGAGCTCTTCAAAGGTTTCGGCGGTCCTAACCGGATACGCATCATTTTCGTGCGCCAGCCACAGGACACCGGTTTGATGAAAGAGGGCCGCGTCTACTCGCGCGAAAAATTCCTGCCAGAGCTGCTGCGATCGCATTGCGGAGCGCGTGTAGATCTCATCGGCGCCATAGCCCATGCGAAGGATGCGTGATTCGTCGCCGGAACTGGATCGGCTGTTCGCGGGGCCGTAAGCGTCGATGAGGACTACTCGCTTCCCGGTTCTTTGCAGTTGATAAGCCGTCCAGGCGCCAAACACGCCCGCGCCCACGACGGCCACGTCGTAGGTTCCGCCAACCGCGACATCTTTCGTCACTTGGGACTGATCGCCCCCGCGGCGGGCCAGTTCGTATCACCCACCCGCTTGAGATTCATCTCGAAGAATCGGACCGGTTCCTTGCCCGGCATGATCCGATCGCCGACCTCTCTCCAGGCGCCGTCCTTGATGACCGCTGTGTAGCGGATCGTCATCGGACCGGCGGGGATTTCCCAGGTGTACCCGTCGCCGGTGCGGGTGAGCACAAAGTCGCCCACGTTCCCCATCGCATACGAATGCAAAGTGTAAACGTGCGTGGCCGGATTGTAAGAGATGGTGCCGAAAGCATTGAAGCCAACAGTACCGTCGGCGTTATACCCTCGCCCTTCGATTACCTTTACCGAACCATCGAGGAACGGACCAATGCGCTCAGTCTGAGTGACGTTATGTTTTTCGCCGGACGGCAGAATGGTCCAGGCCGGACCACGCCACACACCGTCCATGAAAGTGAGCGGCGCCATGGCTTCACGCTGGGCCGCGATGAGCGCGGCAGGGTCAGGCCGTCCTTGTCCGGAAGCAGTCAAAGACATTCCGAATGCAAGGAGCGCAAGAACTGCGATTCGATATTTGATCATTTGTTCTTCTCCTTCGATTGATAACATTCCCGGCCCTGAGGACGCGTATGACGACGGGTTTCGGCATGATACGCCTTCCGAGCGTGTGATCAAGATTCATTGCGTAAACGGTCCTCACGTGAGGGGCCGGCGACAAGGCGCATCACAGCGTGTCCCAGGGCCACAATACCAACGTGGGTCACCGCGTCTGCGAGAATGGGGGCGACGCCCGGTGCAAAGACCATCCACGCCGGGAACGTCGAGGCGAACAGGTAATCCCGCGGTGGGCCGATGATCGCCACGATGCCAATGAAAACTGCCAGCCCACGCCAGCCGAACCGGCGGGCCAGCCTCCAGGTAACGAGGTAGATTGGGGTGACCGAGATGGTGAGCGCAAAGTAGAACAACGCCACGAAGTACGGTGTCTGGGTGATCGGAACGCGCCACAGCTCCAACGCGTTACCGAGGGCTATTGCAGCCATCCCGAAACACCCGACGGCCACTCCACCGACGAAGGCGCCCAAGATGCGGCGCGAAGTTGCCCGCGTGAAATAGACGACGGCAACCAGCTCGACCAGGTATGCAGAGGTCACAACGACAAGTTGCCACGTTGTCAATGCTGTCCTATTGTTCCCTTTTGCGCGGTGATGGCGGTTTACGCAGGTCGCGTTTTGAGCAACCTTCGATCCACTTTGCCGCGATCGTTTTTTGGCAGACTGGGCACGAATTCGATCCAGCGAGGATACTTGTAGAGCGCGATTCTGGATTTAACAAATTCCTTGATCTCATCGGCGAGTTCTTCGCGTGGTTCGCTTCCCTTCCGCGCGACGACAAACGCCTTTGGCTTCACCAGGCCATCGCCTTCTTCATAGCCGATGACCGCGCATTCCATTACCGCCGGATGCTGTAGCAGGCAATTCTCAATCTCCGATGGCGCCACAAAAACGCCGCCGACCTTCAGCATGTCGTCAGTGCGCCCGTGATACCAATAATAGCCGTTGCTGTCGACCTGCATTTGATCGCCAGTAGCGCACCAATCGCCCGAAAACGTCTCTTTCGATTTTTCATGCGCGTTCCAATAGCAAAGCGCCGCTGAGTCGCCTTTGATCCGCAGCGTGCCCATTTCGCCAGTCGTCACTTCTTTTCCTTCGGCGTCTACAATCTTCGCTTCGTAACCGTCAACGATGCGACCCAGGCTCGCCGGCTGTACATCGCCGGGACGGTTCGTGATGTAGATATGAAACATCTCGGCTGAGCCGATGCCGTCGCAAATCTCGACGCCGAACTTCTCCTTCCAGCGGTGATAGAGTTCAACCGGCAGGGCTTCGCCGGCGGAATAGCAGAAGCGAATGCTGGACAGGTCATGGGCGCCGGCATCTTCGGCGTTGAGCATCGCATTGATCATCGTCGGCACAGTAGTCAGGACCGTAGGACGATAGCGATCGATCACTTCGAACATCTTTTCCGGGGTCGAGCGCTCGGCAAACAAAGCAGTCGCGCCGCCAACCGCAAAAGGAAACAGCAGGTTCGTTCCCGTCGCATAGCCAAAGAATAGTTTTGGCACCGAAGCTGTCAGGTCGTTTTCGTTCACACCCATCGTGCGTTTGGCAAAGACTTCAGTGTTGTAGGGCAGGTCGTGTTGCAGGTGCACTGCGCCCTTCGGATGTCCGGTCGAACCTGAGGTGAACAGCCAGATCGCGATGTCGTCGCGATGCGTGTCCGCCGCGCGGCAACTACCCGGCTGTGATGAGACAAATTCCGAAAACGAGAAAAACTTGACGTTGCCTTCGCGCGGATTGATTACCTCTTCGTCAACGGCGTTGGCGCTCACGACCAGTACGGATCGCAGATACCCAGCGTCCTGCGCAGCTTCCGCAAACGGCTGGAGGAATGATTCGTGCACCACCGCTGCGCGGGCGCGCGTATATTCCAGGTAATAACGGTAATCAGCAGCGGGCAGCAGCGGATTGACCATCGTGATCACCGCGCCTATGCGGGCCGCGCCAAACCAGGTCCAGACAAACTCCGGACAGTCCGGCAGCACGATGAGTACGCGATCCTCGATCTCAACACCGGCTTCGCGCAGCGCATTGCCGGCGCGATTCGACATCCACGCCGCCTCGCGGTAAGTGAACGTTTGATCCTGATAGTAGAGACAGACCTTATTCTCGCGACCTTCCTCCAGATTGTGATAGAGGAAGTAGTCGGCCAGGTTGAAGCGTTTGGGGAATTGAGTGAATTGAGTGGGCATGAATTCTAAATTGGTGGAAGGTAAGGTCTCGAGCTTTCAAGTCTTGGCAAACGGGCACCCCGCATCGTCATGATTGGCGCTCAGATAAGTTCGCGCTTCCCACAACTCAGGAAAGAATTTCTTATCGAGGGTCTTGCGCAAATAACCGACGCCTTCCGAACCGCCGGTGCCCTTTTTGGTGCCGACCATGCGCTCAACCATCTTGATGTGATGCGAACGCCACAGAGAGAAGTACTCGTCGTGTTCCAAAAGCATTTCCGCCAGTTGATATTCCTGATGAAACTCCTCATGCGTGAGCACCTCGACCAGGGCGCGTTGCCGCTTACCATAATTGCTACGCCTTTCTTGCGCGTCGCGCGGCGCGTCAACGGCGGGCGTGTCAAATCCCCGGCGGCGGAGCAAAGCAAAGTACGCTTCGGAAAGCGAAGGCGCGTTCATGCGCGCCTGCAGACGTTGCCGGGCAAAATCGTCCTCAGCGAACTCGCGCAGAATCGCCTCGTCCTTCAAGCCGGAAGAAAACTCGATCTCGCGAAATTGCATTGACTGAAACCCGCTGGCCGGGTTCAGTTCGTCGCGGAATCCGAGGAAGCGGACCGGCGACATCGTCTCGAGAATATGAATCTGGGCAATCAAAAGCTTTTCAATTTCGACGATGCGACGCAGAGCCCGCGTGGCTTCATTGGCGCGATCCTCTTTCATCAAAGAGATCGCCGCGTCAATCTCATGCAGGATTTGCTTGAACCAGAGTTCATAAGCCTGGTGCACAGTGATGAAAAGCAACTCATCGTGATGGGCTGGCGACGACAGACAAGTCTGCAAGTCGATCAATTCGGGGACCCGAAGATATTTGTTGTAAGAAAGCGGTGCGTCTTTGCCGTATTCGTTAGTCATGGGTACCTATTTTGGAGTGCGGTGGCAAGCGAAGCGCGACACCGCCTTTCTTTCCATCTCAAATTCTAAAGCGCCGTCGTCGCTACGCTCTGCCGGCGCGCTCCAAACTCAAAAGGCGGCGCCGACTTTTTCGTTCTTCGAGAATGCTTTCGAGTTGCGAATCTTTTTCATCTCCGCGATTACCAGTTCCAGCTCTTCGTCCTTCGTATAGAAGTGCGGAGAGATGCGCACGCCGGCGCCGGGACGATAATCGACAATGAATTCGCGTCGAATCAACTCTTTGGTCATGGCGGCCGCGTTGTCGTCCCAAACCGTAATGGTGCCTCCGCGCTGTGCTGCGTTCTGCGGGCTCGTCACCCGAAAGCCGGCGGCTTCCGCTAATCCGATCAACGCTCCGGTCTGGCGCGTGCTCTTTTCGCGAATCGCGGCCACGCCGATCTCATTAATTATTTGGTAACCGCTTTCAGCCGCATACAGTGCCGGAATCGCCGGCGAGCCGTGGAGAAATCGCGTGATGTTCGGAGCGTAACGCAACTCACTCTCAAAAGCGAAGGGTTCTTCATGGGCCATCCAACCCGTGGTCTTCGGCTCCAGTTGCTCGATCAAATCCGGTCGCACGTAAAGATATCCCGCGCCGGGACCGCCACAAAGCCATTTCACTGAGCCCCCGGTCGCGAAATCCACTCTTAAATCTTTCACACTGAACGGCACCGTGCCCGCGGATTGGTATGTGTCCAACACAACCTGCGCACCGACTCGGTGTGCGCGCTCGGTAATCGCTCGGGCGTCCTGCAGGAATGCGCTCTTGTAAAGCACGTGCGAGATCGGCACCAGCAAAGTTTCTTCATCGATCGCCGCCAGCATTCGCTCCAGGGGCACGGTCATACCATCATCAGACTTTACCTGTTCGATGCGCAGTCCATGGGCACGCGCGTGCGCCTCGTACACGTACATCACCGAAGGGAAATTCAATTCGGAGTAGACGATCTTGCGACGCTTTGAGTTTTCAGGCAGTGGGAGAAAGCAGGAAAGAATCAGCGACTGACAAATCGAAACATTTTGATGCATCACGACCGTGCCGGCGTCGGCGCCAATGATGCGCCCAAGCTCATTTCCGATCCTCACCGGCATTTCCCACCAGCCGTCGGCCCAGGCGCGCACGCCCCGCGTCGCCCAGATGTCCGCATATTCGTGCAGGCGATCGTAAGTGGCGCGCGGCATCGCGCCGAGACTGTGCGAGATTAGATAGACGGTCCTGTCGAGGATGGGAAATTCAGAACGCCATTTTAGAAGGTTGTCAGGCAACGGGTGCTCCGTTCAGTGCGGCGATAATTTACCACAATAACAACTTGGAGTGCGGTGGCAAGCGAAGCGCGACACCGCTCTGGATTCGCCGTCCCTCGAATCGACGAACTAAAGTTTATCAGACATCCAAGGCGCCGTCGCCGCTTCGCTCTGAGGCGCACTCCAAAAAAGTTAGCTCATGATAAAGTGATTCAGCATGTGGAAGTTCGCGAGCCCAATCAAACATCCGATTCCTGAAACGCGCTGGCCCTCGGCGGAAGAAGCGAAAGCTTCGCTTCTGTTTGAGCCAATACGCATCGGGCCGATCACCCTGGAAAGCCGTACCTGGGTGCCGGCCATGGTCCCATGGCGTGCGACTGAAGATGGATTTGTCACACCAGAGAATCTGGATTGGTATCGACGGTTCGCGGAAGGACAACCCGGGGCACTGGTGGTTGAAGCTACCGGCGTGCGCGACATACCCAGCGGGCCGTTGTTGCGAATCGGTCACGACCGATTTCTGCCGGGATTGAAGCAACTGGTCGAAACTGTTTGGGAAGCAAGCGAAGGTCACACTAAACTCTTCATTCAGATTATCGATTTTCTGGCGGTCAAGCGACGGCCTGACCCGGCAAAATATTTCCAGCGCTTTCTTCAGGTCACCGAACATCATCGCCAGGCGATTGCCGAATTGACTGAAGACTCACGCTGGGTCAGCGCCGACGAAGCCAAGGTCCGCGCTTTTCTCAACGATGCTCCGGACACGCTCATCGATCGCGTACTTAACGAACGCGAACTCGAATCACTTCGCTTTGGTTATCGCGAGCGAGTGACGGATATGGACCTGCCACACATTTGCGAACTACCGCAGGTTCTTCCGTCGATCTTCTCTGACGCCGCGCGCCGCGCGCGCGAGGCTGGATTCGATGGCGTCGAGTTGCACTATGCGCACGCCTACACCATGGCGGGGTTTCTGAGCGCGCTTAACGATCGAGGCGATGGCTATGGCGGGCCGCGAGAGAATCGGGCGCGCTTACCGCTGGAAGTTTATCGGGCTGTGCGGAAAAGTGTCGGCGATGATTACGTGGTGGGCGTGCGCTTTCTGGGCGATGAAGTGATTGCCGGCGGCAATCGGGTTGACGACGCGGTTTACTTTGGAGTTGAGTTCGCGAAAGCCGGCATGGACTACCTTTCCATCTCGAAAGGCGGCAAGTTCGAAGATGCCGAGCAACCAAAAGTCGGCCAGGCTGTCTATCCTTACACCGGCCAGAGCGGTTACGAATGCATGCCCACGACCTTGTCAGACGAACGCGGCCCCTTCGGCCGATCCGTGCCGCTGGTCTCTGCGATCAAGCGCGCAGTGAACGCCGCAGGATTCGAAACGCCGGTAGTTGCTACCGGAGGAATCACGACCTTCGAACAAGCGGAAGCAATTATTCACAGCGGTGCCGCCGACATCGCCGGCCTGGCGCGACAGGCTTTGGCTGATCCCGATTGGTTTGTGAAAGTGAGAACCGGACACGGCGAAGCTGTTCGGCGTTGCACCTACACAAATTACTGCGAAGCTTTGGATCAAGCGCATCGACAAGTGACTTGCAAGCTCTGGGATCGAAAGCAACTCGACGAACCGGGAATAAAGCTGGCCGCGGATGGGCGCCGGCGTTTGCTCGCGCCGCGTTGACAGCAAACTTAAACTCAACTTTCCGGACGTAATGATGAAGACCAAAGTTGGCGTCATGGGATCGGCTGAAGCCGCCGCATCGCAAGTCCTGCGTGACAAAGCGATTGCCCTGGGAAAAGTCATCGCCGCAAGTAATGCGATTTTGCTTACCGGGGCGACTACCGGACTGGTTTACGCGACCGGCAAAGCTGCTCATGATGCCGGGGCCATGCACATCGGCGTTTCGCCGGCCGCCGATGAAAACGAACACTTCGACCGATACGGTTTACCCACGGACGCCTGCGACGCAATCATCTATACCGGCTTTGGCTTGAAGGGCCGCAACGTGGTGCTGGTGCGCTCGTGCGATGTGGTGCTCTTCATCTCTGGCTCGATTGGTTCGCTGAACGAATTTACGATTGCTTACGACGAAGGCAAAGTCATCGGCTGCCTGACGGGAACCGGCGGAGTAGCTGATGAAATCGAACGACTCGTTGACGAGTTTCAGAAAGAGACGAAGGCACGCGTTTTTTATGGTGACGATCCGGAGGAGCTGTTGGAAATGTGTCTAGCGGAAACAACATCGCGCTCCTAAAGGAGCACGCCGACTTTTTGCTTCTCGAGGTTCTATAAACATTTCGCCACTCCGTGGCTCAAAACTCGGAAGGACACTCAAACATGGACTTTGGACTAAAAGATCGAGTGGCTCTGGTTGCCGCGGCCAGTCGCGGGATCGGCTTTGCCGCCGCGCGTGAGCTGGCGCGCGAAGGCGCGCGAGTCTTTCTCTGTTCGCGGGATGAAGCACACGCGTCGGAAGCAGCCCAAGAGATTCACCAGGAAACGGGCGTCGACGTTGCCGGGATAGCCGCGGACGTAACCGACGGCGCGCAGACTGAAAGCTTTGTGAATCTCGCTTTGGAACGCGCCGGACGCGTCGACATCTGCGTGACCAACGCAGGCGGCCCCCCGGCGACCGTTTTCGCCGACACCGACCTGGACATGTTTCGCAAGGCGTTTGAGCAAAACGCATTGTCAGCGATCCGACTTGCCAAGCTGGTTCTACCCGGCATGCGCGCGCAAAAATGGGGACGCATCGTCAACATCACTTCCGTGTCGGTCAAGCAGCCGATCGAAGGCTTGCTGCTTTCGAACACCGTGCGCGCGGGTTTGACCGGTTGGGCCAAGACAGTTTCGAACGAAGTAGCCGCTGACGGAGTCACCGTGAACAACGTGGCGCCGGGATACACGCTGACTGAACGACAGGACGAGTTGGCCGCTACTCGCGGCAAAGCCTCGGGCAAATCCAAACAGGAGATAATTGATTCCTGGGCGTTACAAGCGCCAATGCGCCGCATGGCCTCCGCTGAAGAGATCGCCGCCGCCGTGGCGTTCCTCGCTTCTGAGCGCGCGTCTTACATTACCGGCGTGACGCTGCAGGTTGACGGTGGCTGGGTGCGCGGGCTAATTTGATCAGGTACTACTCAAGCGATCACCAAGATCTTACGGAAGAAAGAGGGGGGACACCAATGCGGACGAATAGATTCAACTTTGCGCTTGCTTCTGGCCTTCTGGCCCTGGCGGCGCTGGCATGCAGTGCAACGACGGCGAACATTAGTAGCTTGAAGATCGGGAAAGACAAGGAAGTCAGTCAGGAGACCAGCACCTTTGGGGCGAATGATCCTATCTATGGCGTGGCGACGATTTCAAATGCTCCGGGGAAGGTCAAAGTAAAAGGACGCCTGGTCGTCGAAGACGTCCCGGGGCAACAAACCGGTCCCATTCCGAGCCTCGAGAAGACTCTTGATCTGGATGGCAGTGGCACTGCCACCTACAGTTTCACGCCGCCTCCCGATGGTTGGCCAAAGGGCAAGTACAAATTGGAAGTTATTTTGATGAATGAAGGCGGCGAGCAGAAAGACCAGAAATCCGCCAGCTTCACTGTCTCATAGTTCTCCGCTGTAAACGTTCGACTTGCCACAGAAGCCCGTGCCCAGACGCGGGCTTCTTAATTTGGTGGGGAGAATGCGAATCTGCCGGGAATTGGAGGCACGACATCAGCTCGGATCAGGTTATACTTTGGCTATGGCGCGCGGGTGGGAAAGCAAATCGGTCGAGGAGCAAATCGGCGCTGCTGAGGCTGAGCGAGACGCGCAAGCCGAGCGTCAAGCGTCTCCACAGCAACGCCAGCAGGGCGAGCGGCGGCAGTCTCTGCTGTTGTCGCGGGCCCAGATTCTCGGCCGCCTGAAGTTGGCGAGGAACGAGCGTTACCGGGCGCAATTGGAATCAGCGTTGAAGCACGTCGAGTCGCAGCTGAAAGAAGGCGAGCCAACCTCTGATGAACATTGACTCGCGCTTCTTATTCTCTCGGTAAGGCCGTTCGGAATGCCTTACGGATTAGTCTTCGCGGCGGCGGGCTTATTAAATTTCGAATCGTCCACCGGCACATTGAGTTTGATCTCGCTGAACGTCCGCGTTGACACCCGATTGGCATCGACCGCAGACAGCCTCACCGTAAATGGAAGTTTCACGCCCTCAACGTCGCGATAATCCTCGAAATCTGTCTGCTCGGGAATGATGCCAATCATGGTTTCGGTGTAACTAACGCGCCGCAGCAGCAAGCCGTTCTCGGCATCAAAAAACAGCCGCTCGCGCTTTTTGTCCGCCGTGGTCCCCGTGATTACATAAACGTCGCGCTCGCCGATCTTTTCCTTACGGCCGCCCACGCGAAGGCTCGTGTATTGCTCTTTCAGTTTCAGATTGCGGAACAGTTGGAGCGACATTTTCAGATCAGCCAACTGCTGGCCGGTAATATCGTGCAGGCCCTGCGGATTCTTTTCCCAGCCCAGGTTGCCGCTGACGGCGCGCTCCATTGTGCCTTGTTCCGACATGAACATCTCATGCGCTCGATCCGGAGCTGACTGCTCGATTTGGTAAGTGAGCGTCACACCGCTTGACGTCTTGATGTTGCCTTTCATAATGCGAGTCTTCAGCTTATCAATAGCGGCCTGGCCCCCAATCGCGGCCACGTACTTGTTGATGATTTCATCCGCGGAAGGCATCGCCGGAGTCGGTGAAGCCTGAGCGCCAGGTGCGTTAGCCGCAGGCGCCGACGGTCTCGGAGATGGAATCGGCAGGGGCAACGGTGGCAGGCTTACGGGATTTCGGCTGCCCCGGTGACAGGTGTAACAAGAGACTTCCACGCCTCCTTTGAAGGTTGTCTTGTTAACACCGAGCACCATCGTGATCATTTCGCGGGCCCTGTCCTTTTCAGGCTTTTCATCTGAGTCAAACGCCCAGACGCCGTTGTTGTTAACGTGGCAGAAAGTGCACCTCACCCCCAAAGACGCACTGAAAAAATTCATCACCGGAATCAATTGCGATTGCGGCAGGCCGTTGAGCACCTTGATATTCTTTTGCACCTGTTCGGTGGTTTTTTCCTGTGGCGCTCTAGCCGCCGCTGGCGTCTGTGCCGGCGCGGCCATTCCCAGGCTCGACAGAGAAACAAATTGGCGCTGGGCCGGCGACGATTTTTGCGCACCCGCATTCGTGATAACTACGATGACGCTGACACACGCCAGCGCGACGATCAGAAGTCTGAGAATATTTAGTTTCATTTTTTGCTCCCGTCGGTCCCTGCCGGAAAGGGGCGCTACCGGCACAGAAGTTCGGCGGCACAAGATACAAAAACAGCGTGCCTGTTTCTGGGGAGACCAGCTTAACGGCACGCTGTTATAGACCGAAATGATCGCTCGATGCAACCGCGTCGACTAATCGATTGGCGACTCACCCGCGATTCTTACGCAGATGGTTTTCTTTTGACTTCATCAGGCTGTCGAACGATTGATAGATCTGCAAATAGATTTGGGTTTCGCGCGGAATTAGTGAGCGCCAACCCGCGCCGCCACGCCGAATGTAACCGGGCAGCTTCGCGGCGTTGGAATTGTAACCGGCGGCCATTAACTCACTTGGCGCTGCCTGTTTCGCGCTCAAGGCCGCCTGAATGTCTTCGTTGGCGAGCAAATCGCCCCAGGTATCTTGCATATAAAGCAGCATCGCTTCGAGGGCGTTTCCGTGATTGCGCATGCCGGCCACAAAATCGGGATTCAAGCCCACACCCGGATGACGTTGGCGCATGAGGGCATACGTCCACGGGATCATTTGCACCATGCCACCCGCGCCCGCTGAGCTGACCGAATAGCGATAAGTCTCCAAAAGGTTCAGCGCATAGAGTGAATAGATTTCTTCGTACAGCGCGATCCGATTTTCGTTTCGAAAGCGATCGTGATCGACGTGCTCAACGATACAAAGACGCTTGGCCACCTCAACAATGTTCTGCGGAATGGACACTCCTTTGTCCCGCAGACGTTTTGCCGCCAGATCGACCATTGAGTTGACGTAAGTCTGGCCCGCCTTCGTGATGTCGCTGGCAAGCAGCGCTGGGTGGGCCGACGTGTAATAGGCCATCTCGCGAAAGACGCCGCGCCGCTCGATCGGAAATTCGACGACCAGCGGCAGCAGCGATCGATTCTTTTCGTCAAAGACCGTGACCGCCGTGTTAACGCCGTTGGCGCGCAAGACGTGGACGTCAACGGGCAGTCCCAGCGAAGTTGTCAGCGAAAGTGCCGAGCCTTTCGTCAGGAAGATCGTCTTGGGAATCCGGATCAGATGGATCTGCGAAGTCTCAGGCAACAAAGTAGCCAGCGTCACATACTCGAGCGAAGGCACGGTCAACGCGGTCGGCAACGGGCGAACCTTCATTAGCCGCGTGGCTTCGTTAATACGCGCGCGAATCCGGTTCGGAGACAGATGCCGAGACGCGCCGGACTCTTCACGTGGCGAGGCTTTTGATTCGTCTGGTTGCTGTCGATTGATGCTGGCCGGTGTCTTTTCACTCGATTTCGTTCCGGCTTCCTGAGGACGCGACGGTGTTTGGGTTTGGGCGGAGGGTTCCTGATATTTCGGTTTAGAGGAATTCGCTGTCTTTACAGCAGCTACCGAGCGTGGACGAGTTATGGGGTCGATCGATCTCGACGACTGGGCCTGCGAACCACCGGCAAGAACAAAAACGACCAACGCGATGAGACTAAATCTGAAGGGCATTTTCATGATGATTTCTCGGGTGGGGGGAAAGACTTCGCGGTATGCAAAGCCTACACTCAGATTCGCGTAAACATCTCCTGGTTGTCAACACTTTTCTTCTGGAAGGTCCTAGTTGGCTGGTACTTTTCCCTCACGTGACAACTGATCAAGGCCGAAGCTTACTCATTCCCCTTTTGCAACACACGTTCCAACTTTCGTACTCGCTCAATCAGTTCTTTCAACTCCTCACGCATACGCGGCAAGCGGCCAACGTGAGCATTCAAACGTTTGTATTTATCCAGGGGTTGAATCGGAATTCCCCACCACACGCCGGGCCGGACAATCTTGCCCGGCAGAACTCCCGCCTTTGAACCGATGACGGCGCCGCTCTGAACGCGTATGTGATCGCCAAAACCCACCTGTCCGCCGATAATGCAATCATCCTCAATAATGACGCTGCCGCTAATCCCCGTCTGCCCGGCGATGACGACACGCTCGCCGATGTCGCAGTTGTGACCGACGTGAACCAGGTTGTCGAGCTTCGTACCGCGCCCGATGCGCGTACGGCCCAGCGCGCCTCGATCCACGCAAGTGTTCGCGCCCAATTCGACGTCGTCTTCAATGATCACGGTTCCGATTTGCGGAAACTTGTGGTGGCTTTGCTGGTCGCGGACATAACCAAAACCGTCTGCGCCAATGACCACACCCGCATGCAGTATCACTCGATCGCCAATGGTGACGTTGTCATAAATCACGACGTTGGGATGGATGACACAATCGCCGCCCACGACGACGTTGTCGCCAAGGATTGCGCCGGCAAGAATCTGCGTCCCGACTCCGATGCGGCTGTGCTCGCCGATGGCTACATGCGGGCCGACAAAAGCAGTCAAGGCAACGTCCGCAGTTTGCGCAATAGCGGCCGTGGCATCGATCACAGGTTCGCGCCGTTTCTGTGGATGCAGCACCTCTGCGACCAACGCGAAAGCGAGTTTTGGCTTTGCCACTTCAATTCGACACGGCGAGTCGATTGCGGCGGCGACCGGAACAATCACGCACGATGCGCGACTGCTTTTCACGGCTGCAAACCACTTTTCGTCCTCCACGTAAGCGATCTCGCCTTCGGTGGCAGTTTCCAGACTATTTACCCGCCTTATCACTCTCGTGCCATCGCCGATCACTCGTCCCCCAACTCTGGCGGCTAACTCTTCCACAGTGCTGTGCGGCTGTTCGCTCATTCGCTGAACAAATAACGAGGCCAACTATTTTCCGGGAAACGAGGTCAGATATTACAACGGTACGCCGGCGATTGGCGAACGAGTCCCAGGCAAAGTAGGTGAAAACATTGACGTTGGTTGTTCAGCCGATCAATTAGAGGGCTTTTTGCCTTGCTTTGCCTGTCCCGCCAAACTATCATGACGCTGCTGGTGCTTTTAGCGAATTCGTTCCCGCGGGTAGCAGACTTTTTTCACTTTTGTTGTAACTTTTGATATTCCCGGCGCGTCTTATTGCGTCAAAGTGCCCCAGAAGAGAGGTCTTATTGTTTAGCGATCAATTCCGCCGAGGCGAATCAGATAAAGGTAAGTTGTCCGGCGTAACCGGTTCGAAGATTGTCTCGACGCTGTCGGACGTTGCCTGGAAAGCGTTTCAGTCAGTCAACCGGCGTCTTCCTGAAGGCGAGGCCATTCGACCGAAATGGGCTCCGGGCCCACTGCTGAAATCCTATGAGCGCTCCGCGCCGCCGCTCGGTTTTCCCAGAGAAACAGATTCACTTTGCCCACGTTGCGTTAAGGAAGTGCGCACGGCTGTGATCGACGGCGCCACGCCGCTCGAGTCGTTGATGAATGAACATCCGGGCGAGATCAAGGCGCAGATTCTGGAAGAAAACGGCCAGGTCGTGATGCGCAAGACCTGTCCCAAGCACGGCGAGTTTGTCGATGTCATGGCCACGGATCCGGCGTTTCTGGAACGAATTGAATCGCTGTTTTTCGGTCGAGACTTTAAGGCTGCTGAAGATTCGCATGTGCATAAGCACGGAACCTCGAATATCAAGTTCGGCCGCGGCGCGGTGCTGACGGTGGATCTAACCAACCGGTGCAACATGATGTGCAATCCGTGCTTCATGGATGCGAACCAGGTTGGTTACGTACACGAACCGACCTTCGACGACACCAAAGCAATACTGGATCGCGCAGTCTCGTTTAAACCAAAGCGCCAGGTCATTATTCTTTTCTCTGGCGGCGAGCCGACGTTGTCACCTTACTATCTGGAGGCGGTCGCTTACGCGAAGAAAGTAGGGTTCTATCGGATTTTGGCGGCCACGAACGGAATCCGTTTCGCCGAAGACATCGAGTTTTGCAAAGCCGCCAAGGCTGCCGGACAGCACGGCGTTTACTTACAGTTCGACGGCGTAGGTGAAGAGAAGAACAAGCATCGCGGCGTCGGCAACTTGTTTGATGTAAAGGTGCGCGCGATCGAGAACCTGGCGAGTGTCGGCATCAAAGTCACGCTGGTCACCACGATCGTCAATACCATCAACAATGACGGCATTGGCCAGATCGTCGAGTTTGCCGCGAAGAACATCGACAAAGTTCAGACGATCGCCTTCCAGCCCGTTTCCTTTACCGGCCGCGACGAAGACGTTCCCGATGACATACGCATCAAGCAGCGTTACACGCTCTCAGGCATGACGCACGATCTGAAAGATCAACTCGATGGCCTCATGCAGCCGCTGCGCGATTGGTTTCCGCTTTCGTCTTACTCGGCATTCACCAGCGTGATGGACATGTTGCAGGGTGCGGACGCGCCGTGGGGTTGGTCTTCCTGCAATTGCCACCCGAACTGCGGCATCTTTACGCTGGCGGTCGTCAATCGAAAGACCGGTGACTTCAGATCGCTGTTCGACTTCTTTGACTACGAACAGTTCATGAAAGACATCGCTGTAATTACGGATACAGCGCGCGGCAAGAAACTGTCTTACGCTCAGTTGGGAATGGCAATCATGCGTAACTTTGACGCGACGCGCGCGCCCGAGGGCTTTCCGATTTCACAGATCGTCAACCTGTTCAAGCCGTCTTCGACCAGCTCGAATTCCGATCGCAACGATCGCATGAAGACTCAGGCGTCTGAGGATCCCAACGACGTCTGGCGCGTGCTATGCGTCGAAGGCATGTGGTTTCAGGATCTTTTTAACTATGACTTCCGACGCACTGAGATGTGCGTCATTCCTTACGGCACTCAGGAAGGCGAAATCTCTTTCTGCGCCTACAACACCGGCGTCGGCTGGCGGCAAATCATCGAGAACATGCACAAGACCGCCAACCTCGGCGAATGGTACGAAGAGCATGGCCGCCACGCCGTCTACGCCGCCGGACATAATGTTCCGGGGATTGAGAAGAAGCACTCACTGAGTCTGCCGATCATAAGTCAGATTCTTGCCGAGGATACGAACGATTCATCCGCAATAATTACGCCGCATTTGGTTGAAGAGCACGAAGAGTCGGTCGCGGTCTAATCTACTTGAGTAGCTGCCCGTCTTAGAGTTTGGGTTATAGTCCCACGATGTTGTTTTCGCAGCCGACCTCTCTTCCATATAGGAGAATTATGAATTTCCTCAAACGACTGTCCTCTGTTCTCTTGATTTGCCTCACCGCCCAGTTCGTTATTTACTCACAAGAAAAGAAGTCAAAGGACAAAGAAAGCAGGAAGCCCGCGACGCAAACCCAAGCACCCGAGGTGAGTCCGGCGCCGCCGAGGGCCCCTCTCGCGTTTGGATTGTCAGAGGATACGCCCGTCAAACTAAAGCTCACGCGAACTATGTCCTCCAAGGATGCGAAAGCTAATGAGAAAGTGGACTTCGAAGTTCTTGAGGACATCAAAGTCAGAGACGTTGTAGTAGTCAAGCAGGGAGCAATGGCGATCGCAACGGTCACTGAAGCACAGCCAAAACGTCGGATGGGGCGCGCTGGAAAGCTTAATATTAACATTGACTACGTTCAGCTGGTTGATGGCGAAAAGGTGCCTCTGCGCGCGGTGAAAGGTGGCAGCGGAGGGAATCACACCGCCTCGATGACCGGGGCTATCGTTGCCAGTAGCATTTTGTTTTTTCCCGCTGCTCCATTTTTTCTCTTTATGCATGGCAAGGACATAACCATTCCGAAAGGGACGGAAATCACTGCGTATGTGGCGGCGGATACCGTGCTCGATCCCGCAGCCTTCAACGGGCTGTCCACTACGACGGGGTCAGGGTCAACGACAGAAGTGGCTTCGACGCGCCTATCATCGGTAATAGTTAAATCTACACCAGACGGTGCTGAGATCACAGTCGATGATAAGTTTCTGGGTACTACGCCCTCGACAGTTCAGCTAACTCCCGGGGAACACAAAATAGTTATCTTGAAGGCAGGGTTCAGATCTTGGGAACGAACCATGACTATTAGCCCAAACGGAAGCGTAAACCTGGACGTAAGTTTGGAGAAGATCCCCTAGCAGGTTCTAGAGCATTGCAGCGGGCGCGTTTGCCGCCCTTCTTATTAACGGCTGCTCTTTTCGTCGTCTTCGATTTTCTTCTTTAAATACTTGGCCAGCTTCTCCGCGGTGCTTCTCTCACCGCGACTGGCGCTGGTTCGATGCGACGAATCGGCATACACGACAACCTTTGTCTTCAGGTTCACGACCTGCATGCTGGCCGACGCTGAGGGTGAGGGATTCACAAAGATGGTCTTGGCCCAGCTGGCATTTTTCTTCTCATGAGTCCCGGTAATCTCGAAATCCGCCAGCTCACGATCGGTGACGATGATCAAAGGAACTTCTTTCTTGCGTAAAGCTGCGGCCAGATAAGTCTCAAAGCCATCCATCGGAGCGATATAGACGTTTGAGTTTCTCGGTATTCTGGTGTCCTGCGTGGCGACTGCGTTCTGCGTAGCGCCCGTACTATCTTGCGCGATTACGCCGGCAACGCATGCGATCGTAACGAGGGCGAGCACGCTTACTTTGACTGCGAGTCTCATAGGCGAATCCTTTCTGCTGAAACCTTCTGATGGTGGGAAAAGAGAATTGAAATCCAGTAGGAAGATAACGGCACTTCTGAGAGCGCGTCAAGGCTGTTCCCGGGTGGACACGATACGGGACGACTTGAATCCAATCTCTTTCTTGATTCCTGGTAACTAGTCAAGAACCGTCTGTACGACCTTCTTTCCCAGATTATTCCTACGGCACTCTCCTTGCGATACGAATCCTGCCCGATTCGATTTCGAACGGGAGGAGAGTCACCGTGAAAAGCCTTTCTGCTTCATTGCTTGCACTTCTTTTGTTGTCAACTACTGCCCCGGCACAGTCTGCAACGGTCCAGTTAACCGCAGCAAAATCAATCCAACCGTCACAATCAACTCCCGACACTTCCCCGTCGATCCGGGCGCCGAGTCGCGACTCAAAATCCCGGCCGGCACGCCCCTGGACATCGAAGCCGTCTATACGGTCAGCTCTGTCGACATGCGGCCGGGCGATATGCTGAGCTTCCATGTTCTGATCCCGGTAAAGGTGGACGACGTCACGGTAATCGAAAAGTATTCGCTGGTGACCGGTCGTGTCGTAGAGGCGAAGCGCGGCGGTCACTGGGGTAAAGCCGGCAAGCTCTCATGGATGATGCTGGACGTGGTGGCGATAGAGCTGACGCGAGTGCCGCTGCAGGCACAGAAGGATTTGCCGACGGGCCGAAACGGAATCAAGGGAACAGGTCACGGCGGCGAAGTGGCCACGAAGGCCATCGTCTTCGGCGCTTTGCTGTTTCCAATTTCGCCGCTGGCTTTGATGAGCGGTTTTAAGCGCGGTGATGATGCTGTGCTGCCCCAGGGCGAACGATTCGTCGTCTTCGTCCAGACTGACACAACCGTAAGACTTCCGGTCGAGCGATCCGGGCAATGATCGGTCCGTCGTGTGTGAGAAGCCCGACCACCGGGGTCCCCCAACCGAGCACCTCGGTTGGGGTGGGGCGGTGAGGGAGGGCTATCAAGCCCTTGCTGACGCGCGGGCTTCTGAAACAAAAAAAGCCGGCGCGGCCATTTAGGACCGCACCGGCTGAGGCAACATCGTGTTCGCGTTCTTAGCGCTGAGGCGTGGGCAGGGCCGCGCCCCTGGGCACGATCCAAAGTTCGAACAACCAATCCTCGCGCGGCGCCGCAATCGTGACCGTAAATCGGCTCGCGTCGATCCCGCGCGAATTCACCAGATAATCCGAAATACGGGTAGCGCGCGCCTGAGCGTCGTTGGCACGTGCTTTCCGCGACGGATAGACAATGATGTAACCCTGCGTGCCGGGTTCGCTTTGCAACTGAATTGCATAGTTGTCCAGCCGCGCCTTTTCATCGTTGCGCGCGATGTCATAATACTCGTCAAACTTCCGGGCCTTGACGATGATCTCGATCGCGGTCGCACAACTTGCGGGACAGCGCATGCCGTAACCGCCCACATCGAGATTTGCGCGAATGCTCTGACCGCCCAAACCTTTCGTATCGACGGTAATGCTTGGCGTTCCCTGGCCGCTGATGATATGACCCGCATTAATTGTCCAGTTGTACGTAGGCGTGATATTGGGTGAACCGCCGCTAAGCGTCGCCGTGAAAGTGATCGGCGCATCTTCGGTGCCCCGCTCAGGACACGTAACAGTTACGTTCGGACAAACTATCTGTGGCGGCGGTGGCGGACAGTCGGTCACCACGATCGACACGGATGAAAACGCTACGCAGTCCAGCGCCCGTCCATCGTCTACTTCGACTACTGCCTGATAAACGCCCGGCTGTACTCCAGCCAGATTCCAAGTTGTGTTCGCCCCCTGGCCCGAGAGCCTTCCCCCGTTCGTGGTCCACTTGTAACGCAACGGTCCGCCTACAGGAGAGCTCGCTGTGGCGATCAAACCAATGTGCGACGATTCGTCAGCGCAGGCTCGGACCGACACGGGATCGGCAGCCAATGAAAGCGTGGGCGCCCCGCTCACCTGACGCTGCTGTTTCTTTTTCTTGGGCTTAGCGTCCACCGACGCAACCATCAAGACGGCGACGACCGTCGCCAAGGCGAGGCCAAACCAGAGACTCTTTCGAGGCATCATCATTTACCCTTTCTTATTGGGCGCGGCCCGGGGCAAACGGGCCGCACCTTGCGTTTTCCGGAGTTTAGGCTCCCGGCACTCTGAAATCCAAAGATAACAAGGAAGTAAAAGGGCCAATAGCGACCTCTTTCCATTGCCTACGGGTAAGAATTAGCCATTGTCGCCGCAGAACAGCAAGCCAGAGTCGCGTAAACACACTTACGCCGCTCGAAATCGACCAGCGATTTCGTATTCGACTTGACCTGGTCGCCACCATTCACGGTACAGTCTAGCTCATGCCGCTCGTAAGGGTGCGCTTGCCGGCGCGCCACCATCAATACGAAATTAAGATCGGGCCTGACCTATTGTCCGAACTCGGCCGCGAGGCGCGCGCGAGCCTAGGCCCGAAAGCCCGACGTATTGCAGTGATCTCAAACCGAACCATTTTCGATCTTTTTGGAAAGCAGGCAAATAAGAGTTTGCGCGGCGCCGGTTTCGCGCCGGCTGCCTGGTTGATGAAAGACGGCGAGCGCTACAAGTCGCTTCGCTCTCTTGAGCGGGCGCTGGCTTTTCTCAGCGAGGCCAGACTCGAAAGGACCGACGCGATCGTCGCGCTCGGCGGCGGCGTGGTCGGCGATCTCGCCGGTTTCGCGGCGGCTACGTACCTGCGCGGCATGGCCTTCATTCAAGTACCCACCACGCTGCTCGCGCAGATTGATGCTTCGGTCGGCGGCAAGACCGCGGTGAATCTGCCGGCGGGCAAGAATCTGGTTGGCGCCTTTCATCAACCAAACCTTGTATTGATTGACACCGAGACGTTGCGCACTCTGCCTCCGCGTGAATTGACGGCGGGTTGGTGCGAGGCCGTGAAGCAAGGCGCCGCAGGCGACCGTAAGTTGTTTGATCGAACCGTTCGCTTGCTTAGTAGCACAGACTCCAGTCGGTATTTCCGCGAAAAGAAATCACAGACTGAAGTCTGCGCCACGATTGCGGCGCATTGTCGTTTCAAAGCCTCAATCGTCGCCGGCGACGAGCGTGAAGAGATTGGCCGCGAGGATCGGCGCTCGCGGCGCATTCTCAATTTCGGCCATACGACGGCGCACGCGCTGGAGAGCCTGACGGGTTATCGCCGCTTTCGTCATGGCGAGGCGGTCGGCTACGGAATGCTGGTGGCGGGCGAAATTTCGAAATATCTAGGCATGCTGCCCCCTCGCGAGTTAGAATTGTTGCGCGAGGCTGTCGCGCTTTGCGGACCGCTGCCACGCGCTCATGATCTGGCCACTGACCAGATCGTGCGGGCGATGGCGAACGACAAGAAATCCGTCGGCGGCGCCACCAAATGGGTTTTGCTGGAACGGGTAGGCCGGGCCCGCATTGTTGATGGACGCGAGATTTCTGCGCAAGTTCTGCGTGCTTCGCTGCGCTCCGGTTTGCGATCACTTCAGTAGATCGCTGTCGCGCCAGCGACTTTTGTTACGGCAGAGACTACTGATCCCAAATCCCCCGGATGAGGTCTTAATGCAAATGAAAAATAACGAACGAGGCAGCGCCCGAGTCAAGCTCATAATCTTTCTTGCGGTTTTCGCCGTCTTAGGTTATGTGGGTTACCTGTATATCCCCGTTGCGATTGACGCCTATTATTTCAAGGATACCATGCAAAACACTGTCAACCTTGCAGTCACCCAGGGCTATGACACCGCATGGGTGACAGACCAACTAAAGAAGGGTGGGCGTGAGTACCACGTGCCCGAGGATGCCAGTATCACACCTGCACAGAGAGATAACCGGATCGAAGCGCGGGTCCAGTTTACTCGTCCGATCTCAACCCCGATATACACCTACAATTACGAATTCGATTACACGGCGAGAAGCACAGCTTTTCTCACAATCAAGTAAAGCGGGATCAAGCAACTGCCGGAGTTGTGACAGCGTATGCCTGCAGTTGGACGAGCCCAGCCGGAGCTTCTCCCAGCCATGTTGTAGGGCAGACTCCGCAGCGGGTGCATTGATTGACGGAAGGACAGGGAGCACTCGAGCGGGCCTCGTGGGCGCGTTCATCTTCACGCTGCATGAACTCACGCGAGAGGCCTGAGTCCACGATTTCCCAGGGAAGAATTTCGTCGTAACTACGGCGGCGACTGGTGTGAAAGTGCGGATCGACTTGTGTTTCGCGCAACGCCGCATTCAGATCGCCTTTCAAACGCGCCGTGGCTTCGATGACGCGTCCGATGCGTCGATCGCCGGAAGAAAACAGCGCCTGCTCGTGCGCGATGCGCGCGGACATGGCGCGAACTTCGACGTTGGGAATGCGCGCCAGGTGTTTTGAAACCCATTTCAAACGCCGCTTCAATTCCTTTTCGTCGCAGATAGCTTCCCATTGAAACGGCGTGTTCGGCTTTGGCACCAGACCATTAAGCGAGGGAATGATCTTGCCGGCTCTGCCAAAACGCTTGCCTGCTTCCAGCATGCGGTCCTTGATACGCTCAACCAGCGTAATCATCTCCGCCAGATCTTCATCGGTTTCAGTGGGCAAGCCCACCATCATGTAAAGCTTCACCGTCAGCATGCCGCGATCGAAAACCGCGCCGCAGATGTCGACGATCTCGTCGTTAGTCAGATTCTTGTTGATGACCCTTCTCAGGCGATCGGACCCTGTTTCAGGGGCGACAGCAATTTGCTGATCACGCGATTCAACCAACGCGTCCAGCAATTCTTCCGAAATCTGATCGAGGCGCAAAGAGGAGACTGAGATGCGATAGTCCATCGCCCGCAGTCCTTTCAGGATCTCGCTGATCTCCGGATGATCGCAAACCGCAGTTGAAACTAAACCAATTTTGTCGGTTTTGCCACGCCACTCGGCCGCCTTCGCCAGAATGTCGCGCGCCGGCACCACTCGCGGCGGCCAATAGTTGTAACCCGCCCAGCAGAATCGGCAGCCCTGTGAACAGCCGCGCGAGATCTCGATCAGAAACCGGTCACCCATTTCGGCGTGCGGCGCCCAGATAGTTGTTGAGGGAGCGAAGACCTCGTCCCGCTTCAACTGGGCGACGATCTCTGTTTGCCCACGCCGAATTGCCCGGCGGAGGCTCCCTTCTTTCGGACTCTCGGCAGAAATCGCACGACCAACTCGCGCCGGAACTCCTTCGGCCAGCGGCGTATAAGCGGCGATGGTTCCGTCTTCGTTATAGCTGACGTCATAGAGCGACGGCACATAGAAGCCGCGACCTTTTAGCGCCAGCGCCAAAAGCACTTCGTCCTTCGTTTCATTTTCCAGAATCACGTCGACGAGTTTCGGTCCCAGGATTTCGCCTTCGCCGACAGCGATCAAGTCGGTAAACTCGGCGATGGGTTCCGGGTTCAGAAACGACGCGGCGCCGCCCATGACTATCAGCGGATCGTGTTTCGTTCGGTCTTTCGCCCAAACCGGCACACCGCTCATTTGCAGCATGCGCGCCAAGTTAACGTAATCAGTTTCGAACGAGATCGAAAACGCGATCACGTCAAAGTCGCGCAGTTTCGTTTGTGATTCCAGGGAGAGCAGCGGCGTGCGTGTGCGCTCGTATTCTCCCATCTCGTCCAGCATGCGGGCGTCAGACGCCCGGCCGTTAAGGAGGGCTTGATCATAGCCCGAGCCCTTGCTTACGCGCGCGCTTCTGAAACTGTCCGGCAGGAACGCTCGTTCACAGGAAACCTCGGGAATCCGATTGAACAGTTCGTACATCGCCTGAAAGCCGAGATTGGCCATGCCGATGTTGTAGAGGTTTGGATAGCAGAGCGCGATGCGCAATTGCGCGCCGCGCTTTAGCACCCAACCTTCTTCGTTGGCCAGCTTCTGTTTGTAGCTTTCGACGATTCTTTTCATTTTGTTGGTCAGTAGTCAGTAGTCAGTTCCAGGTACCGGCGATTGCCGATTAGTGCGATGCAACTGACTACTGACAACTAACTACTGACAGCCTTATCCGTGCTGAACAGTTTCGAGAAAAGCCTTGAGCTTGCGCGAGCGCGACGGATGGCGCAGTTTACGCAGAGCTTTGGCTTCGATTTGACGAATACGTTCGCGGGTTACAGCAAAGTGCTGTCCTACTTCTTCCAACGTGTGCTCCGAACCGGTTGTGCCCAGGCCAAAGCGCATCTTGATCACCTTCTCTTCGCGCGGCGTCAAAGTGGCCAACACTTCGTCGGTAATTTCGCGCAAGTTCGACGCGACCACTGCGTCCGACGGGTTCAAGATCGATTTGTCTTCGATGAAGTCGCCGAGATGCGAATCCTCTTCCTCGCCAATCGGCGTTTCCAGAGAGATGGGCTCCTGGGCGATCTTCAGGACCTTGCGCACCTTCGAAACCGGGATGTCCATCTTCTTGGCGATCTCTTCGCTGGTGGGTTCGCGACCCAACTCCTGCACCAACGCGCGCGAAGTACGAATCAGCTTGTTGATCGTTTCGATCATGTGTACCGGGATGCGAATCGTGCGCGCCTGATCGGCAATCGCGCGCGTGATGGCCTGGCGGATCCACCACGTCGCGTAGGTAGAGAATTTATAACCACGACGCCACTCAAACTTGTCCACAGCCTTCATCAAACCGATGTTGCCTTCCTGGATCAGATCGAGGAACTGCAAACCGCGGTTGGTATATTTCTTTGCAATTGAGACGACCAGGCGCAGGTTGGCCTCAACCAGTTCGCGCTTGGCCTGGCCGGTTTGATGTTCACCAGTAACGATGGCCTGGAGCGAGCGTTTGATCTCGATCGGCGGCAGATGATGTTCCTGCTCGACCGTCTGCAAACGCTTCTTCCCGTTTGAGACGTGCTTTTTATAAGCCTTTATGTCGTCGGCCTTGAGCCGTTTCTTGGTCAGCCTATCGGAGTAGGTGTCGACTTCGCGTTCGGCAGAGCGAACTTCTTTCTGCACGTTTCGAATGGCATTGATCAAGCGCTGGCGCGAGCGCTCAGTCATATTCAAGCGGCCAATTTCGTCGGCGATTTCAATTCGTAGCCTGGCCACCTTGCGGCGCAGGCGCAAGAGTTTTTTAGTTTTCTTGCCGCGGGTGATTTTCTGTTCCGAACGCAGCTTGACCCACTCTTTAAGTACGTTCTTGAACAGCCTGCGAATGTTCTCGATGCCTTCGATGGTCCACTCGCGGTACTCGTCGGCCTTGTCTTCTTCACCGGCCAGTTCAGCCTGTTCAGAAAAATTAACGACTTCGCGTATGTTGATGGTGTGGGCGGCCAGTTCGTCGCCAATCTTCAGCAGTTCAGCCACGGCAATCGGCGAGCGGGCGATGGCTTTTTGAGTTTTGATCTGGCCACGCTCGATTCGTTTGGCGATCGCTACTTCACCTTCGCGCGTCAGCAGCGGCACCACGCCCATTTCGCGCAGATACAACCGCACCGGGTCGTTGGTCTTTTCCAGCGCGCCGGCCGAGAGATCCAGTTCCAAATCTTCGCTGTCGCCGTCTTCATCATCAGTGGCGATGGCCGCCGCCTGTTCTATCAGGCGCTCGTCGGAATCCGCCACATGAATATTTGAGGCATCCAGCTTCTGCAGCACATCTTCGATGTCGTCGGGTGAAACTACATTCTCCGGCAATTCCCGATTCAAGTCGTCATAAGACAGAAATTTTTTATCTCCGCCCAATTGCAGCAGTCGATCCATTACGTCGTCTCTATCTTTTTCTTCAATAGCCACTATTATTTTTCCTAAGACACCGCCTGCGCGGCTGTCTTTAATTCATCAATGTACCGTCTTACTCGTCTGCGCTTGCGGCAAAAAGTCACTGCGCTGTTTTGCCAATTGCAAAAGCTCCAGCGCCAGACGGTCGCGGCGTTCGGCTTCGCCGGCCCGCTCAGCTTCAGCCACTTCAGAACTCAATTCGTCAATCCGGCGATCAATCTTCATCAAGCGCAAGGCGTCCAGACAGCTATCGGCGGTCGTCATTGACTCGTCAAAGGATTCAGTCGTTTCGTTCATGATCAGCCGCGGCAGCAGTTCAGCAGCCACAGTGTCGCCCGCGGTTTCCTGACTCATCGAATCAAAGTTGATTTCACAACCCTCGCCGTCAAGCTTTACCAGCGCGCGAAAAATCGGGGTAGTTGCGAGGTCTTCGTAATCTGTCACTTCCAGGCGCGGCAAAACAATTCTTCTCATCTCTTCATTGGCCAGCAGGATATCCAGAAGCTTTTCTTCCGCCACCGTCGGCCGGCTCGCCGAACTGCGCTTTACCATTTCCTGAACGGCAGCCGCGTCGGTGCTTGCGCCACTGCGGATCCTTTGCCAGAGTTCGCGGCGTTGATCAGGCTGAACCCGCAAAGCATCCATGGCAATGTCAAAATATTCGCGTTTCTGAATTCGGCTCCGGACAGCGCGAACAAACGGGAGCGTCTCCTCAACTGCCGCAGCCTTATCACTGGGGCTGTGAAGGTTACGATCCCGTACTGCTTGATCGATCACAAATTGTATGTGGGGCTGTGCTTCGCCTCGGCGCTTCTGATACTCCGTCACGCCGTATTTTCTGATGAAATCATCAGGATCGGCGTTGTCCGGGAGAACCAGTACCTTGACTTCAAGATCTTCCGCCAGAATCGTTTCGATCGCTCGTTTAGCTGCCTGCACGCCCGCGCGATCACCATCATAGTTCACCACTACCTTACGCGCAAACCTGCCGATCAGTTTTACCTGCTCGGGCGTCAGCGCCGTGCCGAGGCTGGCCACCACATTCCCCACCCCAAACTGATAAGGAATAATCAGGTCCAGATAGCCCTCAACCAGGATGGCAAAGCCGTTCCGGCGAATCTCGTCGCGGGTCAGATTAAGCCCAAAAAGATGGCGGCCTTTTGTATAAGCAGGGGTCTCCGGCGAGTTCAGATACTTGGGCTCGCCCTCAGGCTCCAGAGTGCGTCCGCCAAACGCGATGGGCTTGCCCTGGGCGTCGAACACCGGGAAGATGAGCCGCCCGCGAAACCGATCGTAGGATCCGCCTTCATCTTTCTTCACCACCAGTCCGCTTTTTTCAAGCTGCTCCTGGGTTGCGCCTTTCTGACGAAGATGAGTCGAAAGTGCTTCCCAACTGTCAGGCGCAAAACCAAGCCGAAACGTCTTAATCGTTTCTTCGGTGATCCCTCGGTCTTTAAGATATTCGCGGGCGCCGCGCCCGGACTTACTCTTCAGTTGATCCTCCCACCAAACGAGCGCCCAGTGATTCAGTTCAATGACCTGATCCGAATCCCGCAGGCGAGCTTCAAAGCGACTGTCGTCGACCATCTTTGGCAACGGCATGCCCGATTTCTCGGCGACGATTCTGATCGCTTCGGGAAAAGTCACACGCTCGATCTCCATCACAAACGTGAAGACTGAACCGCCTTTGTGACAACCAAAGCAGAAGAACATTTCTTTGGCGGGACTGACGGAAAACGAAGGCTTGGTTTCCTTGTGAAACGGACACGGAGCCACCCAGTTGGCGCCGGCCTTCTTGAGCGTCACATAGTCCTGCACTATGCGAACAATGTCCGCCTGGCGGCGCAGGTCATCAATGAAGGTTTGCGGAAAACGCATCTTAATTCGGACGCCTAACTCTTAAGTTCTACTGTAGTCGCGCCGGTGCCGCCTTTGTCCTGAGCTGCCGGCGCAAATCGCGCGACGTGCGGATGATCTTTAAGCAATTCCGTGATTGCTCGTCGGAGTGCGCCGGTGCCGTGGCCGTGGATTATGCGCAGTTCGCTCAGACCATTCAAGAAGGCTTCGTCGAGAAACTTGTCGGTTAGATCGACGGCTTCGTCGGTTGTTTTGCCAATCAGGTTCAGCTCGGTGTTGGTCTTCAATTCAGAATCGGACTCGTTGGAATGCAGGTGAAGCTCTGTCGTTGCAGCTTTTCTCCGGAGATCCTCAAGCGAAGGCTTCACCCGCCCGCTACCGCGGACGGTACTGACTTCATTACGGCGAGCAGCGCGGTCATTACTGCGCTCGCTCGCTCCGCTGCCACTGGTGCTGACTTCATAGACGAGCACCAGATTATCGAGCTTCTCGCGCGTTCGTAGTGAACCCACACGCACTTCGGCTTCGTCGTCCTTGATGTGATTAACTACGCCAACTGAGCCAAACGAAAGCAGCCGCACCCTATCCCCAACTTTCAGATCGCGTTGGGGACTGCGGATGTCCTGTCGCCCAGAGTTCGCCACCCGCTCTTGAACCGGTTTTGTTTTGTCAGGGTCGACCGAAAGATCACTTACTACCTGGCCATCGCGAATTATGCGCACGCCGCGAAGCTCCGGTCCCGAACTCTGAGACGATGAACGTCGAGAACCTTGCGCAGTCTTGCCCGGGACCAGCGTCACGCGTTGAGCTTCGCGTTTCAGCTCCGCGGCGCGACGCGCGGCTTCGCGGTCCACTTTTAAACGCGAGGCGCGGTCTTCAATCTTACTTGCGAGCTCCCGGCTACGTTCTTCAAATTCCTTGATCGCCCGAGACAGTTCTCTTTCAAATTGAGCCTGGCGTTCTGCTTCGTGCTTCGCCGCCTGCTGATCAAGCAAGGAAAACTTCTCAGCAACTGCGGCACGCTCTTCTTCCAGTGCCTGGCGTAAACTTTCAGCTTCTTCGGCTTCACGTTTGATGCGACGCAGGTATTCAACCGCATCGCGCGAAGTCTTCCTGACCTGTTCGCTCGCTTTGCTAATCACTTCACTGGGAATGCCAAAGCGCTGTGCAATCTCCAGCCCCGAAGACGAACCGGCGACCCCAACCAGCAAACGATAAGTCGGCCGCAAAGTCTTTTCATCAAACTCCACGCTGGCGTTTAGCACCCCAGTTTCGTTGGCCGCATACATCTTTAAGCCGGCGTAGTGCGTCGTCGCCAGCACCTGTGCGCCGCACCGTCGGAAGTGATCTACCACTGCCACACCCAGCGCCGAGCCTTCTTCCGGATCGGTTCCGGTGCCCACTTCATCGAGCAGTACCAGCGCCGGCGACTCGCAAGACTCGATCATCTTTCCAATGTTCGCAACGTGTGAAGTAAACGTCGAAAGGTTAGCGGCCAGCGATTGATGATCGCCGATATCTGCCAGAATCGATCGATAGAAAGGCACGCTCGCGCGTTTTGCCGGCACCGGCAAGCCAGAGAGTGACATCAATGAAAGCAGCCCGGCCGTTTTCAAAACAACCGTCTTGCCGCCCGCGTTGGCGCCCGAGATCACCATGACCGAATTTTCACTATCGAGCTTAAGCGAAACGGGCACAACAGAAGTGCCAGCGGCACGGAGGCCTTCTTCGAGCAGCGGATGGCGAGCGTCGATGAATTCGAGAGTAGCATTTGTGTCAGGACCCCGAGCGGTAGCGAGGGGATCGTGCCGCTCAACTTGAGTCTGTGATCCGGTCGCTACCGCTCCCGGTTCTGTACCAATCTTCGGAACCACGCAGTCGAACCTCTCCGCAAAGGTCGCCTTGGCGCCGATGAAATCCAGTTCGGTGATCGCGTTGGCCGCCTGTTCAATCGCCGGCAACTCTCGGCGTAATTCTCCCGATAGCGCAAACAGGATCTCGGCAATCTCTCGCTGTTCCGCTTCGCGCAGAGTTTGCAGTTCGTTATTCGCTTCGATTGTTTCCAGCGGTTCGACAAAGATGGTGGCGCCTGAAGACGACGAACCGTGCGCTACTCCTTTAATCCGGCCCTGATGATCTGAGCGGACCGGAATCACGAAACGATCGTTGCGAATCGTCACCAACTCTTCCTGGATAGCTTCGCTCGAACGACGCATGAGACTTTCCAGGGAACGCGTGATGCGCGAGCGTGCCCGGGCAATCTCATGGCGAATCGTTGCCAGTTGCGGGCTGGCGCGATCGTCAAGTTCGCCGCTTGGCAGTATTTTTTGGTGAAGGCGCCCCGCCAGTTTGTTTAATTCGGAAGTCAGCCCGGCAACGATCTCAAACAACGTCGGACACGCCTCGCGTTCAGCCAGGACCGCTGTACGCGCGGCCATCGCGCGATCACATAACCGTGCCAGATCGAGAATCGCGAAAGGGTCAAGCGCCGTTCCCTCGATCCGCAGGCGCGAACGCGAATCGCTGGTGTCCGCAATGCCGTCGAACGACAAGCTGCCTCCGCGCTGGCGCAACTCAACGAATTCCGCAACCAGACGCAGCGCGCGTCGTAACTCGTCCGGATCAGCAATTGGCGCAAGGGCGTCGATGCGCGCGCGGCCATCGTCGGTTTGCGCGCCGCGGCGCAACAGCGTTCGCAGCGGGTCGAATTCGAGAATGCCGAAAGCCTGATTTTTCATTGCGGGAATGGTTAATCTTAACACTAGCCCCATGAACTAACCTTGTCGAGCCGACTGAGGGTGCTGTCCTAATGTTAGGTTTTCTCTGCGCGGTCTCGGCGTCCTCGGCGTCTTGCGGTGAATCTTTCTGTAACTACGCTCACCGCGGAGACGCCGAGTGCGCAGAGCGGTCGCAGAGAATTTCAAATTAGGACACCACTCGGATGAGTTCCCGCGTTGCTCACTTCCACCTTTTGGCTTATATTCGTCAACTTCTCAAATCGGAAAGAAAGGCACTCATCTTATGCCCTCCGTACCAATCACGGTCGCCTATGGCGACGGCATCGGTCCCGAAATCATGGAAGCCACGCTCCACATCCTGAAGGAAGCGGGCGCCAAGCTGGACATCGAAAAGATAGAAATCGGCGAGAAAGTTTATCTCTCCGGAAATACTTCCGGAATCGATCCGAGCGCCTGGGCCTCTCTGCGGAACACCAGAGTTTTTCTCAAGGCCCCAATAACGACGCCGCAAGGTGGCGGTTACAAGAGTCTCAACGTGACTGTGCGCAAAACCTTCGGCCTCTACGCCAACGTGCGGCCCTGCGTTTCTTATCATCCGTTTATCGAAACAAAGCATCCCGGCATGGACGTCGTGATCGTGCGTGAAAATGAAGAGGACCTTTATGCCGGCATCGAATATCGCCAAACCGACCAGGTAATGAATTGTTTGAAGATTATTTCCCGGCCCGGTTCGGAAAAGATTGTGCGCTACGCTTTTGAATACGCTCGCCGTCACAACCGCAAAAAGGTTACCTGCTTCACCAAAGACAACATCATGAAACTAACCGACGGTCTGTTTCATAAAGTCTTTGACGAGATCGCTGCTGAATACTCCGACATCGAAAACGAACACTGGATCGTGGATATCGGCGCGGCCAAGCTGGCCGATACACCCAATGCTTTTGACGTAATAGTGATGCCGAATCTTTACGGAGACATCTTGTCGGACGTGGCTGCCCAAATAGCCGGATCGGTTGGTCTCGCCGGTTCAGCGAACATCGGCGAGAACATCGCGATGTTCGAAGCGATTCATGGGTCGGCGCCGCGCCGCGCGGGCCAGAATTTGGCAAACCCGTCAGGCCTACTCCTGGGCGCGATCCTGATGCTGGTACACATCGGCCAGACTAACAATGCGGAGAAAGTTCATAACGCCTGGCTACGCACGATCGAAGATGGAGTTCACACCTATGACATCTACCAGGAAGGTATCAGTAAGCAAAAGGTGGGAACGAAGGAATTCGCGCAAGCCGTGGTTGAGCGCCTCGGTAAAAAACCCCGAACGCTTAGGGCAGTCGCTTACAAGCAAACAGATGTCGAAGGAGTTTGTAGCGAGACTATCGTCAAGGAGCGCTCGGATACAAAGAAGGACCTCGTGGGCGTGGATGTCTTTTTGGACTGGCTGAAAGGCTCACCGGACAACCTGGGGAACTCGCTCACAAAGATTACGCCGGAGGATTTGCGGCTTTCAATGATCAGCAATCGCGGCGTAAAAGTCTGGCCGGGGGGCGCCTCCGAGACCTTCTGTTCTGATCAATGGCGCTGCCGCTTCATGTCGCAAGAGAAAGGCGCGCCCATCTCGCATCAGCAGATCATCGATCTGCTCGGCCGCGTCGCGGGCGCGGGCTTTGACTTCATAAAGATCGAGAACCTTTGCAACTTTGACGGCGAGCGGGGATATTCACTGGACCAGGGAGAATAAGGTCAGTACCGGGAGCGGTAGCGACCGGGTACCGTCTTCTAAACGGCCGAGATTGACAACACCTAACCTGGTCGCTACCGCTCCGGGTACTGACTTCATCTGAGACTCAAAATGTCAAAAGCTAAGAGATCCAAAAATTCGAAATCCGAAATTCGCAATTCGCAATCTCTCGTCGCTGTCCTGATGGGCAGCAAGTCGGATTGGGACACGATGCGCGCGGCCGCGGATACTCTGCAGCAGTTCGGCGTACCGCACGAGAGTCATGTCATGTCGGCGCATCGCACGCCGGCGCTGGCTTCTGAATTCGCCGCCACGGCAGAGTCGCGGGGTATTGAAGTAATCATCGCGGCGGCCGGCGGCGCTGCTCATCTGGCGGGTGTTATTGCGGCGCACACGACGCTGCCGGTGCTGGGCGTGCCGATGAAGAGTGACGCGCTCAACGGTTTGGATTCCCTGCTCTCAACCGTGCAAATGCCGGCCGGAATTCCGGTGGGTACCCTGGCCATTGGAAAGCCGGGCGCGACGAACGCTGCGTTATTGGCGATCGCGATCCTGGCCAACAGTCGGCCGGCGTTAAGAAACAAACTGCGGGAGTTACGCGCTGGGCAGGAAAAGAAAATTCGCGAGACGAAACTGGACTAAGAAGTGCGGATAACGGGACTCGCCGACGTTCACTCTCTATTTAGCACCTCGCTTCAGCGAGGTGTCTACGAACCATGAAGAATCAGTTAAACCGTTTCAACGGTTTTTCGACAAGCCGTTAAAACGGCTAACCTCAATGTGACTACACATTTTGTTCACCTCGCTGAAGCGAGGTGCTAATGAAAATCAACTACTAGCCTCCACCTGAATCCCTGGCCAGCAACGCCGCTCCGATGGCTATTCCATCTAGTCCCAATTCCGCCGCGACAATTTTGGTCGCTTCAAAGCACGGTTGAAACGAGCGCTTGCCGGCTTCTGCGATGATCGGTTTCACAATTAGATCCCCGGCTTCCATGATGGTGCCGCCCAAAACGATTCGCTCAAGGCTGAGCAGGTTGATGATGCTGCCCACCGCCGTGCCGATGTATTTTCCCGTGCGTTCGATCATCATGACGGAAAAGTCGTCGCCGTTACGGGCTTCACGAGCCAGATCCCCGGCAGTAAAGCTTTTTTCCATTGCCAAACGTGAAAGCGAGGACGTCGAGTCGCGACCCAGACGTTCGCTAGCACGTCGAACGATGTTAGGCGCTGAGGCAACCGTTTCAAGACAGCCACGGTTTCCACACTCGCATTCATTGCCTTCGGTATCGATGGTGATGTGTCCAATTTCGCCCGCGCAGCCCGAGGCTCCGATCCACAGTTTGCCGTCGAGAATGATCGCGCCCCCGATCGCATCGCCAATTCCGATGTAAAAGAGATCGCGCGCATCGCGGCCGGCGCCGGCTTTGTACTCGCCGTAGGCAGCAGCGTTGGCATCGTTCTCCAGCTCGACTCTCAAGCCCGTCGCCTTCATCAGCTCGGAATGAAGGTCGTCACGGACCATCGAAGGCAGTCCGGTGGAAATCAAAACGCGATCTGTTTCACGATTGACCAGGCCCGGAATCGCTATTCCCACAGACTTGATTGGTCCCAGTTCGCTGAGGCCGGCCACCAGATTCCTGGTTACCGAGATCAGATCTTCCGGTCGATATGAATCGTCGCGCGCTCCCAGAATTTCGCCGGCGGATGAGATGGCGACGGCTCGCATAGTTCTTGCGGCAATATCGATTCCGATGAAATTGTTTTCAGAGTCTGGTGGCATGCCGCAAGCCTTTCACGAGTGCTTCGGGGATTAGGGCAGGAATTTCGTCGTCATCTTATTAAAGGGCCGAGGGGCTGTCAAACCGCGCCTTCAGCGTGTAGAATGCCCTCCGAATCAAGCCATGCCTGACACGAGTAAAAACCAGGCGGTGCTGCCGCGCCTGCGCAAAATTCTATTACCTACGGATTTTAGCGGCTGCGCGAATTATGCGCTGCCTTATGCTGCTGCTATCGCGCGCGCGACCCACGCCACGATCATATGCTTGCACGTAGTCGAACCGGTTGTGCCGGCCGTCGGCTATACGGGTTTGGCCGATCCGATGCCGATTGCGGACATCAGTGAACAATTGGAAGACTCAGCCGAACGCGAATTGCCAAGACTTACAGACTGCGAGGAATTGAACGGCCTCGAAGTCGAGGAAGTAATCGTCCATGGCGATGCGGCCGCCGAGATTGTGCGGGTGGCCGGTGAACGTGACGCCGATTTGATTGTGATTTCGTCGCACGGTCGCACGGGCCTGGGACGAATGATCTTCGGCTCAACTGCAGAGGCTGTAGTACGTCATGCCGGTTGCCCCGTACTGGTTGTAAAACCCCCACAGGAGGAGGCCTCGGACAAGTGAGCAGTCAGGGTGGGCAGTGCGCGTTCAGCAAATGCGCGCTCTGCTCTCCGGCCTCCGTTCAATACCTAAATTCCACTGCTGACTGCTTACTGCTCACTTATGAACAGTCTTCATTTCCTGTCCCACTTGATCGAGCAGTTCGGCCTCTATGCGGTGTTCTTTCTCGTTGTCATCGAGGGAGACATCACTCTTATGTTGGCGGGAGTGCTGGCGCACAGCAGCTTTTTTGGCGAATACAGTTTTGCGCGCGTGTTGTTGTGGGGCACTTTGGGCGGCGTGGCGAGTGATAACTTCGCCTATTGGGCCGGCCGGGTATTCGGCAAGACGGTGCGCGGCTTTCGCTTTTATCGCAGCGCAAAGCCGCGCCTCGAACGGCTGACCAGTCGCTTTGGCGTCCTGTCAATCTTTCTTTCAAAATATATTTACGGCTTGCGGTGGGCGTCGTGCACTTTTTATGGCGTCGCGCGTATGCCGTTCCTGCGGTTCCTGCCGCTTTCGATGGCCAGTTGTTTCCTCTGGGTTTTCATTCTCAGCGGTGTTGGCTATTTTTTCGGCAGCGCGGTTACGGGATTGATTGGCGATTTTCGCCATGTCGGAAAAATCCTCCTGGGAATTGTAATCGGGGGAGTCCTGGGTTTCTATTTGTTCAAGCGGATGTGGATTTCCAAAAAGGTTGAAGAGGCGGCGCCCGAGCGTCTGCAGGAGATTGAGAAGGCCGCGATCGGCAGCTTAAAAGAGTTAAAGGAAGAGATCCGCGAAAAGATTCATTTGAAATAGTCTGCGTTGAAACTTGAAATCTGGAATTTGAAATCTGGAATTTTGAATTTGGAATCTGCAATTACTTAATTATCGTGATCATCGAATCATCTGCCCCAACTCGCGTCGATCTTGCCGGCGGCACAGTGGATATCTGGCCGCTCTATCTATTTCATCCCGGCGCTATGACGGTTAACTTTGCGCTGACCTTGCGCGCGCACGTGCAAATCAAAACCCGCAGGGATCAGCGCGTCATCCTCGAGTCACGCGACCGCAAAGTGAAGTTTGAAACCAGCCTGGGCGGACTTGAGGAACTGGCGCGCGACAAGCGGCTCGAACTGGTTTCGAAAATGGTGCACTTCTTCGGGCCCCAGACCGGTTTTCATCTGGTCGCCCACAGCGAAGCTCCGGCCGGCGCCGGCATTTCAGGATCGTCAGCGCTGGCCATCGCGCTGATCGGCGCGCTCAACCGTCTGGTCGGAGGGCGTTATGAAGATCACAATTTCATCGGGATCGCAGCGAACATTGAAACCACCGTAATCAAAGTTCCCGCCGGCATTCAGGATTACTATCCGGCATTTTACGGCTCGGTCTCGGGCATTCATTTGCGCAGCGACGGGGTGGAGCGAGAGCATTTGGAGATAGACGAAACCGAGCTTGAGCGCCGCTTTGTCATCTGCTACACCGGCGAGCCACGCCTCTCAGGAATCAACAATTGGGAAATTTTCAAGCGGCACATCGACGGCGACCCCGAGTTGTTTGATATCTTCGAACGCATTCGCGACACGGCGATTGCGATGCGCGCGGCGCTGCTCGGAAATGACTGGGACGCTGTGGCTGAGATCATGCGCGCCGCCTATCCGAATCGTAAACGCCTGGCGCCAAACATCACGACGCCGCACATGGATCTTCTGGTTGAGAAGGCGCTGGCGAATGGAGCGTTGGCGGCCAAGGTTTGCGGGGCCGGCGGCGGTGGCTGCATCGCGTTTTTGTGCGCAGATGGACGAAAGCAGGATGTCGAACGCGCTTTGACCAAACAAAAGGGCGCAGAAATTTTGGATTGGAAGGTGGCGCGCGAGGGATTGGTGATCAAGGAAACCTGACGCGAGCCGGAAACCGCGAAGCGGTTTCGTCCTCCAGCCAAACGTTGCCGCAGGCTACGTTGGGTAAGTGGCAATTGTTGAGGCTGCAACCCTGTCAGGGTTGCGGCCTGTTTCTTTGAGTTCAAGTCAGAATTGCTATCTCAACTTACTCAACGAATTTCAATTCAGTAGATCTTGCAAGCCTCAAGGCGCTTGCATCAGCTTGTATGATCCAAATTAATGCCGCAATCACTCTCCGCTGTTTACATCCATCTGGTCTTTTCCACGAAAGCGCGTCGTCCATTTCTAAAAGACGAGACTGTCCGCAAGTCGTTGCATTCATATCTGGGCGGCATCTCAAAGCAACTGAAGTGCGCACCTATCATTACCGGGGGGATGGACGATCACATTCATCATCTCGCACGCTTCGCCCGAACCATCACGCAAGCCGAATGGGTGAAGGAGCTGAAGCGCGTATCGAATCTTGGCTGAAAGAGGAACATTCGATTCGACATTTCGAATGGCAAGGTGGCTACGCGGATTTTTCTGTGAGCGCCTCGAACCTTGAACGTGTGAAAAAATACATCGCCAATCAGCAACGCCATCATATGAAGATGAGTTTTCAGGATGAGTTGCGAACCTTACTTCGTCGATGACGTGGAATGGGATGAAAAATATATCTGGGATTGACACAACCGCGTTGCGGTTGATTTATGAATCGTTCCGGTCCGGACGGAGATTTGCCGCAACCCTGTCAGGGTTGGGCGCGCCGATTAACTATGAACCCAACGTAGCCTTCGGCAACATTGGGCTGAAGGCTCCAACCGCTTCGCGGTTGAGGGCAAAACGTTCGGAAAGATCGATGTGAAACCGAGAATCTAGGGTTACCCGCCTTCGTCCGCGCGCTGCTTTGCTGCCGCTGCCAGTTTCGTGAGCCGCTCGATCTTTTGTTCGTGAGTCTCGCCGGGTATGGGTCCCGTATCCACTACACCGGCATAAGTCGATCGCTTCATCAGTGTTCGATCGGCTTCGCCACTGGGCGCGTGGGATGTAGTGGACGTAGGCGTTGTCGCCGCCGCGACTTTGTCCGGGGCCAGGTCGGCCGGAGTTTCGGCGCCCGCAACCGGCGAAGCATTTGCCGCGGCGGCACTCAGTGGCGCGGCCGAAGCAGCGCCCGTCTCGGCTTGTGCTTCCGCAGCCGGACGATGAGCATCCGCGTCCGGCGAAGAATCGACCACGGTCACCGAGGTTACGGGTTCTGCTCCGCCTTCCTCGCTTCGCTGTTTCGCTCCGGCGACAACTTTCTGCAAACGCGCGATTTTCTGTTCTTGAGTTTCCCCTGCGACTGGTCCCGTATCAACCACGCCTGCGTAGGTCGATCGACGATTTAGTTGCCGGTTCGGTTCAGCCGCTGGCTTTGGCCCAGCGGGCGGAGTCATCGACTGCTCTGCCACCACAGTTGCCTGTGCTGCGGCCGGTGTGGGCGTGGCGGGAACTGCGGCCGGAGCCTTTGCGGGGGCCGCGGCCGGTTTTGCGGCGGGCGCGGCGTGACCGTGTTCGCCTTCCGGCTCGACGATCACATAGACGCCTTTTTCGTTCTTCTTGATTACCGGTAGCGTCCCACCCGCGGCCTGCAGCAGCGCCGACAGTTCCGCTTCGACAAAACGGCTTTGCTTTTCCGGATCGCGCACGTGCCCGAGCGGTGGTCCCATGTAAAGCGTGCCGCAAATCTGACATTTGTACAGCACGTCATCTCCGCGTAGATGGACTTCAGAAGCTTCGCCCGCGGTCTTTAATTGCTTCAAGTGACCATTGCAGAGTTTTTTCTTTTCGTTGCGCTCGTTACAGACAGTTTGCGCGTTGGTGATTCGCTTGGGAAGCGGAGGCGTCGCTGGCGCTTTTGTTTCCGGCGCGGCCGATTTAGCTTCTGCGATATTAGCTGACATGATTCGCTTTCGCGTCGCTGATGTGTTCTGGCTAAGCACCACGGATATTAACGACGAATGGAAGGCTGGTCAATCCTTGATTGGTGTTCGATAAGCTTCAGCTTGTCGTGTTGAGCGACAAACTGAAGTTTGTCGGACATGATATTCTTCTCGTCTAATGCTCATCGAATTTCTTGGCGCAGTATGGCGGCGACTGCCGGGCAGCGTACGCCGTCGCGTGGTGCGCACCGGCCAGCGGCGTTTCACGGTTACCGCGGGCGCCATCATCTTTGACGATGATGGCCGGGTTCTCTTGCTCGAACACGTGTTTCGTCCCGATGGCGGTTGGGGCTTACCGGGCGGATTCCTCAGTAAGGGCGAACAGCCTGACACAGCTTTGCGCCGTGAGATGCGTGAAGAAATCGGCATCGAACTCGAACAGGTAGAAGTGTTGTTTGCCCGCACGCTGCCCAGGCCGCGCCAAATCGAGATCTATTTTACCGCCAGAGCCATGGGCACGCCGCGGCCGTGCAGTTTTGAAATCAGGACTGCGGCATGGTTCAAAATCGATGATCTGCCGGCTGAACTTTCGCGTGACCAGCGTCGCTTAATCCAGCGCGCGGTCGCGCTAAGTGAAAACTGTTGACGAATGATGTTATGCTACGCGCCGCTAACGCAATTACTCAATTAGATGATTACTGAGGAGACTCTATGGCAGCCCTAGGCGTGCAACTGATTCCGTCGCCCGAAGAGATAATGCAGATTCTGAAACGCACCGGAGCATTTCGCGAAGGTCACTTTGTTTATCCCAACGGCAAACACACTGCTCACTACTTTCAAATGCCTTTGGCGTTTCGCTATTACGATACCGCGCGCGTTTTGGCGGTCGCGCTCAGCCGTAAGTTTCGCGTCGAACGCGATATCGCCAGCCAGTTGCCCAAGGTTGCCATCATTAGTCCCAGTTCCGCGGGCATCCCGGTCGCCTTCGGCGTACGCGACGCGTTGAGTGCACAACAGATTTATTGGGCGGAACAGGAGGGCGGCCAGCGCATGTTTCGCCAGTACGTGAACCAGGGCGATATCAATCCCTGCATTATCGTCGATGACATCATTCGCAGCGGCCACGCCATCGAAGAGACGGTCGAGTTGGTGCGCAGCCTGGGCGCTCCAATCATCGGCTGTGGCGCCATTGTGCGATTTACCTCTGCGCCGGACAACATTGACGGCGCGTCGATCAAATCGCTGGTCGATTTTGACGAAAAATTTTACGAGTCAGCCGAAGCCTGCGCTGAATGCAAAGCCGGCGTGCCTGAGGAACATGTGCGCTTCTGAACAATAGGAGGCAGACTGCAGGAAGGGGTTACTATGCTGACCCTCACGTGGTAACGGTTTGCGGCTTTGCCGCAGCACAGTGCGGTAAGCCTTCGGCTTACCGGTGAGACCTGATTGAATCTTCGTGAGGCTGCGCCTCAGATGCTTGAGGCACAGCCTCAAGCGTTGACTGTGAAAGAGAGCCGCCGGAAAGGCAAAGCCTTTCCGCACTGTGCGGTGGCAAAGCCACTCAGACGTGCTGTCTGCCTACTGTTGTTCTCTACATCTCGTGCCGGTTCGTCAGCGCCTTGTCCATCGTCACTTCGTCGACGTACTCCAGATCGCTGCCCACCGGCATCCCCATCGCTAAGCGAGTCACGCGCAGACCCAGGGGCTTCAGTAAACGGCTGATGTAATTAGCCGTCGCCTCGCCTTCGGTGTTTGGATTAGTGGCCAGGATCACTTCGCTCACTTCAACTCCTTCATTGTTCTCTGGCTTCAGGCGAGTCAGCAGATTGTCGAGACGGAGGTCACTGGGACGAATCCCGCGAATTGGCGAAAGGCTTCCATGCAAAACGTGATACAGACCTTTGTAACTGCGAGTCTTTTCAACGGCCACGAGATCGTAGGGCTGTTCAATCACGCAGAGCAGAGAGCGGTCCCGTGAAGGCGACGCGCAGAAGCGACAGGGATTGACGTCAGTGAGATTGTTGCAGACGGAACATTCCGTGATGCGCTGCTTCACTTCATGCAGCGCTTCGATCAGGCGTTCCACGTCGGCTTCGGGCGCGCGTAAAATATAGAACGCCAGACGCTGCGCAGATTTCTGCCCGATGCTCGGCAGGCGTTTGAATTCATCGATAAGTTTGGTGACGGGTTCAGCGTAATCTAACATTTGTATTAGGGGTCAGGAATCAGGGGTCAGGGGCCGGTTAGCATTTTCAATTTCCAATTGCCGATTCATCTCAGCGAACTGCCAATTAGCAATTGGCAATCGGAAATCGGCAATTAAAAGAGGTTTCCCAACCCCGGCGGCAGCATCGAACCCAGCTTGCTCTTCATTGCCTCGTTGACTTTGCGATTACCTTCATTGATGGCCGCGACGATCATGTCCTGTAGCATCTCAATATCGTTCTCTTTAACTATCTCCGGATCGATTTTGAGCGAAATAATTTCGTGATCGCCTTTCATCTGGACGGTCACCACACCGCCACCGGCGGAAGCATCGACCCGCAACTCTTCCATTTCGCGCGCCATCTTTTCCTGCATCTGCTGCGCCTGCTTCATCATGCCCTGAATGTTGAGCCCACCGGGAAATTTCATCGTGCTAACCTCGCTTTGTCTGGTAATAGTTTTGAACTGTGCGACTGGAGCATCGTAACTGTCAATCGAACCGAATGCAACGCAACGGTTGGTTGTGGTTTAGCAGTTTCGAACGTGTTATAAGCCTCGCTGACGCATGAGCGCACTTGACCAAACGCAGCAGCCGGTTAGTTGGGGCGATGTGGTAAGAACCACGGTGCGACTGATCTTCTTTCGAGTCTCGCGAGCTGAATTGGTTGATCTCGGCTGGAGGCATCTGGCGTTTGGGCTGTTCTGTACGTGGCTGGTAGGCATGGGGCGTTACTGGGACAATCCGAGAGTCGGATTAATTCAACATCTGGGAGTGGGCTCGGTCGTTTATGTTTTTGTCCTCTCGTTGTTTCTGTGGCTGATAATCCTGCCTCTGCGCCCGCGACACTGGTCCTACTTCGGGGTGCTTACTTTTATTTCGCTCGTCTCCCCGCCCGCGGCTCTTTACGCAATTCCGATAGAGAAAGTCTTCAACCTAGACACAGCCAACGCAATTAACGCCTGGTTTCTGGCAGTCGTTGCCGGGTGGCGCGTCGCTCTTCTAGTTTTCTTTCTCAGACGGTTGGGCGTGATGAACTGGTTCTCGACCATGGTCGCCACTTTGTTGCCGTTGACACTGATTGTGGTAACGCTGACGGTATTGAATCTTGATCAGGTGGTCTTTGACTTAATGGGCGGCATCCGCGAGAGATCTTCCAGCGACACCTCGTACGGGATCTTGATCTTACTGTCCTGGCTTTCCATTCTGCTCTTTATTCCACTCCTGATTTGCTATCTTATCGTCGCTGTCAATCGTTCTTTTGCATCAAGAGACACCGGGATTGCGCTGAAGGATAATGAAAAGCGACCATAGCAATACGGCGACGGAGCACACGCTTACCGCCGAGATCAAACTGTATTACGATCTGCTTCTTTCCAAAGACGTGCCCGCGCCGCTGTTGATTGCTTTGCATGGGTATGGAGCAAGCAAGAGACAGATGATGCGCGAGGCCCAGGCAATAGCGCCCGAAGGTTTCGCGATTGCGTCGCTGCAGGGACTGCATCAGCATTTGAAAGAGCCGAAGGAGACCGGCGGACCTTTGCGTTTCGGGTTTGGCTGGCTGACAAACTTTCATCCGGAAGAATCCGTGGCCGTGCATCACCGGGCGTTGCTTGAAATAATTGAATCGTTAACCGCCCACGGCACTGTCGATTCAGAACGAATTTTTCTGCTGGGCTTCTCGCAGACCTGCGCCCTGAACTATCGTTTTGCCTTCACTCATCCGGACGTCCTGCGCGGTGTGATTGGAATTTGCGGCGGCCTGCCGGGCGATTGGGAAGCGAGCAATCTTTACCAGCAAACCGAAGCAGCAGTTTTTCATCTGAGCGGTGAGCGCGATGAGTTCTATCCGCCGGAGCGCACCAGCGGTTATGCCGCGCAACTACGGACGCGTGCCGGCGACGTTGAATTTCGAAGCTATGACGCGGCCCACGAAATTGTTCCGGCGATGCGAGCTGACCTATGTGCGTGGTTGCAACAGAAGTCGCAGGCTTAGAGAGATTTGCGCGGCCTGGGCAAAAACGGGATAGGTTCGGCGTCTAAGCACCGTCTGGGGGAACTTGCCGGACTGCTCCAGCGTCTAAGCTCACGTATCGATGAAACGAAATCCATCCACCTTAATTGTGCTGGCCCTGGCCTCGTTATTTGTTCTGGCCTGCCAAAAACAAGTCGCGCGAACTCTTAAACCGCTCAAGCCTCCCGAGCAGCTGATGGAAACGCGCGCGCTTCCCGCAAACAGCTCACCAAATCTCAAGCTGGTCATCGACGGCGCAACTGAACAGGTGGGAAAGACAACCGGCTACGATCCTTCATACCAGAGAATCGACTACCCCAATGGTGACGTGCCGATTGAAACCGGAGTTTGCTCTGATGTCATCGTGCGCGCCTTTCGCAAAGCCGGAATTGATTTGCAGAAGGAAGTTCATGAGGACATGAAGGGAAACTTCTCAGCTTATCCGACCAAATGGGGATTGAGCGGCACCGATGTGAATATCGATCATCGTCGTGTCCCGAATCTACAAACCTACTTCACACGCAAGGGCAAGTCGCTGACAACCGATGGCGGCAGCGAAACATTTCTGCCGGGCGATATCGTTACCTGGGACCTGGGTGGCGGGGTCGATCATGTCGGCATGATCGTAAATGTCTGGTACAAACCTTCGCAGCGTTACCTGATCGTGCATAACGTCGGCGCGGGCACGCGTATGGAAGACGGCTTGTTTGCGTGGAAGATCACCGGGCATTATCGATACTTCTGATCATACGAGCGATTCAGAGCGGCAAGAGCGATCCACGAAGTCACACAAAACAAAGCGAACCAGAAGTTTTTCTTAGCGTCGTTTAGTGTGGGTTCGTGGATCGTTTTCCAGTTTTTCACCAGCCTACTAGTGCTAATTGGCAGGACATGATAAATTGCCGCGCCTATCCGCCGAATAATTTTGGATCTGAGACAGCTATCAACATGAGGCTCCTCCGGAGCCTTGAGATAAACCTGAGGCAATCCATGAAACTCAACGTGCGCAAACCAGCTGTCGTGATTTTCTTAATCGCGGGCATCGCCTCAGCAATGGGCCAACCCGCGACGCAGACAAAATCAAACCGCAACGAGAAAACCAAAGCTGCTATTCGCGCCGTACTCGACGCGCAGCGCGACGCCTGGAATCGCGGCGACATCGAAGGCTACATGGACGGCTATGACCGCTCGCTAAAGACCGAGTTTGTCGGCGGTGACAGCATCAGTCGCGGCTGGCAAACCGTCCTTGATCGCTATAAGAAGAACTACAACTCGCGCGAGAAGATGGGAACGTTGACCTTTTCGGAAATCGAAATCACTTTATTGAGTAAAGACGCAGCGCTGGTGCTAGGTCGCTGGCGATTGAAGCGCGCCAGTGACCAGCCGCACGGCACCTTCACTTTGCTGTTTCGCAAAACGAAAGCAGGTTGGCGCATCGTTCACGATCACACCTCGTCTGCGTAGCTGGGAGCGCGGACGTCCCGTCCGCACTGAGCGCGAAGCGCGAATAAGATGTTTCGTCGAGTTCAAAGATAGAAAATGTAACGCGAGCTACGCTCGCGTGTGCGGGCGGGGACGCCCGCGCTCCCAGCATTACCTCGTCCCTTATTCTTATGGCCGATTCACATACAAGTGCTACTTCAGATCTCGCCGCGATCGAAGGCGAGGTTGAGTCACGCAGCGCAGTCTTCAAAAAAGAACTCGGCCTTTTCGATCTGGTCCTCGCCCAAGTTGTCTTTGTCGTCGGCACAATCTGGGTTGGCTGGGCAGCCAAGCTGGGCAACAATCAGATGGCCTTCTGGCTGCTGGCGATAATTACTTTTTATCTGCCCTTGGCCGCCGTCGTCATCTTTCTCAATAACCGCATGCCGCTCGAGGGCGGGTTGTATCAGTGGGCCAAGCTGGCCTTCAACGATTTTGTCGCGTTCATGGTGGCGTGGAACCTCTGGGTGTTCGGCATCCTGGTAATGTCGGGCATCGGTCTGATTATCAAGAAGAACATCGCTTACGCCATCGGGCCCCGCGCCGACTGGATGCATGAGAACAGAAAGATGACGACGCTGGTTTGCGTGGTCTTGATGTTGAGCATCATCGCTGCCTCCCGTCGTGGCCTCGCGTTAGGCAAGTGGGTGCAGAATGTTGGCGGAATATTCCTGCTGGTAACTTTTGCCACGCTGATCCTTTTGCCGTTTATTACCGCCGGGCGCGGGACGCTTCAGAACTATCATCCATTCTCGGCCAGCCTGCCGCCGTTCAATTCTTACAACATTAACGTCTTCAGCAAACTCGCCGTCGGCGCGCTCTCAGGCTTTGAATACATCGCGATTCTGGCCGGCGAATGTCGCGCACCCGCGCGAAATATCAGCCGCTCTGTTCTGATCTCGGCCCCGATTATTGCCTTGATGTTCATCCTCGGCACCGCCTCAGTGCTGGCCTTTGTGACGCCCGATCAAGTTGATCTAATTGGTCCGATCCCGCAAGTGCTCAGTCGTGGTTTCAGTTCATTTGGTTGGGTGTCGATACTTGTGTCGCTGACTATTTTTGGAGTGGCTGCCAGGCAAATCGCCCTGATGAGTATTTATTTTGCCGGCAACACGCGTCTGCCGATGGTCGCGGGCTGGGATGACCTGCTGCCGGCGTGGTTCACGCGCCTGCATAAGCGCTATAAGACTCCGGTCAATTCAATCCTTTTCGTGGGCATGGTTACATTGGCGTTCAGTCTCGCGAGTTTGATCGGCGTAAAAGAGCAGGAAGCTTTTCAGATTCAGGACAACGCCGCCACCGTCTTCTATGCCTTGATGTACATGGTGCTCTTCGCGATTCCGCTGATCGCGATCAAACGGTTCGGCGTCCGGGCTCCGCTCTGGCTCAAGATCGCATCTGCTTCAGGTTTTATTGTCTCGGTGATCGCCGGTTTTTACACAATGATCCCAATTACTAAAGTCGAGAGTCCGCGGATGTTTGCCGCCAAGATCCTCGTCGTGGTCGTGATTGCCAATGCCATTGGAATTCTGCTCTTCGTTTTAGGCCGGAAGCGCGCCGGGAAATAAGCGAACAAGAAGATGTCCATCCAGGTTGTCGCCAAAGATAACTTTAGCGGTGCAGTTTGAATCCTGGCGGTCATTCTCATTAGCACCGTGGCTTCAGCCCGGTGGTTAATGGTGAGATTCGAATGCGGAAACCGTTTGAAACGGTTTCCGGTTTATGTCGGATATTAGTTTCACCGGGCTAAAGCCACGGTGCTAATGAGACTGGGCAACGGCGGACCCGGTACTAGAAAAACTGGTTTTCATCCCCACCCTGTGTTAAGAACAGAACTCAACAAGCGTGTCTTAACTCTTTACCCCTGGAAGGAGAAAGAAAATGAAGATCAACTTTGGTCGCGTCCTGCTCGGCGGTTTGGTAGCAGGTGTAATACTGAATATCGGCGAATACATTCTGAACGACAAAGTGTTGGGGGCCCAGATGAAAGAGTATTTTGCCAAACACAATTTCCCGACACCGGGCGGAAACGCCATTGCTGTCGCCGTGGTAATGACGTTCGTACTCGGTATTGTGATCGTGCTTGGTTACGCCGCGATCAGACCTCGTTTCGGCGCCGGTCCGAAGACGGCTATTATTGCGGCCCTGTTTGCCTGGTTCGGGGTCTATGTTTACCCCGACGTTGTCGGGGCTGCGTTTGGATTTGTTCCCACCAGCATTTTGCCCATCGCGTTGGTGTGGGGACTGGTTGAATACAACGTCGCCGCGTTAATAGGCGCCTGGCTGTACAAAGAAGCCTGAGCTCTTCGCCAATCAAGGGCCAATCAAGGTCTGCCGCGGAATGGCTGTATGAGCTGGAAACGACTTTTGTTCTCGATCCCGCTCGGCTTTCTTATCATGATCGCCGATGGGGTGTTATTAATTTTGGTCAATCGTCTCTATCGGCCGAGCCATCCGCCGGGCTGGATGATCGCCGCGTTCTTTTACTTCGATGCCTGGCCGCTTTTTCTTACGCAGCACATCTTTCCTCGTGCGCCCGGTGACACGTTCGGCGGCCCGACGTTTCTCGCGGTAGCCGCAGCTGGACTGATCGATCTGATTGTCTTCTCGGCAATCGTTTACGCGCTGCTCTCCTGGCGCGCGCGCCGTAAAGCCCGTGCCTGAAAATCTTGCCGTCATTAATTGTTCGCAGCTGGTGACGCTCGCCGGGCCGCGCCGGCCGCGGGTTGGTGCTGAGCTACGCCAACTCTCAATCATCGAAGACGGCGCTCTCTTTGTTCGCGGCGATCGGATCGAAATCGCCGACCGGCGTCGCGAAGTCGAGCGTCTGATTAACGATGACTGTGAGGTGATCGACGCCGGGCGTCGCGTGGTGATGCCGGGATTCGTGGACGCGCACACGCATCCCGTGTTCGCCGGTATTCGCGCCAACGAATTCGAGCAGCGCGCCGGCGGGGCGACCTATCGCGAAATTGCCGCCCGTGGTGGCGGCATTCGATCTACCGTCAGAGCTACGCGTAACGCATCGCTCAGCGATCTGGTCAAGGCAAGCAAGCGCTACAGCGAATGGTTTCTACGGGGCGGCACGACGACGATCGAAGGAAAATCGGGTTACGGTCTAACGATTGAAGATGAGCTCAAGATTTTGCGCGCGATCAAGCAGCTCGACGAGGAGACGCCGCTAAGTTATGTTCCGACTTTTCTCGGCGCACACGACATCCCCTCGGAATACAGATCGCGCCGGGCTACTTATGTAAATCTGGTCATCAACGAAATGCTGCCGCGCGTGGCTACCGAAAAGCTGGCTGAGTACTGTGACGTTTTTTGCGAAGCAGATGTCTTTACGACCGAAGAGGCCTGGCAAATTCTCTCGGCCGCACGTTGTCACGGGCTCGGGTTGCGCGTGCACGCGGATCAACTCTCGCTTTCCGGCGGCGCAAAGCTGGCGGCGGAACTTAATACCGCAACCGCGGATCATCTGGAACACGCTGATGCCGCCGGCATAGCGGCCTTAAAGGCTGCGAATGTTCAGCCGGTTCTTTTACCCGGCTCAGTCTACGCGCTCGGTTCGCAGCAATATCCGGCGGCCCGCGAGATGATCGACGCCGAGCTCGGCGTGGTGCTCGCCACGGATTTCAATCCAGGCTCTTCACCGACGCCTTCGATGCCAATGATCCTTTCGCTGGCTTGCACGCAGATGAAGATGACGCCAGCCGAAGCTTTGACCGCTGCGACGATAAACCCGGCGTATTCGCTTGGCCGCGGCGACGAGATTGGATCGCTGGAGAAAGGCAAACGCGCCGATTTCGTAATTCATGATTGCGAAGACTATCGTGAGTTGGCTTATTTTTTTGGCATCGAACACGCGTCGGTCGTCTACACATCCGGCAAGCTCGCATTTTCGCGAAGCCAAAGGGCACGCATCCATCTTTCCGAAGAGGACTCTTATGCTCGCAATCGCCTTCACTGTTAGCCTGCTCTTTGCCGGCTCGCCGGCATCCGCCGACGGCGCATACGGTCACGTCGACTTCGTGAACTCAGGCTCGCCTGCGGCCCAGGCCGACTTCCTCGCTGGCCTGGCGTTGCTTCACGACTTTGAATATCCGGCAGCCGCCGAAGCCTTTCGTCGTGCCGAGGCCGCTGATCCCGAGTTTGCCATGGCCTACTGGGGCGAGGCGATGACCTTCAACCATCCGATCTGGATGCAGCAGGATCTGAAGGCCGCGCGCGACGCACTCAACAAACTGGCACTGACTCCGGCGGCGCGCCGCGCCAAGGCAAAGACCGAACGCGAGAAAGAATACTTCGACGCGCTTGAGATTCTCTACGGTGACGGAACCAAAGAGGAGCGCGACTTCCGTTACGAAGATGCGATGGCAAAGCTGCACGCGCGCTATCCGGACGACATTGACGCGACTGCCTTCTACGGGCTGGCGATCCTCGGCACGGCGCACGCCGGACGCGACATCGCGACCTACATGCGCGCGGCAGGTGTGCTCGAAGAGGCTTGGATGAATCATCGAGATCATCCGGGACTGGTCCACTACCTGATTCATAGTTACGATGATCCGGCGCACGCGCCGCTCGGCCTGCGTGCGGCGCGGATCTACGCGAAGATCGCACCCGACGCGGGACACGCCCAGCATATGACCTCGCATATTTTTCTCGCGCTTGGGATGTGGCAGGAAGTTGTGCAGGCTAACATCGCTGCGATCGCCGACGTGGATCGGGCCCGCAAAGCGGCGGGCAAGGGCCCCGCGCGCTGCGGCCACTACCCGAGCTGGCTCGGGTACGCGTATCTGCAACTCGGACAAAAGGACCAAGCCAGGAGTGCGGTCGCGGCGTGCCGTGCCACAGTCGAATCCCAGGCCGCGATGGATCATCCCGGCATGTCGATGGATCCTGATGCGAGCCTGACCGGCTCCTTTGCCAATATGCGACTTCGCTATTTGCTCGATACCGGCGACTGGACGGGTGAGATCGCGAGTTGGACCCTGCCGAAGATCGCGGGCGCGGGCGCGCGGCTCGACTTCGCGTTCGCGCGGGCCCTGGGTGAAATCATGCAGGGCCACCGCGACGCGGCGCGCCAGGCCCTGGCCGAACTCGAGGCGGTCGGCCGCGAGGTCGCCGACCTCAAGACAAAGAGTGGCGACCCCGATCCAAGTTACCGCGTCCGACCCGAGATCTTCCTGCTGGAGGTCCGTGCCCTGCTGGCTGAAAAAGAGGGAGACCTCGCCGGCGCTGAACGCCTATTGCTCCAGGCAGTCAGCTTGGAAGAAAAGCTCCCAATCGACTTCGGCCCGCCGACAATTGACAAGCCCACGCACGAACTCCTGGGAGAATTCCTGCTCCGACGTGATCGAAAAGACGCGGCGCACGCCGAATTCGAAAAGGCCGTCGCCCGCACACCAGGCCGCCGCCTGACCGTGCAGGGGTTCGAAGCAACTTCCGCCCGCAAGACTGCCCGGGGATTGCGATGAGCGCGTTCGCTTTAACCGGTTCAATCCAAATGAAGAACATAGAAAGTTTTGAACTTCAGCCTCACCTCGTTGGCGACCTTCTTGAACTTCGGCCGCTGCGGCCGGAAGACTGGGAAAGCTTGTTCGCAGTAGCTTCCGACCCGTTGATTTGGGAGCAACACCCTGCCCACGATCGTTACCAGGAAGAAGTTTTCAGAGAATTTTTTCACGAGGCATTGGCAACGGGTGGCGCTTTTGTGGTCATAGACCGAAAGACTCAAAAAATTGTTGGTTCGTCGCGGTATTTTGGATTTGATTCCAGCAAACGAGAAATTGAGATTGGTTGGACTTTTCTGGCCCGCTCGCATTGGGGCGGAAAGTACAACGCGGAATTGAAACAGCTCATGTTGGACCATGCGTTTAAGTTCGTAGAGAGCGTTGTTTTCCTGATAGGGGCAACGAATGTCCGGTCACAAAAAGCCATTGAAAAGATCGGCGGCGTTATGACAGAGCGCCGGGAACAAACGAATGCTGATGGAGAAACCGTCCAAAACGTCGTCTACCAAATCAAGAAACCAGGAACCCCTGCTTCACCTTAAATTCTTTTCTTCACATCATCTGCGCGCCTTCAATGACAAGCGTGGCTAAATCAGCCGAAAAAACTCATTGACGAGTTCGCGCTTCTCTTTTATTATCGCCTCAACACTGGAAAGGAGGTGATCTAACGTATATGAGTTTTAATCACAGTGAGGTGGCTGAGACCTAGCCTCAGGATCGATAATCTGATTGTTAGGATTGTCTTCCTGAGATAGTTCACTGTGACACCTTCTTTCCGAAGGTCACAGCCAGCACACAGGTCAATCCCAACAGTTCACCGGAAAGCCGTTCGTGAGCAATCGCGAGCGGCTTTTCTTCTGCGCCCGGTGCAAAATGTCCGACAAACTTCAGTTTGTCGCTGCGTGCGACAAGCTAAAGCATGCCGGACAACTCGTTTCTCTTCTTGACTTATCAACCCGCACACCGTTATAGACATCAGATACCATCCGCAACTCAAAAACTCGCCCTGGTTGCCGGAAAAGAGAGACTTAGTGTCTGAGAAGTTAGTGTCCAGTTCGCCTGTTTTTTACGACCCGCGTGGCCGGCGGTGGCGGCACGTGCGTCGAACCTATCTGGCGTTGGGTGTAATCATCACCGCGCTGGTGGCGGTTTTTATCGCCAGCGTGCTGGCCAATCCCTTGTTGCCGCGTCTGAACCTGCGGCCGCTGCAGAATCTCCCGCGCAGCTCGGATATCAAACCACAGCCGCGCGCTATTCTGCCCAACCCACGCGAAGCTAAAGCTAAAAAAGCGCAGGCCGAATTGCAGAAGGCCCTGTCGCAAACGCGCGTAGTGCCCGCCAAGCGTTCTGAGTTGATGCCCATAGTACCGCCGCCGGCAAATACACCTCTGCCCGCTCCGGCGAGTTTTGGCGCCAAACAACTGGCCATTGGCTTCTATATCAATTGGGATGAATCCAGTTATGCGTCGCTCGAGCGAAATCTTGATCATCTCGACTGGGTGGTGCCTCAATGGGTCCATATCGTGGATCCAAAGAATGGCAGCAGTCCGATTGAAGCCGACCTGGACGCGCCCGCCTTGAATCTGATTCGCGAGAAGCGGCCACAGACTTCAATTCTGCCGATGGTCCAAAACCTGAGCGATGAAAAGTGGGAAAAGGAAATCCTCGCACGCGCAGTCGCCGATGAAGGATCGAGGCAAAGGCTGATCGCGGCGCTGACGCAATTCGTGGCTGACAACAAATTTGCCGGGCTCTGTGTTGACTTTGAAGAGCCAACGCCCGACACCCAACCGAACCTTTTGCGCTTCATGCAGGAGCTTCATGCCGCGTTCCAACCGCGCGGTTGGATTGTCGTGCAGGCGGTTCCCTTTGACGACGCCGAATGGAATTATCGCGAGTATTCCGCCGCCACGGATTATCTGATGCTGATGGCTTACGACGAGCATTGGGCCGGCAAAGTAGCGGGCTCGGTTGCTTCCCAGGATTGGTACGAAAAGAATCTCGCGACGCGAATGCGCGAGCTGAATCCGGCCAAGATAATTATTGCGCTGGGTAACTATGGTTACGATTGGACGGAAGGTGCGAGCGCGGAGGAAGTCAGCTTTCAAAAGGCCGTCATCGATGCCCGTGACTCTGAAGCGCGAATTAAATTTGATCCCGACACCCGCAATCCGTATTACGAATACGACGAAGAAGACAACTCTCACCACACCGTCTGGTTTCTTGATGGCGTGACCGCCTTCAATCAGATGCGCGCGGCCAGCGGCTACCATCCCGCCGGTTTCGCTTTGTGGCGGTTGGGCTCTGAAGACCCGTCCGTCTGGTCGATATTTGGAACTAATGCGCCGGATCCGCCGGCCGATGCGCTGAAAAGAATTCTCTATGGTTACGAAGTAGACTTTGAAGGAACGGGCGAGCTGCTGCGGGTGCAAGCCAGTCCGCATGACGGCGAGCGTGGAGTGAATGTCGATCCAAAGACGGGATTCATTAGTTCGGAGAGCTACGACAATAACAAGATTCCATCGTCCTATGTCATCGAGCGCACCGGCGATCATCCGGGTTGGATTGCTTTGACCTTTGACGACGGACCCGATCCTAAATACACGCCGGCGATCCTCGACATCCTGAAACAAGAGAACGTACCGGCGACCTTTTTTGTGATTGGCAAGAACGGACAGGCACGTCCCGAATTGCTGCGGCGGATCGTCAACGAAGGCCACGAACTCGGCAATCACACTTTCACTCATCCGAACCTCGGTGAAATTCCCGGCCCGATTACGGACCTTGAACTGAACGCCACACAGCGCTTGATCGAATCGATCACCGGGCGCTCGACCGTGCTCTTTCGCCCTCCATATTTTGGCGACGCCGAAGCCGACAAGCCCGAAGAAGTTGAACCGGCGATCCGCGCGGAAAAGTTGGGCTACATCATGGTCGGGCTGCGCATCGATCCCGGCGACTGGAAGCCGGCTGTAACGGCGGATGAAATCGTCCAACGCACCGTCGACAAAGCCCTGGATAAGAATCCTGAGACACGCGGCCAGGTCGTACTGCTGCACGATTCGGGCGGAGAACGCGCCGCCACCGTCGAAGCGTTGCCGCGCTTGATACATGAGCTGCGCGACCGCGGATTCAAGTTCGTGCAGGTTTCCGATCTGGGCGGCTGGACGCGTGATCAGGTGATGCCCCCGCTACCGCCGAGCCAAAGCTTCTACACCCGCACGGACACCCTCGCGTTTCTGTTTCTTTCGACCGGAGGCTGGCTGCTGCAATGGACTTTCATCATCGGCATCGTGCTGGGGCTGGGAAGACTAGTGATGATTGGCGCGCTGGCCTTTGCGCAATGGCTGCGTTCCCGACGCCGCCAAAGACTGCACGCGGGTGAACAATACGAGCCGTTCGTGTCTATCATTGTGCCGGCTTTCAATGAAGAGTTCGTGATCGAAGCTACGATCCGCAGCTTGTTGAATTCAGACTATGACAACTTTGAAATCATCGTCGTCGATGACGGCTCGGTGGATCGCACCAGCGAAGTCGTGCGCGAGCGTTTTGGTGAAGAGCCTCTGGTGAGGCTCTTCACTGAACCGAACGCGGGTAAAGCCGTGGCCCTGAATTTAGGTTTGCGCCATGCCCAAGGCGAAGTAATAGTAGCGCTCGACGCCGACACTCAGTTTCCCGCCGAAACAATTCGCGCACTGGCGCGACGGTTTGCCGATCCGGAAATTGGCGCCGTGGCCGGCAATGCCAAGGTCGGCAATCGCATCAACATCGTGACGCGCTGGCAGGCCCTGGAGTACATCACTTCACAGAATATGGATCGGCGCGCTTTTGCCAGCTTGAACTGCATCACGGTGGTCCCCGGCGCGGTGGGCGCGTGGCGCAAGGAATTGATCGAACGCTGTGGCGGCTTCAGCTCAGACACGCTGGCGGAAGATCAGGACCTGACGCTGCGCATACGCAAACTCGGTTACAAGATTGGATATGAAGAGGCGGCCATCGGCTGGACCGAAGCACCGCAATCACTGCGGATGCTGGCGCGTCAACGTTTCCGCTGGGCCTACGGCACCTTGCAGTGTCTTTGGAAACATCGCGACGCGTTGTTTCGCCCGCGTTACGGCGCGCTCGGCTTTGTGTCCATGCCGAACGTTTGGATATTTCAGGTTCTGTTTCCGCTAATCTCGCCGATCATGGATCTGATTCTGGTTTACACAATTGTCTCGAACGTGCTCGATTGGTTACAGCAGCCCAGCGGCTATCGGTTCACCAACGTGCAGCAGGTCCTCTTTTATTACGCGTTGTTTTTGACCGTCGATTGGTGCGCTGCCTGTTTTGCTTTCGTGTTGGAACGTAAAGAGCGTTGGCGTCTGCTGTGGTGGCTGTTCCTCCAGCGTTTCTGTTATCGCCAGGTGATGTACTACGTGATGGTGAAATCAGTCACCACCGCCGTGCGCGGCGCCGTAGTGGGCTGGGGCAAGCTGGAACGAAAAGCTACGGTGGAAGCACAACCGTAGATTTAGAATGTCCTCCCCCGATTCTCTCCCGCGACAAAATGTCTATACTGTCAGTTCAATGTCGAAGCGAAAGCAGTGGGTCGTATTTTTGGCGCTGCTCATAGTGGCCGCGACCTTTCGCATCGCCGTCGCTCATTGGCTCCCAAACGACGCGCCGGATGATGGACGCGTCTACGCGCAAATCGCGCGAAACCTGGTCGAGCAGCACGTTTACTCTCTCGAGACACAGGCGCCTTACGATCCGACCCTGATCCGGCTGCCCGGTTATCCGCTGCTCCTTGCCTCGGTCTATTCAATCTTCGGCCATACGAATAACGGCGCCGTGCGGGTAGTGCAGGCTTTGATTGATACGGCCACGTGCGCAGTGATCGCTTTGCTCGCGTTTTACTGGCAACCGGACGAAAAGCGAAAGCGGGCCACGGCGATCGCCGCACTGGCTTTGGCGGCGATCTGTCCGTTCACGACGATCTATGCGGCGACGATTCTCACTGAAGTACCGACAACATTCCTGGTGATGACAATGTTTCTGGTGGCGACGTTCGCGTTTCGGAAGACGTTTACCACAGACGACACAGAGAAAGAACTTGGGAAAAGGAAAAGTTTCAGGCAAGCGCTTCCGTGGTGGGGCTTAGCGGGTTTGTCAGGCGGATTAGCTGTTATGTTTCGGCCCGACAGCGGACTTTTCCTGGCAGCGGTGGGAATCACTCTGGTAGTAAACGGACTCCGGCCCTTTTGGAGTGCGGTGGCAAGCGCAGCGCGACACCGCTTTGGATCGTCGGTCGAGGATTCTCGAGCGGTGGACGATTCAAAGCGCCGTCGTCGCTTCGCTCTTCCGGCGCACTCCAAATTCTCGCGCACCATTGCCGCCGGCGCGCTTTTCTCCTTCGCTTTCGTGCTCGTGCTAATGCCCTGGACGATTCGCAACGCGCGTGTCTTTCATTTATTCCAGCCGCTCGCGCCGTCGCACGGCGAGATGCCCGGCGAATTCGTGCCGCGTGGATATCAGCTCTGGCTGCGGACCTGGCTGGACGATGAACGTTACATCGGAACCTTTCTCTGGTCACTGGACGATCAACCCATCGACATTGACGACGTGCCGGCGTCGGCATTCGATTCAGCGGCAGAGAAAGATCGCGTCGCCGCACTGCTGGACAAATACAATCAGCCTCCCGGATCGAAGGTCCCGAATGCAGATCAGGCTCAGTCGAAATCGCAGCCCAGCCCAAGTCCGACACCGCCACCGTCGCCGACCGTAACACCTTCGAAGTCAAAGAACGTCGCGACATCGCCCAGCCCCGCCCGCCGATCGTCAAAAAACTCAAACGCCAAGCCTCCGGCAAGTGCCAACACCAGCCCCGCCGAAGAAGATACTGGCGATGAGGGCGATCAAAACGACAACAGCAGTGACCAGGGCGACGAAAGCGATAACGGCGATTCTCAAGCAGATCAACCAGCGGAACACGGGCCGGTAGAGATGACGCCGGAAATCGACGCCGGCTTTGGCCAATTGGCCCGCGAGCGCATCGCGCGTCATCAGTTTCGCTTTTATGTCTGGCTGCCTCTCAAACGCGCGCACACGATGTGGTTCGACACGCATTCACAGTATTGGCCGTTCGAGGGCGACCTGCTGCCGCTCGAAGATTTGGATTACGAGCATCACCAGCAGTTCTGGCTGCCGCTGTTCGCAGGATTGACCGCCGTTTACACACTGCTGGGTTTCGCGGGTGGTTGGTTGTTGTGGGATTCGAAAAAGTTTGACGCGCGCAGGTGGTTGTTATTGACAGCGCTGGCGATCTTATTGCGTTTGATTCTGTTTTCCTCGATGGAAAATCCCGAGCCGCGTTACCTGGTTGAGTTCTTTCCGTTCCTGGCAATACTTGGCGGCATCGCAGTCGCGCGCGTGCCGCTTAGTCAGTACCGGGAGCGATAGCGGCCGGGTAGTGGCTTTAGCTGAGACTCGTACAATAACAGCCGAGAATTGCTACCTGGTCGCTACCGCTCCCAGTACTGACATCAAGCCGGCGCGAGTCGCGGACAAGTTCCGTCTCTAGTCTCATCCGTGTGAATCTGTGTCTAACTTTGGCTGATGATTAAGGTTTTACTGTTGCTGGCGTCGGTTGTTCTGAGGGCGGAACACGCGAAGGATCCGGATTGTCGTTCGACGTGTGCAGATGAATAGCTTTCCAATCTTTGCCAATCTTACGGAACACGATTGTCATTCGGCCCGTGTCAGTTTCCGGTGTTCCCTTAAACGTCATTGATTGAGTCCACAGGCACGTAATCAAAGCGGCGTCGCGCCCCAACATCGTCACGCGTAGATCTCTCACGTCGAGCTTTACGTCTTTCATTTGCGGATACGAGGCTTCGCGATTCTGCTTTAGCTGGTCCCAACCGCGGGTGACCGTGCCGTTGTAATTAAAGAGCACCAGCCGGGGAGTATTCTGATAGGCGCCGGTGGCCGCTTTCGCGTCCGCATGGCGAATACCGTCTAGCAGATTATTGAACGCCGCAATCACTCCGCTCGTCGGTGAAACCTGGCCCGCGGCGCCCGTGGTCTTTGGCTTCTGCACACTCGGTGCGGTGTTCGGTGACGCCTCAGTGTCAGTGGATTTCGTCACCTTCTTTGGAGTGGGTGTTGGCTTAGGCGCCACCACGCGGGTCCGCGTGGTTGATGAATCCACACTCTGGGCGAAAGCGAAAGCAGTGCTTGCGAGTACAACGAAAGCGATGAACGGAAATCTCTTCAACATGACTTAGCTCCTCAAGGTAAGCCACGGAGGCACAGAGTCACAGAGAAATGAAAGGTAAGCGATTACTTTGGCTCCTTGGTGTCTTCTCTCCGGTCTCTGTGTCTCCGTGGCAATCTCTTAACCGAATTCATGCCACGGGCGCTGGCTGCGCAGACGCATCACCGAACGTTCGCGACCGAGCATCTCAAAAACTTCAAACATTGACGGTCCCACGGCCTGGCCAGTCAACATGGTGCGCGAAGCGTTAATAAAAAGTCCAGCCTTCACGCCCGCTTCGTCTGCGAATGCACGCAGCGCTTCCTCGACCTTCGCGGCGGTAAACGGCTCGACTGCTTCCAATCGATCGGCGAGTGCGGGCAAGAGTTCCTGCAGCTTTGGTTCTTTTTGAATGTTCTTGCGCACGGCGGCTTCTTCGAAGTCGAAGTCTTCCGAAAAGTAGGCGCGGCCCTGCGCAGAAAAATCTTTGAGGGTGAAAAAGCGCTGGCGAATCAAATCGACTGCTCTTTCAAACCATTCGCGTTCGTCATCGTCGTATTCTTCCCGCCAGAGCTTCTCAGATCGCAGCTCGGCTTTCACCATCGGCAGCAATTCCCGGAGCGGCATCGTGCGAATGTACTCGGCATTCATCCAGAGCGCTTTGTCATCAGTCCAGTGTCGCGGATCGTTTTCATGAAAATTGAAAACCGCGTTCGCCCGGCCGATCCCCTCCAGCGAAAACTCTTTTACCAGTTCATCGCGCGCCAGGAGCTCTCGGCCTTCCGGTGGCGACCAGCCCAGCAGAGCCAGGAAGTTCCGAAATGCTGCCGGCACAAATCCGCGATCACGATAAGTCGTGAGCGAAACGACTTCGCCGTGCTTACGTTTGGATAGCTTGGCCTTGTTCGGGGCCAGAATCAGCGGCAGATGTGCGAACTGCGGCACGTCTTTGCCGAAAGCCTGGTACAGCAGAATCTGTTTATGCGTGTTCGTCAGGTGGTCCTGTCCGCGAATGACGTGCGTGATGCCCATCTCAATGTCGTCAAGCACGACCGAGAGGTTGTAAAGCGGATGCCCGTCAGAGCGCAATAGCACGAGGTCTTCAATCTCAGAAAACGCGCGCTCCTGTTCGCCATAGACGATGTCGGTAAACCGTGAGGCGCCCTGGGCTGCTACTTTCAAACGAATCGCAAATGGCTCGCCCGCGGCGGCTCGCCGGTCCGATTCATCTTTGGAAAGATCGCGAAAAGGATTACTACGATGATCCACGCCTTCGGCGGCATGCGCCCGCGCCCGGTCGACTATGTCCTGCTTGACCGATTTGTCTTCGCGCTGTTCCTTCGGCGTGAAATCGCGATAAGCCTTGCCTTCATCGACGAGTTGTCGTGCTGCCACACGATGCTTCTCGGCGTTGTCGGACTGAAAGACAATCTCTTCGTCGTAATCAAGTCCCAGCCACTCGAGGCCTTCAATGATCGAGCGCGTCGATTCGTCAGTCGAGCGTTGCAGATCGGTATCTTCGATGCGCAGCAGAAACTTGCCGCCCACCTTGCGCGCGAACAACCAATTGAAAAGTGCCGAGCGCGCTGCGCCAATGTGCAGATAGCCGGTTGGTGATGGAGCGAAACGAACGCGAACCATAGAATTAGAGGTCAGAAGTCAGAGATCAGAGGTCAGCAAACAGGAACGCCACGCGTTTCTTCTGACCTCTGACCTCCGACCTCTGACCTCCGTGATTTCTGGCGGAGATGACAGGATTCGAACCTGTGAAGGGCTTTTGACCCTTAACGGTTTAGCAAACCGCCGCCTTCAGCCACTCGGCCACATCTCCGCAGCAAAGTCGAAGGTTATTCTAAGCTGCGAAACTCGATTGTCAAGGAAGGTGTAGCGCAAGACCCACCGGTCGCGGGGCGCGACGCAACTGAACGGGAAGTTGGGTCGCGCAGCAAACCTGGAGAAGCTTCTCCCGATCTCGTTGCAGTTCGGGATGTTCGGCCAGGGCCGCACGCACCTCGCGAAAGATCCGCGCCGCATGTTCGTCCCGTGGCTCGGTCAGCCGATAGTGCATCCATTTCCCCTCGCGCCGCGCCGCGACAATGCCGGCGCGCCGCAGGTAAGCAAGATGACGCGAAATCTTGGGCTGGCTGCTTTTTAAAATCGCGACGAAAAAACAGACGCAGACTTCCGAATCGCCGATCAGGCTAATCAGCCGCAGACGCGTGCGGTCAGCCAGTGCTTTAAAGAGAATTTCGATGTCGTAACTCTTTCTGCTCATCTCTACTCAACTCCAATTCCCGTGCTGCGCCGTTCGAGCAGGATAGTGTCGCGCCAGACTCCATTCAGCTTGCTAATCCGCTCGCGCCGGCCGACTTCGCGAAAGCCGCAGGCCCGATGCAAAGCTACGCTCGCCTGGTTCTCGGCAAACATGACTGCCTGCAAGGTCCATATCCCGTTCCGCTCAGACTCTGATATTAACGCCTCGAGCAAATGCCGGCCGACGCCCATTCCATGTTTATCGAACGCGACATAGACGCTGGTTTCCGCCACGCCCGCATAGGCGCGCCGCGCAGAAACCGGACTCAGCGCGGCCCAGCCGATAACCCTCTCGTCGTCTCGGACCACGAGCCGCGCGAAGGTGAGATGATTTGCGTTCCAACCTTCCCAGGACGGCGCCTCAGTCTCAAACGTCGCCTGGCCGGCGGCGATTCCCTGTAAATAAATCGCGCGCGCTTCATCCCAGTCCGACTGCCGCATTCGATCAATCAGGAAACTCATGGGCTATCGACGATCAGGGGGGGTTCAAAGTACCGGCTTTAGACGGGCTCTTGTTCGCGCGAAAGAGAACCCAATTAAGGTTGGGACCCCTGAACTCCGCCGCCAACGTATACGTCTTGACGAATATGACATCCTCTTGCTATGCTGCGCTCATATTCGCTTTGACGAATGTGATTCTAAAGGAGTAGAGACATGGAAAGCAAGACCCGCGTAAGTGAAAATCGAGAAGTGACAGCCCTCAAAGCTCATCTGGCGCTCAACGTGAGTGACGTCAGCCGGAGCCTTGAGTTTTACCGCCGGCTGTTGGGAATTGAACCAAGCAAAGTCCGGACGGGATACGCCAAGTTCGACGTGCTGAATCCGCCGTTGAACCTGACGCTCAACGAATCAGTGGTGGCCGGTCGTGGCGCGCTGTCTCATCTGGGGATCCAGGTTTCCTCAACCGAAGATGTGCTCGCCTTGCGTGAAAAATGGGCTGCGGCCGGTTTATTGACTCGCGATGAAATGCAGACAGATTGCTGCTACGCGCTGCAGGATAAGACCTGGGTGCGCGATCCCGACGGCAATGAATGGGAGGCCTTTGTAGTTCTCGAAGACAATCGTCCGCACGCCAGCGCTTGTTGCGGTAGCACCCAGGTATCAGCCGTGCAAATCTCGGGGCGGGAATAAAGAGTAAGCGGCCCGATCGATACGTTGACCAAGGCCGCTTCTTCATTCTGCGAAATCTCAGGTGCAGCGCTAAGGTTTGGGCGGATTGTTGCTCTGGTTGGAATCCGGTCCGCCAAATCGGTGGCCATGGCGCCCACCTTTCCGGCCTTCGTCTTTCCTGAGCTCTTCAAGCTTGGCCTTCTGTTCGGCTGTGAGAATTCCCGTCAACTCAGTCATGGCGATCTGCATCGATTGCGCCATCTGTTGATGGAGTTCTTTAGCGCGAGCTTGCTCTTCCGGAGTCAGCGTTCCTTCGAAACGCTTCTGTCCCAGGGTTCGCAATTCTTCGCGCGACGATTTAGTGCTCTCGAAGTTTCGCTCCATGATGATGCGAACCTGTTTCTTCTGATCGTCGCTCAGGTTCAGTTCGCGCAACGCGCTCAAAGGGGCCCGGTCAAAGCGCCGCATGCCTCGGCGCTCTTCGCCGCGGCGAAACCTGCGTGTTTCATTTCCCGGTGTCTGATTCTGTGTCGACGGCTGTGGTTGTTGCGCCTGTACCGCGGCTCCGAGCGAGGTCAGCAGCACCAGACCGGCCAGTGTCAATTTATTCCGTAAGAACATTATTCGTGTCACTCCTTCTTGATTTTGAGAACTTAGTCTGATGGGCTGGAAATTCGGCTCCTGTGACGGTTTAGACGCAGCGCCGGCCTGGATGGTCTAAATAACTCTTGACTGCGGAGCTGTGTTTGAGTTACAAACTACTTTGCCTGGCAAAGCTGCAACGGATCTTTTATGGGGGAATAAGTTCATGCTTACAGTCATGCAACGAGTTTCGCGTGAAAAGCTGGCAGGGGCTGGTCTCGTCCTGCTCATAGCGCCTTTCTATTTTGTGGCGGCGGCCATTCTGAAGTACGGCTTTGGCGTCGGACTATTCTTTGATCCGCTGGCGGCTTTCTTCGCCGAGCCTCAGCGCCTTCGCTTCCTTAACTTCGTATTGACGCCGGTTCTCTTCTTCGGTGGATCGCTGCTGGCTCTCGGGCTTAATCTCTATGCTGTCTTTGGCCGTCGGGCCGAAAATGGACCGAAAGGCAAATTACCCAATCTGGTCGTCGTCACCATAAGCGTTTCTCTGTTACTGGTGATGGCCACTTATGGTTATCTTGAGAATTTCACGCGTCGCTGAGTTTCGGTCTGCTGCTTAGGGTGAACTGAGACGCGTCGTGAGACGAAGCTGTAAGGGTTGTGAAGAATTTGTGAGTTAGTAAAACACTGGTTCTCGGTTTACAATGCCGCCCGCATGACACTTCTCGAAAACATCAACTCGCCCGCGGATCTCCGCCGACTAAAGCCTGAAGACCTACAGGAAGTCGCAGACGAAATCAGGCAATACATTCTGGAAACCATGTCTCGCGTCGGTGGACACACTGGTGCTTCGCTGGGTGCAGTGGAACTGGCGGTAGCGCTGCACTATGCCTTTGACACGCCGCACGATCGTCTGGTTTGGGACGTGGGTCATCAAGCTTACGCCCACAAAATTCTAACCGGCCGGCGCGACTTATTAGCGACAGTCAAACAGTATGGCGGGATCAGCGGCTTTCTGCGGCGTGACGAGTCAGAATACGATACCTTCGGCGCCGGTCACGCTTCGACCTCGCTTTCGGCTGCGCTGGGCATGGCTATCGCGCGCGATCGAAAAGGCGAGAATCACAATGTAGTCGCGCTGATCGGCGATGCCTCACTGGCCGGCGGCATGGCGATGGAAGCAGTCAACCAAGCCGGTCATTTAAAGACGCGCCTGATCGTCGTGCTCAACGACAACGAAATGTCGATCGCGCCCGCGGTCGGAGCGCTCACCGGCTATCTTAATCGCATCCGCGAAGCGCACGGCTATCATCGCTTCAAAGATGAAGTGGAAGAAACACTGCTGGCGATTCCTTCAGTCGGCGAACGACTACATCATGCCGCGAAGGCCGTGAAGGATGCGATCGCGGCCGCGGTTCTTCCCGGAGCTCTGGTCAACGAGCTTGGCTTCAAGTACATCGGCTATGTCGACGGGCATAATGTGCGCGCGCTGGTTGCGGCCCTGCGCGAGGCCCAGCAAATCAAGGACGGCCCGGTGATCGTTCACGCTTTGACCACCAAAGGCAAAGGCCATCCGGCAGCAGAGAGCGATTACTACAAATGGCACGCCACCGGTCCGTTCGATCTGAAAACTGGTAAGCCGATCAAGTCGCCGGCAAAGGCGCCAACCTACACCAAGGTCTTTGGCGACACCTTGTGCCAGTTGATGGAGAAAGACGAAAAGGTGGTCGCCCTAACCGCGGCCATGCCCGATGGCACCGGCGTCTGCGAGGCGCTCGAGAAGTTTCCCGAACGTTCCTTTGACGTCGGCATCGCCGAGCAGCATTGCGTTACGTTCGCCGCGGGGTTGTCGGTCGAAGGCCTGAAACCGGTCTGTGCGATCTATTCAACCTTTCTTCAGCGCGCATTCGATCAACTGGTGCACGATGTTTGTATTCAGAACCTGAACGTGAAGTTCTGCATGGATCGGGGAGGCATCGCCGGCGGCGATGGACCGACGCATCACGGCCTGCTCGACATTGCTTACCTGCGCGCTGTTCCGAACATCATTCTGATGGCGCCGAAAGACGAAGCGGAAATGCGCGACATGATGCTGACCATGATCGAACATGTAGGCCCGGCAGCCATGCGTTATCCCCGCGGCAACGGTATCGGCGTTCCGATTGACGTGGATCCGCAGTTGCTCGACATCGGGAAAGCCGAACTGCTGCGCGATGGCGGCGAGATTGCGATTGTCGCCTATGGCTCCATGGTTCATCCGTCTTTGCAAGCGGCCGAGAACCTGGCGAAAGAAGGAATCGAAACGACGGTCGTGAACGCCCGGTTTGTGAAACCGCTCGACAGTGGATTGTTGCTGGCCCTGGCGCGCACCAAACGTCTGATCGTTACGGTAGAAGAAGCTTATCTGGCCGGCGGTTTTGGCGCCGCCGTGCTTGAGTTGCTTGAAGAAAACGGTTTGCAGGACAAGGTGCGCTTTGTGCGCATGGGTGTGCCTGACCGGATTGTCACTCACGGCGATCCCAAACTCCTGCTGGCCAAGTACGGGCTGGACGCCGACGGTATCTATACACGAGTAAAAGAAGCCGTCGACGTTCTGGAAGACCGGCGCGCCAAGCCTCAGAAAGTTCCGGCGTAAGCGATCGACGAAAGACCTTCGCTCCGTCAGAAGCGAAATATTTACAGCTCCTGATCAATGAATGCCCCCTCAGCGCGAATCTGCGCTGCTGCGGGGCATATTCTTGAGTGCTCAGACGATAAAAGTTAAGGAACCGGTTCAAAATCAGCAATGAGCGTTCAAACGCTTGACCTCAAAGGCGCATCTAAGGCCTGGCGCAAGGATTGAACGCCACCGGATCGTGATCAGGAACGGCTCTTCCTGCGGGAAAATGAACAGAACTCGAATAGAAATTGCCACGACGCCACCCGAACTGCCGGCGCCTCATTTCGATGATGAAGCCACAATCGTTTCTGCGCGTCAGGTGGTGCCCATCGCCCAAGCCAGGGTCGTCGAGCGGTCTCGCGCGCTGCTATCAATAGTTCCTATTCTGCTGGTCGCCGCTGTCTTCGGCGCACTCGGTGCGCTCGGAGTTAACTACTATGAGAATCACCAGCGAGGCAACGCTTTAGTTTCAACCCCAAGGTCGGAAATTAACCAGCCGATAAATCAAATTCCGGCATCGCAACCTCAGAGCGAGACACCGTTGAATTCGGGGACTGAGCCGCCGGCAGGTGCGTTGGCCCCTTTAGAGTCATCATCTCCCGGGTCGGAAGGCGCGCCGACACAAAGCCAAACCGAAAGCCAAACAACAGATCCAACCGCTGACCCAGCGACCGTGAATTCAAAGGCCGGCGAGAACAAGGCTTTGTCCCCTACGCCTGCCGCTCAACCAAACAGCGGAAGCTCGCCTGAACCTGGCAAGCTGACCAGGAAAAGAAGGGTCCATCCGCCAACTCAAGGAAACGATGGGAAAACTGATAATCCGGCCAAAGATAAGCGCGGCGCCGGGCGAATACAGGAAATTTTCGCAGGTCCAAATCCCCAATAAGGCTGGAATACACAGTTTGTCGCTGAGCACCTTCCCCTTTTTTTTAGCGCAGGCCCTTGGTCTCCCATGGCTGTTGCATAACGCCCAGCTCCTGCCGCCGCGCGACAATCAAACTAATCGACCTTAAACTGAAGTTTGTCGTTCAAGTCACAAAAGATGGGAATTATTGTTGACCTGACGTGTCAGGCATGGCATTATGCGCCTGAGGCGTCTCAGAATATGGATTTATCTTGATTCGCCCTGCCCTGTAAACTCCTCCAACCAAAATAGCACCCGACTTAGGGATTACTTTGATCCTGAATGGATGCTCGCGCGGTGCGGCGCGAGGGGAGGGTCAGGCTGTATGAAAAAGCAATTCTTCTACGAACGAGAATGCGTGCATCGGGAAAATTCACCCGACGGAGACTTCTACAACGGAATGTTTTTCGTCCAGGCGCTGCAGCGTCTGCAAGGCAATGACGCGGTGAAGATAGCCCAGAAGGTAAGCCCCTTCTATTGGGTCGACGCGCCGCGAGTCATCGTCTGGCTGTGCAAGGAGTGCGCCGTGGAACTTCAGATCAGCGATGCTCCCCGCGCCGTCCTGCAAAGCGCTCGCCGTTAGTGTCAGAAGCCCGGCCGTAACGCAGGGCTCCCCACGTTGCCGGCCCTCCCTTATGGTCGGGCTTCTGACACTTACTCGCCTTACGATAGAGTGTGCCGGATGAAGCGCGAGCGCATCGATACTCTCCTCGTCGAACGCGGACTCGCCCCGTCGCGCACCAGGGCGCAGGCGCTGGTAATGACGGGCGTCGTCCTGGTCGATGAACAACTCGTCAACAAACCCTCCGAAAAATTTGATGTCAACGCGAATGTCCGCCTAAAAGGCGATGATGATCCGGCTTCGCGATATGCCAGTCGTGGCGGTATGAAACTCGAGGCCGCTCTGCGCGAGTTCCAGATCGACGTAAACGGACTTAACTGTCTCGATGTCGGTTCGTCGACCGGCGGATTCACCGATTGCCTCTTGCGGCAAGGCACGCGCAGAGTCGTGGCTCTCGATGTCGGCCACAATCAGATTGATTGGCGACTGCGCAGCGATCCCCGCGTTGAAGTCCGCGAAGGCGTCAATGCCCGCTATCTGAAACCCGAAGACTTCGATCAGAAGTTCGACCTGGTCACGATCGATGTCGCCTTTATCTCGGCAACCAAAATCCTGCCCGCTGTCGTTCCTTTGCTGACTGAACGCGGCCGCATCGTCACACTTATCAAACCTCAGTTTGAAGTTGGCAAAGGCGAAGTTGGTAAAGGCGGCATCGTCAAAGATCCTGCGAAGCATCAGCGTGTAATCGCAGAAGTAAACAACGCGGCTGAAGCTCTTGGGTTGAAGGTCGGCGGGTTGATCGAGTCCCCTATCCACGGCGCCGATGGCAACGTTGAGTTCCTGGCCCTATATGAGCCAACCACCTCTGAAACCACAAAGTCACAAAGACACTAAGACAAATAAGAAGGCAGAGGAACGCGCGCCGCCCCGAAAACGCGTTAACCCGAACGCCGGGCACTGGCTTCATATGTTTATTTTCTGCTTTGTGGTCTTCGTGTCTTTGTGGTTAATTAATACGCCCCAGGACTATGGCTGCAATCAAACGCATCGGTGTCGTCGTCAAGCCGCACCAGCCGGACGCGCTTGAGACCCTCTGCCGGCTGACCGCTTGGCTCAATCAGCGCGGCATCGAGTTGGTGGGCGGCCCGGAAATCGAACGCGAACGGGTCGAGCACGAGACCGGATGCGTCATTGACGCAGTTCTTCAGGAAGACCTGGCGCGGGGCGTTGATCTGATGCTGGTGCTCGGCGGCGACGGCACGATGATCGCCACCGCCCGAATGATTGGCGATGTCGAAGTGCCGGTGATTGGGGTTAACTACGGCGGCCTCGGCTATCTCGCCGAGTTTCCCATCGCCGAACTTTTCCCAGCGCTTGAGGCTATTCTCGCCGGCAATTATAAGCTCGAATCACGGCTGATGCTGGCGGTCGAGTTGTGGCGCGGCCAGGAATTAGTCACCCGGAATCGCGTGCTAAACGACGTGGTCATTAGCAAGTCAGCGCTGGCCCGCATCATTGAAATCGAAGCTCATTTGAACGATCAATTCGTGAATTCATTTCGAGCCGACGGACTGATCGTAGCGACGCCAACTGGCTCGACGGCATACAACCTTTCCGCGGGCGGCCCGGTGATTTATCCCTCGATGAACGCCGTGGTAATCACGCCGATTTGTCCATTCACTTTGTCGAACCGGCCGATAGTTGTACCTGATGATTCTGTGATTGCAGTGCGGCTGATTACCGAAAATGAAGAAGTTGCTTTGACTCTGGATGGCCAGGTCGGCTTTCCGCTACAGGCCGGCGATCGCGCCGTAATTAGTAAGAGCAAGACGACCTTCAATCTGGTGCAACCGGCGAATCGAAATTATTTCGACGTGCTGCGGGATAAATTGAAGTGGGGAAGATAAGAAGTTTCGAGATTCGGGTTTAGAGTTTCGAGTTAAGACGGGCCCGAATGAATACTTAATTTTGGTTTTGTGACGTCTAACATCGACTGGGATCCTTATTGGACACTATGAAACTCGAAACTCAAGACTCGAAACTCGAAACTGCCGGGGCTCGCCGCCCCTGGTACAGACCTTCGCTGACCACGCAGATCCTGATCGGTCTGGTGCTCGGCGGCCTGCTGGGATATCTGAGTCCCAAGTGGGGCAACAACATCTACTTCCTGCGGGATATTTTCCTTAACCTCATCAAGTCGATTATCGCGCCGTTGATTTTTTCCACGTTGGTGGTCGGCATTGCCGGCGGCGGCGATTTGAAGAAAGTCGGTAGGATGGGCGCCAAGGCGCTGCTTTACTTTGAGATCGTCACCACAATAGCACTCTTCATCGGTCTGGGCATCGTGAACCTGACCAAGCCCGGCGCGGGTGTCGTACTCGCCGGCGGCGGGGACATCACTTCACTCGTCAAGACTCAGCCGCAGGGCTTTCGCGATTTGCTGGTCCACATTTTTCCCGCCAGCGTGATCGATTCGATGGTCCGTGGCGACGTCCTGCAGATCGTCGCGTTCTCAGTCCTGTTCGCAATGGCCGTTTCCGCCATGGGCCAGGGGGCGGCCCCGATCTTGCGCGGCTGCGAAGCGCTGGCGCAGGTGATGTTCAAGTTTACGAATTATGTGATGATGTTTGCGCCGATCGGAGTCGGCGCGGCCATGGCGCACACGATCGCCACGAACGGTTTGGGCGTGCTCAGGAATCTCGGACTGCTGATCGGCTCGCTATATCTCGCGCTGGTCATTTTTGTAGTTTTTGTTTTCGGCGCGGTGATGATCATTGCTCGCGTACCCATCTGGCAATTCCTGAAAGCTGTGCGCGAACCTTTTACCATCGCCTTTGCCACCACCAGCAGCGAATCCGCGCTGCCCAAGGCGATGGAGAACATGGAGCGCCTGGGCGTGCCGCAACGCATTGTCGGCTTTGTCATGCCTACCGGCTATAGTTTCAATCTCGACGGCACCACTCTTTATCTGGCGATGGCTTCAGTTTTCGTGGTCCAGGCCGCCGAACCTGTGATCGGTCACATGAGTTTCGGCCGCCAGATTGTCATGATGCTGACCCTGATGATCACTTCAAAGGGCGTGGCCGGAGTGCCGCGCGCCGCGCTGGTAATTCTGTTGGCAACGCTGAATAGCTTTCTCCCCGGAGGTCTGGGACCGATCGGTGTGGCAGTAATTTTCGGCGTGGACGAATTGATGGATATGGGCCGCACTTCCGTGAACGTTTTGGGAAATTGTCTGGCTACTATCGTGGTCGCGCGCTGGGAAGGCGAATTCGACGACGAAAAGGCGCGCGTCTTTGGCACTGCGGAAGAAGTGCGCCGCGAACTCGCGGCCGGCGAAATGGCTTTTGCCGAAGCCGCGGCCGAAGGAGATTGACCTACAAGTGAGGATCTTTTCCCTCTCCCTTTGGGAGAGGGGCAGGGTGAGGGTTTAGAGAAATCTCTTATACGGACTGCCGCCGTCTAAGTCCCTCTCCCCAACCCTCTCCCAAAGGGAGTGGGAGTCTTCCTCAATATCTGCGCCCCTGATTTTTTCCGAGAAAAGAAAAATGCTTTTTCCAATCGCAGACGAAAACGCAGATCGCACGACGACGCCGGTCATCAACTACGTGATCATTCTGATCAATGTGGTGGTTTTTGTCTTTCTCCAGGGGTTGGGTTCGAACGAGAGATTTACCTATGCCTACTCCACCGTGCCGGCAGAGATCGTCACCGGACGGGACATCGCCACGAACGATCGCGTACTGGTCCAGCCGATCACCGGCCAGCGAGTTGAAGTGCCCGGACTCCAGCCTACCCCGATTCCCGTTTACCTCACGCTAATCACTTCGATGTTCATGCACGGCGGCATCGCGCACATCTTCGGCAACATGCTCTTTCTCTGGATCTTTGGCGACAACATCGAAGACCGCCTCGGCCATCTACGGTATGCGATCTTTTATTTGGTCTGTGGAATCCTCGCCGGCTTGTCGCATGTGTTCGCCACGGTAGCCTTCGCCGGTGGTAATGAAGCCAGCCTCTTGATTCCGAGTCTGGGCGCATCGGGCGCCATCTCAGGTGTGCTCGGCGGATACATTCTTTTGTTTCCCACTCGGCGCGTGACGGTGCTGCTCTCTTATTTCGTAACTCAGGTTCCGGCTTTCATCGCCATCGGTCTCTGGTTTGTATTTCAATTGATCAGTGGACTGGGAATGCTGGGCAGCGGCTCACAACAGGGCGGCGTCGCCTATGCCGCGCACATCGGCGGATTCATTGCGGGACTCGTGCTGATAAAGGTTTTTGAGATCGGACGACCACCTTCGAATTACTCAGCCGCCAGGTGAGATTGGCCCGATTCAGGACCAGCTTTTGCCGCTCCACTCCTACTCCACAGATTAACAGAGGTGTCACGCAACTTTTTTATCAAGCGCCGGTCGCTCCTTGCCGTTTCCGGCGTCGCGGCTAAAATGGTTGGGTTGAAATAGACATTATGTCAGCTCCAAAGACAGACTTGGCGCCACCGAATCAGCAGGGACTCGACATTCAATCGACGCCCCGCGCGGAGATGCAGCTTTATCCGCTCGACACTTTTCCGTACGAATTTCCCGGCCGCGAAATCAGAATACAATTCGAGATACCTGAGTTCACCTGCATCTGCCCTTTCTCAGACTTTCCGGACTTTGCCACGATTCGGATTGAATACGTCCCTAACCGGCGCTGCGTTGAGCTGAAGAGTCTGAAGCTTTACATCAATTCATTTCGCGAGGTGAAGGTTTTTCACGAGCACGTAATCAACATGATCCTCGAAGACTTTGTGAAGGCCTGCGATCCGATCAGCGTGGAGATCGAGGGCGACTTTAATGTACGCGGAAACATCAAGACGACCGTGAGGGCGGAATACAAGAAAGCAGACGGCAGAAAGCAATAGGCCGGACAAAAAAGGACGTCCGTTCCCCTCGGGCCTGAATACTTCCGAAACGTTAGCGAAATGACGATAGCTATTACAACCGGAGTGATCGCTTTTGTCGCCGTCGCGCTCTTTCTGTTAGTAGCGCGGCGCGTCTTTCGTCTCGCTTTGAAACTCGCATTCGTAGGAGTCCTCGTGGTGCTCCTCGTGGTCGGTGCCTCAGTCGGCTGGTGGCGGGGATGGTTTGGTTCATCCTCACGACCGGACAAAAAGACAACGCCAACAAACCAGCACACAAATTCCAATCGTAAGCCTTCACGATGACGGCAGTGTCAGAAAGCCTGCGCGTAAGCAAGGGCAATTTTCGCTTCGGTCAATCATCACAGGAGCGGGGCTTACCGATACAAGAGCGCTGCTGGCTGGTTTTATTAGACATGAGTGCTCGCGGGTCTAGCCCTCCCTGACGGTCGGGCTTCCGACACAACCCGCTAGATGCGCAATAATCTTTTTCATGTCAGAGTGTTACTCATGAGCATTGAAGTTGACCGATGGAGCGAACCGACCTCGCCCGATGCGGTGAAATTGAAGGCGCGTCTGACCAAAGAAGGATACAGCGTGTTTCAGTGGAGCGATGCCCCGGGAACAAAGTATGGCCCGCACGCCCACGCTGAGGATCAATCGCATTGGATACTCGCGGGCGAACTCGAGCTGCGCGTGGGTTATGAAACCTACACTCTGCGTGCTGGCGATCGAGATTTTCTTCCTGCTAACACCTTACACTCGGCATTTGTTCCGGGCGATGAACCAGTGACCTACCTGATCGGCGCCAAACATTAACGAGTAACAGCCACAAAAAGGCGCAAAAGGCATAGACCTGCTTCGTCGCTCCAAACTCCTCAGCCGCGGTGGTGTCCTTCTCTACGCCATCTCAGCGCAAAGAAAACCGAAGCACTCTTCAGCCGTGAAAGCATCAACGATTCTCCTCTTGTGCGTTTTGCGCTTTTTTGTGGCTAAATCATTTCCTCAATGAACACGCAGTACCAACTCGTAACCACGGCCGAAGAAATGCGGCGTGCTGTCGATGAACTCTTCCACAAACACGCCGTCGGTCTCGACACTGAGACGACTGAGCTTGATCCTTACCTCGGCCGCTTGCGTCTGATTCAACTGGCCTCGCCCGATGGCGTCTACATCGTCGACCTCAATCGCTTTGCGGACGCAGACTTGAAATCCGGCGCCGAGATGGAACCGCTGCGCCAGTTACTGACAGCTCCCCGTCCGATCAAGATCGCGCACAACGCAAAGTTCGACGCAAAATTCATCAAGCATAATCTCGGCGTCGATATCGTCGGCATCTTTGACACGCTATTGGCAAGTCAGATTGTTTCGGCTGGTGGTCTTGAAGATCGCCACGGGCTGAACGCTATCGCCGAGCGCTATCTCAACGAAGCCGTCGACAAGAGCGAACGGCTGAGCAACTGGGAATTCGAACTTTCCGAATCTCAATTACAATACGCCGCGCGCGATGCGGCGGTGTTGTTACCGCTGCGTGACAAACTAATCGAAAGGATTAGATCGCTTGATTTGATCCAGTGCGCGCAACTGGAATTCGAATGTGTGATGCCGGTAGTCGACATCGAACTGACCGGGTTTTTCATGAACAAAGAGCGCTGGCTCGAACAACTTGCCATCGTCGAAACCAGACGGGGAGAGCTGGCAAACGAACTGCAGGAGATGCTGGGCGAAGGCGTAGCGCAGGCCTCACTATTCGGCCCGCCGCGCGCCAACATCAATCTCGATTCGCAGCAACAAGTCACTGAGGCCTTGAATCGGATGGGCATTCCGCTGCCTGATTCAACGCGCAACTGGAAGCTGCAACCGCTGGCCGTACAGTATCCGGTCGTGGCCAAGCTGCTCGAGTACCGGACGATGCAAAAGGCGCTCACGAGCTATGGCCAGAATATGATTGAGTACATCAATCCGAAGACCGGCCGTCTGCACGCGGACTTTCGCCAGATTGGCGCGCCGACAGGTCGCTTTGCCTGCACCAATCCGAATATTCAGCAGGTGCCGCACGCGCCGGAATATCGCCGCTGCTTTACCGGCAATCCCGCCGGAAGAAAGCTGGTCATCGCTGATTACTCGCAAATCGAGCTGCGCATTCTGGCTGAGTTCTCAAACGACCATGGGTTCATCGAGGCGTTCAATTCCGGGGCCGATCTTCATCGCGTTACCGCAGCGCAGGTCTTTAGCGTCTCGCTCGATCAAGTGACTAAAGATCAACGCGACTTTGCTAAACGTCTGAACTTCGGCGTTGTCTACGGAATCGGCGCGCAGCGCTTTTCCATGATGACGGGATTAAGCGTTACGGAAGCGGAAGATGTCTTGCGCCGTTACTTCTCGACTTATCGAAAGCTGGACGCCTATCTGCGAGAATCGGCGAGCCGGGCTGTCAGCGAGAAGCAGGCCCGCACAGCATCGGGCCGTCTCGTAAAGTTCAATTTTGACGCCGCGGATCGCCAACAGGTTTCGATGACTCAGCGCAATGGCAAGAACGCGCCTATTCAGGGTACCAGCGCCGATATCCTGAAACGCGCTCTGCGACTCTTGAATGATGAGCTGCGGAACACCTCGGCAGATATCGTGAACATCATTCACGACGAGATCGTTGTAGAGGTTGATGACGGTGAAGCCGAAGCCGTGGCAAAAACAGTTGAGCGCGCGATGTGCGCTGCCGGTGAAGAATATTTGCAAACTGTGCCCGTCAAAGTCGAAACTCAAATCGCCGGCGAGTGGGCAAAGTAGTTCGTAGGCGGTACTAAACTCATCTCGCTGGGAGCGCGGACGTCCCGTCCGCACTGAGCGCGAAGTGCGAATAAAACCTTTAGCTTGCTACGCAAGCTGTGAGGACGGGACGTCCGTGCTCCCAGCCTTCAGCAGCGACGAAGAAACATCATGTCTCGAGAGCATTCCTATTCAGCAAGTGTGCGCTGGACCGGAAACACCGGCGCCGGAACGTCGGGTTTCCGCAACTACAAACGCGATCACGAAATCTCCGCCTCAGGAAAGCTGCCAATCCACGCTTCATCAGACCCGGCCTTTCGGGGCGATCCAGCACGTTACAATCCGGAAGAGTTGTTGGTTGCGTCACTCTCGGCTTGTCACATGCTTTGGTACTTACATCTCTGCGCCGACGCGGGAATTGTGGTGACGGAATATCATGATGACGCGACCGGCGCAATGGCTGAGAACGATGACGGCGGCGGACACTTCACCCAGGTTATTCTGCGTCCGGTTGTTAAGGTTGGCGGCCAAGTCGATCCTGAACTCGCGCGGCGGCTTCACGAACGGGCGCATCGCCTTTGCTTTATCGCCAACTCAATCAACTTCCCTGTTCTTTGTGAGCCATCGCTGGAGTTTGAATAAGCAGTGATGCTTGATCTGCTAATCGTCAGTATTTGGGGATCCATGCATGCAGCCAGTCAACTAGATTCATTTGCGCCGAGTCCCGACGCAGTTGAAACGCACAGCATCGATATCGCTGCGACGCGTGAGGTTGTGTACCGGGCGCTGTGGACCACTGACATGGGCGGCTCGATTGTAATCAAGCTGCTGCTTGCGCTGCGATCACTTCCCGAGTTTGTCATGCATGGCTCGCGGCCTCGAAATTCGGAAGTCAACCTGCAAACCCTGATTGACTCCGGCTTTGGCGTGCTGGCCGAAAAGCCTGGTGAAGAAATCGTGCTCGGGGTCACCGGAAGGTTCTGGCGCCCGACAGGCAATCTCTCGCCATTCAAACCCGAAGATTTTGATCAGCCGGTGCCGCCTGGGATTGCCCGCGCCGTTTGGAACTTCAATGTCTGTGAAGGCCGTGACGGACTTTCGATTCTGTCGACTGAAACGCGGGTAAAGTGCGGCGACGTTGCCAGCCGGCGTAAGTTCCGTCTCTACTGGCTCTTCGTCCGGCCCTTCAGCGGCCTTATTCGACGGCTGATGCTCCGATCGGTCAAGAGCGCGTGTGAAACGAAGGTTTGAATCTCTCCGTGCCTCCGTGGTTGAAATTATGCGTGGCCATAAGTCACCAAGGAGATACAGAGAGCACGGAGAAGATCAAAACAATCTTCGCCTGCTAGACGTTTAATTAATAGTTCTCGCATCTGAGTCATATAATTCGCCCGCTCAGGCGACTAATACACTGAACACGGAATGGAATCCGTGAAAATAGACCGGCACACAATGGACAACGCGGAGCTTAAGGTTGAGCTGGAAAAGCTCCACAGCGCCAGTTTCGGCTGGGCTTTGAGTTGTTGTGGCCGCGACCGAGGGGAAGCGGAAGAAGTTTTGCAGACGGTCTATTTAAAGATCCTTGAAGGCAAAGCCCGGTTTAGGGGAGAGGCAAACCTAAAGACGTGGCTGTTTGCGGTGATTCGAAACACAGCCATTTCGGAACATCGCCGCAGTTTGCTGCGAGGCTTGAGACTGACCGCGGACCGAGAGGCGACGACCGAGCAGGTTTCTGTTTGTGAAACGCCAACTGAGGGCTTTGAACGATCTGAAACGCAAGCACAGTTTCAGAACGCTTTAAAGAGTTTGCCGGCGCGACAGAGAGAAGCGCTGCACCTGGTCTTCTATGAAGATCTGAGTTTGCGCGAAGCAGCTGAAGTAATGCGCGTCTCAATCGGCAGTGCGCGGCAACATTACGAGCGGGGCAAGAAACGACTGCGCGAAACTTTGGGACAGACGGATATTACTTATGGAATTAGTTGGAGAGCAAAAGAGAATCCAGGCGCTATTTAGCGAGCTAAGGCTCGTAGACGAACAGACCGCGCCGCGGTTTGCTGGGGTGTGGAACCGCGCCCAGGCGCGAAGCTCGCAAACCTGGCGGCCGGCGCGGGCATTCAAACTTTCGTTCGTAGCGGCGACGGCGCTGCTGATTTGCGCTCTGGTTTCGCTGGCGCTCTGGTCGAAGTATTCGCAGCATTACGCTCGGCAAGCCGCCGTTGTCGTGATGGGAACTGTGAACCCGCCTGACGTTCCTGTGAAGGTGGTGAAGGACGCAGCCGGGGATCCGCCACTGTCAGAGGGAAGCCGCAATCATGCCGCCTCGATGTCTCGCGCAAAGAGATTAGCAGCACGGCGACGTGCGCTGATGCTGGCGATCAACCTGAAAGCAGCGCGCGAAGCAAAGGCCATTTCGAACTGGCAATCACCGACGACCGCACTCTTGAAGTCGCAGAACGATGAACTGCTTAAGTCGCTGCCGCAACTGAACGAAAGCGCGAACGAACTGAAATCATTCTTAACGAATACACCGAAATAAAGAGGAGAAGTCATGAAGAAAAAAATCGCACTCGTGGTCTCAGTCATATTGGCGGGCGTCGTTCTTGGCGCTGTGCTGGTTTCGGCCCAACAACCACAGCAGCCACCTCAGCAACCACAACCGCCCGAGCCCCAATCACAACCGCGTCCGCCGCATCCACCGATGGATCCTTTGGGCGATTCAATGTTCCCGCCCGATCTGATCATGCAGCACACGCGCGACCTGGGACTGACGGACGAACAGAAATCTTACATGCGTGGCGAAATTCAGAGGACCACGATGCGCTTCAACGAATTGCAGTGGCAGTTGCAGGACTCGATGGAAGCGCTGCACGCAACCATGAAAGCAAATCCCGTCAACGAGCAGTTGGCGTTGTCTCAATTGGACAAAGTCCTGGACACTGAACGCGAGATCAAGCGCCTGCATTTTGGTTTGGCCATCAGTATCAAGAACAAATTGACACCAGAACAGCAGGAAAAGCTTCACGGCATGATGCGGATGATGCATGGACTCGGGCCGGATGGACCCGAGCGTGGACGCGGACCGGCTGGGCCGGACGGACCGGAACGTGGACGCGGACCGGGTGGGCCTGGACCGGGACCGGGCGGGCCGCCACCAAATCGCCCCGAAGGCGAACCCTTCATGTAAGCGCGTCAGACTTTAGGAACGGATGATTTGATTCATCTTCCTTTAGTCTCTGAATAGACGGACGAGATGTTACAAGGCAGGTCATGGCTCAGGAAGCCTTGGCCTGCCTTTTCCACCAGAAGTAAACCGGAATTCCAGTCAGCACCAACAGGTAACCAATGCCCGAAGTCCTGGGCGTCAGATAAGCAAGATCAATCACGAGCAAGAGGGCGAGCACGATATAAATGATCGGCACCACCGGATACCCAAACGTGCGGTAAGGTCTTTCGAGGGTCGGAGCCTTGCGTCGCATCACGAACACCGCGCCCACCATCAGGGCATAAAAAATGAGATCCGCCGAGATCACATAGTCGAGCAGCTGGCCATAGACGTTTCCGTATTTAACCTCTCCAGGTTTCGCCCCGGCCGTTACGGTTCGCGGCAGCGTCAGCAGCGAAGCCCAGACACCCTGGGTAATCAACGCAAAGACGGGAACGTGACGCGCGCTAAGCGTGGCGACGCGCTTGAAAAAGAGACCGTCACGTGCCATCGCGTAGTAGATGCGCGATCCCGCCAGAATCAATCCATTGTTGCATCCGAAGGTAGAGATCATGATCGCAATGGCCATCAGGATCATGCCGGGTTGGCCCAGCACTGTTTTCATCGTTTCAGTGGCTACTGTGTTCGGAGGCTTTTGCAAAGCGGGAAAGGCGCCGAGCGGCAATGTCACCACATAAGCAACATTGGCGAGCAGATAGAGAGTGACTACCGCGCCACAACCAATCAGCAGCGCGCGCGGCAGGTTGCGTCCGGGATCGCGGATCTCGCTGCCGGTGAAAGTGACGTTGTTCCAGGCTGACTGTGCGAACAGCGGGCCGACCATCGCCACGCCGACCAGCATCACCAACCAGAATACGCTGCTAGTTTCCAATCCCGGCTGGACCGCGCCGGGATTCCAGCCGCTGTTCGACCACGGGTTCCACCAGGAAGAGGTATAGGCAGCGCTGCCGCTGTTCCGGCCGAGCCAGAGACCAATGACAATCAAACCGAAAAGCGCCGCTGTCTTGGTAAAAGTGAAAGTATTTTGAATTAGCTTGCCGGTCTTCAATCCTCGCGTGTTGGTGAAAGTCAGCAGCAGTATTAAAACAATCGCCACTAATTGTTGAGTCGATAAACTAAGCGCATAACTTCCGAGATGAATGGGGCGAACAAGGTATACGTTCTCTGATACTCGCGGGGTCAGTACGCCCATGAAGTTGGCAAAGGCAACCGCGACCGCGGCGATCGTGCCGGTTTGCACGACAAAGAAGAGCGCCCAGCCAAACAGGAAACCGATGGAACTGCCATAGGCTTCGCGCAGGAAAACGTATTGACCACCGGCGCGCGGCATCATGGCGGCTAATTCGGCACAGCACAACGCGCCGGTAATCGTCAGTACTCCGGCAATCGCCCAGGCCGCCAACAACCAACCGGGTGAGCCCACCAGCGCAGAGGATTTTGCCGAGACGATGAAGATGCCGGATCCGATCATCGATCCAATCACGATCATGGTCGCGTCCAGCAAACTAAGTCCGCGCACCAGTCGCGGCGATTCACTCGCCGGCGGTCTGTCACTGGAACTCATATATTTTTCCTCTGGTTGAAGTCCGGAAGCGCCTGGTTGCTGCGAAATCGCGCGGAAGATATGACAAAGACCGGCGTTCGTCAATGTTTTCCGCCGCCACTTTGCGCAACCTAATCCACCACCGGGCGTGATGCGAACTGTGGTTATCGGCGTGATTTCGTTTAGGTGGCGGCCTTGTTCGCCTCCTCGTTGAGTGGCGGTAGAAGCGATGCATCTACGCATCTCGCCGGGGATCCTACCAATCCCGCTGATTAAATGCTGCGTGATATACTGCGATTCGAAGTATGGCTGAGTTTGTTTGTCGTTTGGGAACGCCGGCAGGCGAGATTGTGACGCGCACGGTTGAGGCCGCGGCCGTCAATGAAGTGCGTTCGCGTCTGGAGCGCGAAGGGTTCAAAGTGTTCGCGATCACGCCGCCCAAGTCCGAAGGTCTTACTGCGTTTACGAAACAAAGCGGCTCTCGCAGGGGCGCACGCGTCAAGGCAAACGATTTTCTCCTCTTCAATCAGCAACTCGCCGCGCTGTTGCGCGCGGGCATTCCTATTCTTCAGGCCATCACGATGTTGCGCCGGCGTTCCGCGTCCGTGCGACTGCGGGCGGTATTGGAAGAAGTCGAGGAAGCGATTCGCGGAGGCTCCGCGCTGTCCCATGCGTTCGCCGCCCAGGGAAATATCTTCCCACGCATTTACACAGCTTCGATCCTGGCCGGTGAGCGATCCGGCGCGCTGGACGAAGTGCTCTCGCGCTATGTGACTTACATGCGACGTTCGGTCGCGTTGCGCCGAAAAATTCGCGGCGCGCTCGCCTATCCCACGTTTCTGCTCCTGGCTTCGCTCGGGATGGTAATCTTTCTCACTGTCTATGTCGTACCGCGAATGTCTGAATTGTTTGCCGGCTTTGGCGGCAAACTGCCGGTGGTAACACAGATCGTTCTGGGCATCTCTGGCTGGCTGACCGGAAATGTTTTTTGGCTGGCGCCAACGATAATTGTCGGGTCTGTTGCTCTTTTGATTTGGTCACGGACGCCGCAGGGCCGGCTGACGATTGATGCGCTCATGCTCAAAATTCCATTGGCAGGAAAGCTGCTGGTGCAATTGGCCGTCGCCCAGGCTTCGCGTTCGCTGGCCACGCTTTTAGCCGGCGGAATTACGCTGGTTGAGTCCTGGGAAATCGCGGCGGAATCGATCACGAATCTTGAATTGCGCCGGCGCAGCTCAGCGATTTTGCCGTTGATTCGCGAAGGGCAATCGTTTACCGAAAGCCTGGAGGCGGCCAGGTGGATGCCCGAATTGGCCATCGACATGATCGGAATCGGCGAGCGTTCCGGCAGTTTGCGCGAGATGCTCGACGAGGTGGCCACCTTTTATGACGCCGAAGGAGAGGTGCGTTTAGAGCAGTTGACGACCACGCTTGAGCCTGCGATCCTTGTGGTGATGGGTGGGATCGTGGTGGTGATCTTGCTGGCGATCTATCTGCCGATCATCGAGTCGATTTCCAGCGGACCGATGCTGGCGCATTGAGGGAAGATCGGCCACAGAGACACAGAGGCACAAAGATTGATAATCATCCGAATCATTTCCCTGTCGTTATACTCCGTGTCTCTGCGCCTCTGTGGCAGTTCAGGTAGTTAAGTTCATGAAGCAATTCACTGACGAACAAATTGAAAAGACAACCGCTGACGCGATCAAGAGTGGCGCGCCGCCGGAGAGTGAGAACCTGACTCCCTTGCCTGCGGCGGTTGAGCCGCCAGAGGTGCGCGCCGCCAAGGAGTTAGCTCTTCGCTATCGTCTCCCTTTCGTCAATCTGCTTCCGGCAGATGGGGAATCGCCCATCGATTATTCGCTGCTCAGCGAAATTCCCGTAGACCTGATGGTGCGCAATCAGTTCGTGCCGCTGCGGCGGGAAAACGGCAAACTCCACATCGCTATGGCTGACCCAACTGATCTGGATCGGTTGGATGATTTAGCCGGCGCCCTGCGCACGCGACTGGTTCCCTACGTGGCCACGGCCGGCGCGATCGATGTGGTGCTGCGCAAAGGCGACGCGACCCAACGCGTGTTGCAGGAAGCGGCTTCCGGCTTTCGCATCTCGCTGGTGCGCGAGACAGAAGCGGGCGAAGAAGTACTGGATCTCGATCGCCTGGCGACCGACAGCGACATGTCGCCGATTATCAAGCTGGTCGACACGATCATCTACAACGCGATGGAATCGCGCGCTTCAGACATTCACATCGAAACCCGCGACACCGAAGTTCAGGTCAAGTACCGCATCGACGGAGCGCTCTATCAAAAAGTCGATCCGATCGATCTCGCTTATCACCAGACTCTGATCTCGCGCATCAAGGTCATGTCCGAGTTGGATATTGCCGAACGTCGCGTGCCGCAGGATGGCCGTTTTCGGGTTCGCTACAAAGGGCGCAATGTTGATTTCCGCGTCTCAATCATGCCCACCGTGCACGGCGAAGACGCGGTGATTCGTATCCTCGACAAGGAACAGATCAACGAAGAGTTCAAGAACCTGGATCTGAATGTGGTCGGTTTCGATCCGGATGATCTGCGTAAGTTTCGTCGCTACATCGCCGAGCCTTACGGCATGGTGCTGGTGACCGGACCGACCGGCTCGGGGAAAACCACCACCTTATACGCGGCACTGAACGAGATTCGAAACGAAGAAGATAAGATCATCACGATCGAAGATCCGGTCGAGTATCAATTGCACGGCATCACCCAGATTCCGGTGAACGAAAAGAAAGGTCTGACCTTTGCGCGCGGTCTGCGCTCAATCCTGCGCCACGACCCGGACAAGATAATGGTCGGCGAAATCCGCGACGAAGAGACGGCGCAAATCGCGATCCAGTCGGCCTTGACCGGCCACCTGGTATTCACCACTGTCCACGCCAACAACGTCATCGATGTGATTGGCCGTTTTCTCAACATGGGCGTCGAGCCCTACAACTTTGTTTCGTCCCTGAACTGCGTGCTGGCCCAGCGTCTGGTGCGCGTGCTGTGCACGATTTGCCGCCGCGCTTTTCGTCCTTCCGATGCCGAGCTGATCGAATCCGGCTTGCGCCCCGAAGAGCATCACGGGCGAGTCTTTTATGCGAACGTAGGGTGCGACAGCTGTAATCACACGGGCTATCGCGGCCGGACCGCAATTCACGAACTGCTCGATCTGAGCGACAACGTCCGCGAGATGATCGTCGAGCGGCGTCCCGGTTCCGAAGTTCGTCGCGCCGCAGAGGCGGAAGGGCTCACCAGCTTGCGCGAATCTGCCTTGAAGAAAGTTTTTGCCGGCGTGACCACGCTGCATGAAATCAATCGTGTCACTTTTGTAGAGGAAGTAAACATCAACGGCCGCCCATAGACCTTGCGTCTCCGCCCCGAGGCCGGTAAAATGCGTCCCGCTCCTCAGTTCTTTGCTTCCCTTAGAATGGGTTTGCTTTTCTGCTAGACTGCGATAGTTTTTGGCATTGCGGAACTGGTCAACACCGGTCGCGTGTAAGGGAACTGGGGCCGACCAACCTGCTGGTAGTATATCCGGGCTTCCAGTCCCAAAGAGAGGGCTCGAAAAATCATGAAGACAATAAATCGCTGGCACCCGATTGTTTCGCTGATTATGGTGGTCTGCCTGCTGGCATTGCCCGTGAGCGCCCTGGGAAAGAAGGGCAAGGACCATTTCAATCGCGGCGTCAAACACGAACTGGCCCAGCAATGGGAGAAAGCGGCGCAGGAGTTCATCCTGGCCGTCGCTGCCGACCCATCGAATGCCGAGTATCAACTGCATTATCGCCGCGCCATCTTCAACGCGTCACAGACCTTCATGCAGCAAGGGCGTTCGTTGGCGGAACAGCGTGATTACATCGGAGCCTACAACGCTTTTCGCCAGGCCTTCGGTTACGATCCCGTGAACCAGCTCGCCGTTTCTGAAATGGAACGGATGCTGCGCCTGCAGGAAGTAAAAGAAGGTAAGAGTCCTTCGACATCGACGACCACCGATAATACCAAGACGGACGACACGGGCACCGGCGGAACGCCTCCGGGTCCCTCCAACGCTCGCCCGCAGGAAGCGGTAATCCCTTCCCGCCCCGAACAGGTGCGTGTCATCAATTATAATGGCGACCTGAAGCATTACATTCGAACGCTGGCCGAACAGTTGGGCCTCAACGTCATATTCGACAAGCAAACATTTGCGCAGCCACGCAATCTGGATATCAATCTCACCCAGCCCACGACGACCGCGAAAGCGCTCGATTTTATTTTTCTGCAAGAGAATCTGTTCTTTCAGAAACTCGATCGCCGCACGATCCTGGTCGCCGATCAGTCGCGCCGCCCGCAGTACCAACAACTGGTAGTGCGGACCTTCTACATCTCAAACGCTGATCCGGACAAGGCCAAGGCTCTGATTGGTCAGGCCCTGCCCGCATCCGTCGGACGGCCGCAATCGATCGTTGTTTCAGACCCGGCTACGAATAGTTTGACGGTACGCGACACGGCGGAAAACGTCAGGCTGATTGGCGAGTTGCTGCAAAGCATCGACAAGCTGCGCGCCGAAGTCGTAATGGATGTGAACATCTATGAAGTCTCGCGGTCCAACCTATTGCAACTGGGCAATCAATTGGGAGCCGGCACATTCAATCTGGGCGGCTCTCCAGGACTGGCCGTGCTGACTTCAAATGGAACCACCGACATCAGGCGGACCGGCGTCGATTTGAGATCACTTGTCGGGGTAACGCCTACCGCCGCAGCGGCCGCGTTGATCATTCCTCCCTCGGTACTGACCGCATTTCAAAGTAAGACGAACACCCGACTGCTGGCCTCGACGCAGGTGCACGCTTTCAACGGCGAGGAATCCACCGCCCGCATCGGGCAGAGAGTACCGGTGCAAACAGCTCAGGCTTATCCCTTCGGTGTCCAGACCGGAACCACGACCAACAATCAGACGGGATTTCCTTCTGGCGGCTTCCCGGTAATCAATTACGAGCCGACAGGTTTGACGCTCAACTTTACGCCACAGGTTTTTCCTAATCTCGACGTGCAGGTAAAGATGAAGATCGAGTCGAAGGATGTCAGCGGAGCCAACACGCTGACCCCAACTTTCACCGAACGGACCCTGACCGGCACGGCCCGAGTGCAGAACAACCGCACGATGTTGCTGGCTAGCGTTTCCCAGGACATCCAATCAAATGGGCGCCAGGGACTGCCGCTTCTCGGCGGGCTTCCGATCATCGGCCGCTTGTTCACTTCGCCGACCCGGGATAATCGCCAGGTAGACATCGTCATTTCGGTGACCCCGCGCGTGCTCCGTGCGCCCGATGTCACGCCGCGTGATGAAGAGATGCGGCCGAGCGGAACTCTGCAATCGCCGACTACGGGGTCGCTCGAAGCGATGTTGCAAGAGACCGAGCGCGAGGAGCAGATCGCTGCCGCGCGCCGTATTCCCAAAGTAGTCAATGTACAGTTGAATGATCCGTCCGTGACTTACGAGCCGGCCGCGAATCTACCGGCTGCCAATCAAAGCGCCGCGGCAAATAAGCCGACCGACACTGCACCCCAACCGCAAGTCACCACGGTTGCGCAAACGAAGGAAACGCCGACAGTGCAAACACAACCGGCGGTCCTGACAACCCCGGCAAAACAGAATCCGGACACGAAGTCTCAGGTTGCGACTACGACGAACGATGCCGCGATGCCACAACCAAAGACGGCGGCGACTACGAACGGAACCGAAACTGCCCCGCCGCCGAAGATGGACGTAGCCAGCGCAATCAAGAGTGTCGTGGCGCCGACGACCAATGTCTCCTCGACCACGGGCAGCAGTAAGCAGGATGTAGTGCTGACGCCGGCGGTCGAGCAGCTTGCTCCGAAGAGCGAAAAGATCGATACGAGCGCGAAAGCCAACCACCCGACTGTTAGCATGATCGAGCTAAGCCTAACGCCATCAACTAGCGAACTGCGTCTAGGCGAAAAGCGCCGGCTCGCGGTCGAATTTAATTCGGAAGCGCCGGTTGGAATGGCAGTGTTGACGCTGCGATTTGATCCGAAGGTGATTAAGATCAATTCAGTTTCGGCGGGCAGTCTGTTTGCAAACGCCAAAACTGCGCCGAACATCACCCAATCAATTGACGAACACGGCGTGTTGTTGGTTTCGGTGACGCCGGCGGCCGGCGCGTCGTTGAGCGGCAACGGCCCGTTGCTCAATATTGACATCGAAACCATCGGCGCCGGCGATAGCGCGCTCGCTTTCGATCTGAACAATATCCGTCTGATGGCCAGCGACGGGCGAAACACTCTGCTTCAGATCGAGCCGATCAAGTTGACCGTAAAGCAGTGAACAGAACTAGACCCGGAGATGCGGTGAAACGGGGACGCGGAGACGGCTTTTTCTCCGCGTCTCACCGTCTCCGCGTCCCCGCTTCTCATCACGGGTTCTCGCTGATCGAGCTGGTAATCACGGTCACGGTGCTGGCGATTCTGACGCTCGGCGTTGTTCCGCTGATGCAGGTCTCAGTAAAGCGGCAGAAGGAGCAGCAACTCCGCGACGCCCTGCGGCAGATGCGCGAGGCTATCGATCAATTTCACCGTGAAGCGCTGGCGGGCGCGCAGTTGCAAGCAAATCAACAACAACAGCCTGGGCAGACACCTCAACAGCCACCACAGCAAAATCCGCAGGTCCAGCCGGGAAACATCTTCAACGATCCGCGCGTGCGCGTAATGATCACGGATCAGACGCTTTTTACGCCCGACAATCCCGATCGCTTTCCGCCGGACCTTGAAACTCTGGTGAAGGGCGTTAACGTTTTGCCTCTCGCGATGCCGCAAGCTCAGCAGGGCGGGATAGGTCTTCATGGCGATAAGGGAATCACGGACGTAAACCAGCAACCAATTCCCAAGACCAAAGTCTATCTGCGCCAAATTCCGGTCGACCCCATGACTGGAAAAGCGGAATGGGATTTTCGCTCCTGTTACGACCCTGCCGATTCAACCTCATGGGGCGGCGAAAATGTCTTTGACGTGCACTCAAAGTCCGACGGCAAGGCGCTGAACGGAGAGAAGTATCGTGACTGGTAACTTGCGAAGGAAAAAGGCAAAAGGTAAAAGGCAAAAGGAAGAGCGCGCCACTTTTTCCTTTTTCCTTTTTCCTTTTTCCTTTGCTCGCGCAGCGAGGGGCTTCACTCTTCTTGAACTGATGATCGTAATTTCGATCATCATCATTCTGGCGGCGGTGGCTTTGCCGCAATACCAAAAGACTATCATGCACGCCCGCGAAACCGTTCTGCACAATGACCTATTCAATATGCGCTCGCTAATCGACCAATACGCCGCAGACAAAGGTAAACTGCCGCAGGCGCTCGACGATCTGGTCACTGCCGGCTACCTTCGTGAGTTGCCGGTCGATCCAATCACGGATAAGAAAGACTGGAATGTTGTCACAGGCGAAGATCCCTACTCGACTGAGGGGGCCAGCGGGGTCAACGACGTTCATAGTTCATCCAGTGAAATCTCGACGGAAGGCACGCCATATAGCGAGTGGTGATCGTCAACTGTGCTGGCAAAACTTCTCCAACCACGCTTCCCTTCCTGTGCCGTCGGCATCGAGACCGGCATCGCGTCAGTGGTGCAGCTTGAACGCGGGCGCGGCGGATTTGTCGTCAAACGTGCGGCTTCGGTCAACTTACCAACGGATTTGGTGTGCGCGAATTTCGACGAGAACAACATCGGCGATCCGGCTGAGTTAACCAGTGCGCTTTCTGAGTTGATGACCAGCGCCGGCCTCTTGCGCCAGCGCAAATGGTCCGTAGCTTTGCCCGAAGCTTCGGCGCGCGCCGCAATCCTCACCATCGAAGGAAAACCCGGTTCGCGACGCGAATTGGAAGAAGTGCTCGAGTGGAAAATCGAACGCAGCTTCGGCGCCCCGCTGTCAGAGTTGCGCGTAACCAAAGAGCAATTAATGTCCGACTCGCAAAAGCAACCCCGCTATCTGATCACGGCAATTCGCCTCTCGGTCCTGGCTGAATACGAAGCGGTGTTTGCAGCGCTCGGTTGGCACGCCGGCTTGATTCTGCCGCGTCATGCCGGCGAAGAGCAGTGGCTGCGCAACGGCAAATCCGGCGACGGGCTGTTACTGACTGCGCATAACGAAGGATTCACCGCAGTGTTGATGCGAGGGCAACGTCCACTCACTTTGCGTTCGGTCTTCTGCGAGATCGAAGAGTGCGACGACGAAATCCACCGCGTGCTTTTGTTTTATAGCGAACGATCGGGATCGAGCAGCGGGGCCCCGGTCGATCGACTATTGGTGGTGGGTGATCGTCTGGACAAACAAAGGGTCGCCCAGATTGCGCAGGACACCCTGGGAGTAAGCCTGCGGCCTATGGACGCCGCGGACGTGGGACTGCTGATTCCCGCCGGCGACCTCGCGTTTGACGCTATCGCCGCGCCTGCCGGCCTGGCGCGGCTGGCATGGTGAGACTGAATATAGGACGAATAGGACTTATAGTACCTCTTTCTTCACTTTGAAACTTTCATCGCGCCGGCAACGTAAAACCGGAGCAATTCGACAATGGCTACAGCGAGTTCTTTGGCGGCAACAATATTTCCGAACCGGTTGGCTGACGGCGAGCTGGTGCAAAGTGCCATTGCCGGTCGCGAGACGTGCTTTGAAGAATTAGTGCGCCGCTATCAACGGCCGATTGCGGCCTACGTCTATCGCATGGTCGGCGACTATGACTCGGCGCTTGACCTGACTCAGGAAGTCTTTATTAAGGTCTATAATTCGCTCCACCGGTATCGTTCCGAGTTCAAGTTCTCAACCTGGATTTACAAGATCGCGCATAACGCCGCCATCGATCATTTGCGCCGCCACGCCGTTCGCGAACAGGCTCTGACAAACGGGTTCGATACAGAGCGCCGCGAGGTTTCGATCGAAAGCCGGCGCCTGACGCCCGAACAGGAAAGCGAGCGCAACGAAAAACGTTCCGAGATCGAATCGGTGGTGCGGTTGCTGCCGGCAGCGTATCGCGAGCTGATTGTGCTGCGGCATTCTCAGGATCTAAGTTATGACGAAATTGCCGAAGTCACCGGCTTGCCGCTCGGTACAGTTAAGAATCGTTTGTTTCGCGCTCGTGAGGCCATGCGCGATCAGCTTTTGCAACGCGGCATCACGACCGCTAAAGGACCCGGACCACAGAGAGTCTTTCTGTGTCTCGGTAGCAAAATATAGCTTCATGAATCCGTCCAACCACGCAAATGGATGTCAGCTCGAAGACGTAGCCGCCTATCTCGATGGCGAACTAAGCGCTGAGAAAACTGAGCACTTCGAGGCGCATCTGAAAGCCTGCCGCGTTTGCGACGCGGAACTTCGCACTCAACGCCAGCTACTCTGCACCCTTGACGTGGCTTTCAATGATTCGAGTTCTTTCAAGCTGCCGCATGATTTCACTCGGGTAGTTACCGCGCATGCTGAAAGTGACTTGAGCGGAATGCGGCGGAAAGGCGAGCGCCGCCGTGCCTTTCAGGTATGTGCAGTTCTGGCGCTGGTGTCCTTTGCCTTGCTGGGTGCGGCCGCGCGCGCATTGGTCCTCGAACCGGCCCAGGCTTTCCTTCGTCTGGCGGAAGTTTTTTTCAATCTGGCTTGGCGAATGACTTACGACGCCGGAACCGGCCTGGCTGTGATCATTCGCGTCCTGGGCCGGGCCGTCGCTTTGGGTCCGTATGGCCTGGGATTAGTCGTATTACTCGCCTTCATCTTTTTCATTTCCCTGCTCTCTTTGTTGATTGCCAGATACCATCGCGCGCAAATCATTGAATAGGAGTTTCGGAAACACTCTTCAATGATTGCGAACCAACTCTCACCAGAGATGCCATTCAGCGCCTGCGCGGCGCAACTCTTCCGCAAAACGATTCCGCTGTTCGCAGCGCTGTTGCTCTGGCTCGTGGTAGTCCAGGCGCAGCCCGCCACCGACACCCATCCGGGCGACCCGCAGGCAAGGGTCATCGATGGGGTTAGCAATACGACAGTTTTCGGCCTCGGACAATCAATCAGAATTACCGGTTCAGTGAAAGAAGGCGCGATCGCTTTTGGCGGTGACGTGATTGTCGAAGGCACGGTCGACGGCGACGTGGCGGCCATCGGCGGTTCGGTGATTCAACGCGAAGGCTCGCGGATTGGTGGCGATGTAATCGTGTTGGGCGGAATCTATCATCACGGCAAAGCCGCGCCCGGCCGCGATCCGCAAAGCGTCACGATCATGTATGCCGGCTATGAAGATCAACTGCGCCACGTCATGCGCGAACCGTTCAGCGTGCTTCAACCCCAACTAAGCGCGAAATTTTTTGGCTACCGTATCCTGGCCGTCCTGGTATGGTTCATTATCTCACTGGCACTAACGGCGGTGATGCCTAATACAGTCGGCCGCGCCGTGGCTCGTCTGCAATTAACCAGTTTGCGTGTGGCCCTGATTGGTCTGCTGGGCGCGGTGGTAATTACGATTGGCGTGGCCGTCTGTCTGTTGGTGTTGCCGGAAGTGATGGGCGCGGTGATTTCAGTTTTAGCGTTGCTGCTGGCACTGGTGGCCACGCTCTTTGGACGAGTTGTCATTTTCGCGGCCACCGGCCGTTGGTTGCAGCGCCGCTTTCTACCGCGCCTGCGATCTGAGTCGATCACGTTGCTGCTGGGTGTGATTTTATGGGTAATGCTGGCTTCCTTGCCATACGTTTGGCCGATCGTGATCGCCGGCTTGCTCGTGGTCAGTCTGGGTCTGGCTTTGACTGCTCGTTATCGCATCAATTGGAAAAAAACATCGCCCGAAAAGCTCTGATCGGCTGGTCCAAATTTGGCGGCCAATCAAACAAAAGCATTTGTGCATCCACTCGAAGAACCGACAGATGACGCCCTGGTTGCTGCGGCCGGCGCGGGGAATGAAGCAGCCTTCGAACAATTGTTCGAGCGCCATCGCCGTCAGGCAGCGCGCATCGCCGGGCGCTTCTTTCCTCAACGCGAACAGATTGAAGAAATAATCCAGGACAGCTTCACCAAGGTTTATCTGGCGCTGGGCAGTTATCACGGGACGCATGCGGCTTCCTTCAAGGCATGGCTCACCCAAATCGTAGTCAACTCGTGTTATGACCAGTTGCGACGGGTCCGGCGCCGGCCGGAACAATCGCTGGGCGAGCTGGAAGCGAGCGAAGGCCACGAACTGGCGGCTCAGGTCCGCTCCGCGGGGAGCGATGTTGAAAGTGCGCTGGTATCGCGCGATCTCGCCGGCAAGCTGTTGGCGCGCGTAAGTCCCGAGGATCGTCTGGTACTGACGCTGCTCGACGTCGAGGGCTTTTCGGTTGCCGAAATAGCCGAAATGATGAACTGGTCAATTTCCAAGGTTAAGGTCCGGGCCCATCGCGCCCGGGCACATTTGCGCGGTGTTTTGCGCCGGTTTCTTTAGGTTCGGCGTTCTTTACCAGGCCTTTGCCGGGCGGTAAATCGCCTGAATTGTTGTAACCTTTGACAGGCCTTAGCCGTCTTTCAGTCGTGAGGACGCGAGCTGCTGAGGCGCACGAGACAACGAACGATGTTCAAAACCAATAAGCAGAAAAAGAATGAACTGGACCGGGCCGGGAGGATTGTACTTTTCGCCGCCTCACGCAACGATGAGGAGGCTGCAGCCGCCGCAGCGTCGCCGTTTTTGTTTGCCAGAGTGCGCGCGGCTATCGCGGAAGCTGAACAGCAAGACGAAGCTGCAGGCTGGTTGTCGCTGCTTTTCGTCGCTCGGCGTGCGGTGCCGGCGATGGCTTTGATTGCGATATTGACCGCGATCCTGACGGTGTGGTCGATCAGACCCATTGCTCCCACGCCGGGATATGGATTGGAAGACGAGGCCCTCTCTGACACGCACGATCCGGGAGTGGAACAGACGATATTAACCAGGAACGCTTTGTCGCGCGACGAAGTATTCAGCATCGTTGTAGATCGTAGTGAGCGGGAGAAGCGGTAATGACTTTAGCAGGACGGACAAGATTGAAAATCTGGATCGTGCTCCTCGCCGTATTTGTACTTGGTTGTGTTACCGGTGTGGCGCTTACCGGTTTGTATCGATCGCGTGCCAGCAGCGGGACGGAATCGCGCGAGCGCGCCATGCACGAGCGATTTGAACGAATGCGTACCGAGTTGAATCTGACCGATCAGCAGACTACGGCCGTGCGCACCATTTTGGATGAGACGCGCAACGAGTATCGTGCTCTGCGTACCGAGTTAAGACCTCGCTTTGAAGAGCCACGAACGAAAGCGCGCTCCCGCATCCGCGCCTTGCTCACCCCCGAACAGCAGCAAAAGTTTGATGCGATGATTGTCCAGCAAGACGCACAACGAGACGAAGAACAGAAGACAAAGCATTGATTGCGGCTTCCCCGCTGAAGAATAAACCACCTTGTCTATTCTTTTTGAGAGGATGGCCATCTTTTTGCAACTAACACGTTTGATGGGGCGTAGATAATGGGTACTTTCCGGATCAGCGAAGCAAAAATCGTGCGACATCTATTGATATTGACGTTGGCCCTGATCGCGTTGCTCGGCATTGCCTTCAATGTAGCCGGACAAACTCCGGGCGCATCTTCGACGCCGCCGGCGGTGAGCGGTGTGATCGGCGAAGTCAAAGCCATTGACACGGGAACCAAACAAATGATTGTCAGAGCCGACAATGGCGTGCTCTTCACCGTCAACCTCAGTGATAAGACGCAGTACAAACGCATGGCTCTCGGCCAGACGACATTGACCTCCGCCACCGAGATTACCCTGTCCGATATCGGCCAGGGCGACCGCGTGTGGGCGCGTTGGAGACCTGGCTCAGATCAAAAGACCGTCCCCTCAGCTCAGGTTGTCGTGATGAGCAAAGCTGACGTCGCAAAGAAGCAGGAGCAGGAACGTGCTGAGTGGCGGCGGCGAGGTGTCAGCGGCATCGTCGCATCACTTAATCCGTCAACGAAGGAAATTACCGTTTCCAGTCGCACCCTGATGGGCACTCCGCAGTCCGTGATCATTCCCGTCACCGACAAAGTCATGATCCGGCGTTATCCTCCGGATTCGATCCCCAAATATAGCGCAGCCAGGCCGAGTAAGTTTGAAGAACTCAAGACCGGCGATCAGTTGCGGGCCCTGGGCGACAAGAGCGCCGATGGCACCCACCTGACTGCTGAAGAAGTTGTGTTTGGATCTTTCCGGATCGCCGGTGGGACCGTGACCGCCATCGACGCCGCTAACAATCAAATCAAAATCAACGATCTGCAAACAAAGAAACCTTTGACGATTGTGCTGAGACCGGAATCGGTCCTGCGGCGCTTTCCTGAGGGTGGCATGTTCGGCGGAGGCCCGGGCGCCGGCGGTCCGGGCAGACCCAACGCGGCAGGAGGAACTCCGCCGGCATCGGGTCAGGGAAAACCGTCTCCGAATCAGCCGCCGCCCACAGGCGGTGGTGCTGGTCAGCAGGCTGGAGGCCCGCGCCCCGGCGGCGGAATGAACATGGCCGACCTGCTTGAGCGTCTACCGACGATTTCGATCAATGACCTGAAAGTCGGCGACACCGTCATCATGTCCAGTCTGCAGGGTTCGGATCCGAGTCAATTGACAGCAATCTCACTGGTCGCCGGCGTCGAGCAACTTCTAACCATGATGGCGGCGCGCCAACCAGCCGGTGGACAGGGTGGGCGGTCTCAGGGGGTTGATCTGAACGGCAGTTTCGGCGGCATGTTCGGCGGCGTTGGCGTACCGTAAGGTCTCGCCCTCGCACCGCGACCAGAGATGGCGACAACCAATTCAGAGCGCTAATCTCCAAATATTCTTTATTTGAGAAGAGTTGAATGATGAGTCTTAGAAAAGTATTAACACATTTCGTATCCTTCGTTTTGGTCGCAGCGTTTGCGACTTCTGTTTTTGCCCAGGGACGCGCAAGTCTACGTGGTCTGATCACAGATGAATTTGGTGCTGCGATTGTGGGTGCGACCGTGACGTTGACTGATGCCGCAGGCGCAAAAAAAACCGCCACCACAAATGCCGATGGCACGTACAGCTTTACGGGCCTCACGCCGGGAAAATTCACGATCCATGCAATCGCCAAAGGCTTCGCGGCTTCTGAGGATGCCGAAGTTGACGTGTCTACAGCGCGGCGCGATCCTTTCAACATCTCCCTGAAGATTGCCGCCATCGAGACGCAGGTGAAAGTCGAAGCCAACGCGCCGCTCAGCACCGAAACCGGCAACAATGCGAACCAGCAGGTGATCTCGGGAAAGGATCTGGAAGGTTTGCCGGACGATCCCGACGAGCTTGCGGCCGCCTTGCAAGCCCTGGCAGGGCCGTCAATTGGTCCGAACGGTGGCCAGATCTTTATCGATGGTTTTTCCGGCGCGAATATGCCGCCGAAAGAATCCATCCGTGAAATTCGCATCAACCAGAATCCGTTTTCCCCGGAAAACGATCAACCGTCGGCGCGCATAGAGATCCTGACCAAACCCGGAACTGATAAACTCCGCGGCAACGTGTCATTCAACTTTAGCGACGAGAGTTTGAACTCACGCAATCCGTTTGCCGTCAGCTCGAGCAAGCGTTCTCCTTTTCAGATTCGTCAACTGGGCGGAAACTTGAGCGGGCCGCTGATCAAGAATAAGGCTTCATTCTTTTTCGAGGTCAATCGTAACGAGACAGATGACAACGAACTGGTGCGCGCCACGATCCTCGATCCAGCCTTCAACATCACGCAGGTCGGAATCAGCTTTCTGCAGCCAAGGCGGCAAACCAGCTTCAGTCCGCGTATCGACTTTGCCATAAACTCGCACAACACGCTGATCGCGCGCTACAACTACAATCGTAATGAGACCAAAAATAACGGCGTGGGCGGCTTTTCGTTGCCTGAGCGGGGTTACAACTTTACTTCCACGAATCAGAATGTTCAGTTGACCGAAACCGCGGTCATTAACGCCACCACGATCAACGAGACGCGCTTTCAGTTTGCGCACGGCCGCAACGAATCTTTGGGAAATAGTTCGATACCGGTGCTAAACGTCAGCGGTGCCTTTATCAGCGGCGGCTCTCAGGTGGGTCATGCGATTAACGAATCGAATCGCTGGGAGTTGAATAACTTTACCCAGATGCAGCGGAATTTGCACACGTTCAAGTTTGGCGGCCGCATCCGCCACGTCCGGATAAATGATCTCAGTCCCAATAACTTTGGTGGGCAATGGTCTTTCACCGGAGGTTTCGGACCCGCACTGGACGCCAACAACAACCCCATCGCCGGCACCACAATTCAATTGAGCAGCATTGACCGCTATCGACGCACCGCGCTCTTTCAGCAACAGGGCTTGACGGCCCAGCAGCAGGCTTACTGTGATCCGGGAAGTTCCGTAGCTCAGTGCATTCGCACACTTGGCGGCGGCGCCTCACAATTCAGCATCAATACGGGCAACGCGCAAGCATCAGTTTCACAAACTGATCTCGGCGTCTACTGGCAGGATGATTGGCGCCTGCGGCCGAACTTCACTGTCAGCTATGGCCTGCGTTACGAAACGCAGACCAACGCGCACAGCAAATACGATTTTGCGCCGCGCGTCGCCTTTGCCTGGTCGCCGGGCGGCGGCGGAAGTTCTACGCGCCCACCCAAGATGGTAATCCGCGGGGGCGGCGGAATCTTCTACAATCGGTTTGGTGAAAATCAGACCCTGCAAGCGAATCGCTTTAATGGCGCTAACGAACTGCAGTTCGTAGTCACTGAGCCGGTTTTACTAAAGTCACCCGGTTTGGCAGTGCAAGCCGGCCAGCCGGTCTATTCGTTCCTTAACACCTATCCGGCAATTCCTGCGATAACAGGCGTGCCGGCGAGCCAGCAGACGATTTGGCGCGTCGCTCCGAATCTGCAAGTGCCGACAGTCTATCTGCTGGGGGCGCAGGTCGAGCGCCAATTACCGAAAAACTTTACCGCGTATGTGGGTGTGTACACGCTGCGAATTCTTCACTCCATTCGCGCGCGCGACATCAACGCTCCGCTGCCTGGAAGCTTCTCGGTCGCGACGCCAAACGGCGTCAGGCCGATTCCTGCGCTGGGCGACATCGATCAGTATGAAGCCAGCGGCAAGTTTCGGCAGAGTCAGATGTTCATCGGATTCAATAGTCGCCTTAACCCGGCCTTTACGCTCTCCGGCAATTACGTTCTTAGCAAGACGTCGAACGACACTGATGGTCAGGGCGGCAGCCTCTTTCCCATGAATTCCTACGACCTGCGCGGCGAGTACGGTCGTGGCGGATTCGACATACGGCACCGCTTCACCCTGTTCGGCACGTTCAACTCGCCGTGGTGGAAGCTGGTATTCAATCCATTTATCGTCGCCAACTCCGGTCCACCATTTAATATCACGACCGGTGTGGACTCGAACCTTGACCGTCAGTATAACGAACGGCCCAGCTTCGCTTCAGCAAACGCTGATTGCACCAGTCTGAACATTCGTTGCACCCGCTTTGGTAACTTTAACCTGACCCCAGGTCCGGGCGACCAGATCATTCCACGAAACTATGGACACAGCCCGGGCTCGCTGTCCGTAAACCTGCGCATCAGTCGAATCTTCAGCTTTGGTGGTGAGGCTGCCAGAAGCAAGGCTTCGGCGGGAAACCAAAAGAGCACGACCGACACTAGCAAGCGTGGCGGCGATGGAGGTGGCGGCGGAGGCCGAGGTGGCCCAACAATCGGCGCCGGCATGCCGGGTGGCGGTGATCGCAAAGGTCCCGGCGGCGGAGGTCCCGGGATGGGCGGCTTTGGTGGCGGAGGCAACGGCGCGGGAAAATATTCGCTAACCTTGGCTGTTAATTTTCAGAATATTTTGAACCACGTGAACCTCGGAACGCCAGTGGGCAATCTTTCCTCGCCAAACTTTGGGCAGTCGCTCGGACTCGCCGGCATCTTTGGTGGCTTCGGGGGCTTTGGAGGAGGAGGAGGCGGAGGCGGCGGGACCGGCTCGGGTAACAGAAAAGTCTATCTGAACGTGAGATTCAATTTCTGAACTTTCAGCGCGTCGGGGCGTAATGCTTAGGAGACCGCCTGCTGAATCTCCGCAAAAAAGGGAAATCTTTGATGAAGAAATATCTAACGGCGCCCATGGTTCTTCTCTTCCTGGCCGCGGTCACTACCGGCCAGGAGTCTTCTACCGGAAAAGTCAACAGCTCTGTTAAAACGACCCCTCCTGCGATCGTTGTCTCGTCGATCACGCCGAACAGCACGCCCATTGAACTCGCGCGCGCGGCCCTGGCAGCACAGGGCGGTGACAAATTCAAGAATCTGAAAAGTATGATGCTCGTCGGCAGCGTCGACCTCTATCCGCCCAATTCCGCGCAATCAATTCCGGGAAAGTTTGCCATGGTCACTGCCGGTGACCGGGTGCGCATCGATATTGACGCGCGCCCGATCTTTGTATTTAAGCAGATCTATGATGGGCAACAATCCTACAGCTCAATCCCCGGCGTGCAAATGCCTCCGGCAAACAAGTTCGGGCTGCCGGTGCTGGCAAAATTCGACCAGCCAGGTTACACAGTTTCGGGCTTGCCGGATAAGAAGAAGTTGCGCGGCTTTCGTGTCGTCGATGTGGACGGCAACACTACTGATTTCTATCTGGAACCGTCCACAGGCCGCGTGATGATGTATTTGATTCCTTACCAGGGCTACACCTTCGGCACTGAAAACTCAAAGATGAAAGAAGTCGAGGGTGTGTTGATCCCCTTCAGCTTTACCCAGAGGCTGGAGACGGCGCAGGGGGCATTTTTCGCCGAATACAAAGTCAAAGATGTAAAGCTCAATCAACCAGTCGGTGCCGACGTGTTCGCATTTCAATAACGGTCGAACAGACTGCTACGAGAAAGGCCACTTCCTTTGAAAAGAAGCGGCCTTGTTATTTCCAGCAGAGCGCATCAGTTGTAGCGCCGCTGTGTGCTGAGCGCTTGAGCTTCCGCTAATCCCGTTTCAGATCTATTTTGAGCAAGCGCGCGACCGTCGACGGCAGTTCATCGACCTCGTCGGGCTTCTTCAAGAAAGCATCGACTCCGGCGCGCCAGGCCTGAGTTTCCGATTCGCCCCCGGCAAGCATCACAACCGGTGTGCGGCGCCGATGGGTTATTTTCCGAGTGCGTTGCACCAGTTCCAGCGGGGTCAAGCCCGAAAGCTCTTCGTCGATAACCAGCAGATCATAATCATCGCTGCTCGTTAATTTTCTCAGAGCGCTGTCACCGTCGCTGCAAACTTCCACCCGCCATTCTTCGGGCGCCAGCATTTCGCCGACCAGCCGCGAGGCAAGCTTGGGGTTCCCGACATGCAGAACAGAGACCTGCGCCGATCCCCGATGCGCGCGATTCCTGCCTGGCTTGGTTTTGATTTTTCTGGGCTCAGAAAAAATATGACGCCGTCTTCTCCGGACCGCGGTCCTGGTCTTCAGCAACTCCTTGTGCCGGCTGTTAATTAAAGAAATCAGACTCTGATGATGATTAAAGCCGAGCAGGCGCGCCGCTCGAGTGACCGAGCCGCCGGCGTCCCGCAGCGCCCGTTCAATCAGGGCTTTCTCGCAATCCAGGATCTGTTGTTTGAAAGAGAAGCCCTCCCACGATTGCTCTTTCGATTTCTTCTCCTCGTCTTCGGCTGATCCCAGCGCCTCAATCACCTGGCGCGCGCATGAGATAAGCCGACTGGTCGCCGAAGGGTCCTGCGACCGTTCCAAAAGCTCGGCAGCGGATTGATAGACGACGGCCAAATCTTCGGCTGAGGTCTGTTCGCGTAGCTCTTCGATAATGCTTAACTTGGCGCGGCCCGCACCCTCCAGGTCACCAGCCGTCTCAGCCACAGTGATCGCCCGCTGCAGCAGGGACCGCGCCTGCGGGTGCCGTCCCATACGCGCCTGCACGGTTCCATATGTTGTCAGAGCCTCAGCCAGCAACGCTTGCTCTCCGCCTTTCTCCAGAGTCCTGACAGCTGACTGCGCAAATTTTTCGGCCTCGCGAAGTTTGCCTTCGGCAAGTAATGTGCGCGCCCGCGTATCGTTTACCTGAGCGAGATGAACCTGGTCACCAATTTGGACGAATAGGCTCCCGGCACGCGTCAGATGTTCATGTGCTTCGGCGAACTTGCCGAGTGTAAGGAGGAGCGAACCCAAATTGTTCTCAACCGAAGCTTGATATCGACTGTTACCCGCTTGTTCGAAGTGAAAGCTCGCAGCTGTGTATTCGAGCAATGCCCGATCTACAAACTCCTTGTCGCCGACACTGAGTTTCTTGAATAAGAGCGCGAACTCGTTATGGAAGGACCCCTTGAGGGAATGATCCTCACTTGGCTCTAAGAAAGCGGCGGCTTGGCTATAGAACCGCAGAGCATCGTTCAGTCGCCGTGCCCAAACTTCAATGATTCCAGCGCGAATGAGAAGCGTTCCTTTTAGTTCGCTCCCTTTGTCACCCAAACAATCTAAAGCACTTGACAAAGTGATGCGCGCTTCATCGTAAGAGCCTTCTCGCCAGTAACAGAGCGCCAGATCGCCGCGCGCCTCCGCTACTTTCTCAGGTCGTCCAAGATCCTCAAATATCTCTACGCTCCTTGTGATCAGATTCTTTGCGCTCTCTTGGCTACCTCCAGTCTGATCGGCACTCCCCAGCCACCCAGCCAAATTGCCAACCCGGAGTAGAACCTCAGCTTTCGTCGGCTCGTCAAGACCATCAAGCTCTGGCGATCCAGAGCGTTCGGGCCAGAATTCGGCTAGGGCTTCGTAGGCGGCATCATATTCACCCGCTTTCTCAAGCTGTTTTGCCGCACGGCAGCAAAGGACTGCCCTCTCGGTGGTTCCCAAACCGCGAGTCTGTTCAGCAAGGTCTCTTAATTGAGATGCTAAGTTCATGTGAGGCCTACCTTTCTGTATACTCGATAAAAAAGTTGCGGTTAGATAGGCGGATTGAGTATTTACTCGATTTGAAAAGTCATCCCGCTTCTAAAAAACCGCTCGGGCCTTGTCCATTTCAAGGACAGCCGCAAGCAAAACACCACGAGGCTAAGGAGAAAGCATGAAAACCCTAAAACAACTAGGTGCCGTCGTCGCCATGACGTTTGTTCTCGGCGTTTCGGTATTGGGTGCGCCGCCATGCACGCCCGGCGACATCAGTACGCCGCCATGTGCGGCCGTCCGAGCACTATCGCCCGGCGAAACGAGTACGCCTGCGGCGGGTGCACTTGGCCAGACAGACACGCCGCCTGTGGGCGAAATGTCCCTGACTGAAATCGCGTCATCTGTGCTGCTCAGCATGGTGTCGCTTTTCTAGTTAGCAGACCGTCAGTCTTTCCCTCTGAATAAGAACTTGCTCTGCCGGGCGAGCCGTCCCACTGGCAGAACAGTATAAGTGTGCTTTACCGGCGCGTCTCAGTATTGATGAAGCCCGCAACAAACAAGTGCGTGTGATACCGGTACGCTGCGATTACAAAATGGAAGCCAGAGAATGCCAAAATCTTACGATCTCAAACAGCTTAGGAAGCCTGATAGGAGGGCCCCGACTGCCGCGTAGCATAATCCTGAGCAAGCCAGAATGCAACCAACTTTTGCAGATTTTTTTAACGGATTGACGTTGCTGGTGTTGTGAGCCGTTGCAAGTCAGCACGCCGCGCGCGATGGAACTGGCTGAGATTTTTCCCGGCGATTTTTTGGCTTCCGGGTCCGCGATTCAGCGCAAAGTTTATCGGATGCGCGCGATGAAGCTGACGCTGCCAGTATTGTTGGGCGAAGTCTGGCTCAGATTCCCTGTGAAGGTCCAGTGGATATTTGTGACTGATCGATCATAGCCTGCGGGCGCACCGCCGCCTCCACTCACCGGCGTGTACATCCAGGTCGTCCCACCATCGTTCGAATAAGTGACCGCCACCGTAAGAGCGGTGGTCCCGAGACTGCTCGTCACTGAGCCAACTTTGAAATCAGTGTTTGCCGGTATCGGGTCAGTGATGACGAGGCTCTGTGCGGCGAGGCTGCCCGAGTTCGTGAATGTTACGGTGTAAGCAAGATCGGTTTCAGGCGGCTGCGAGCCGGAGGGATCCACACTCTTAACGAGCCCGACGCTTGGCGTGCCCGTGGTTAACACGACGTCGTTGCCGGTGCCGCCGACGTAACTGATCGTGAAATTGACTCCATTCAGCGTAACCGTGGCGCCCTCTGCCAGTCCTGAAAAAGTGCCCACCACCGCGTCGGTGCCATCGTTGTTGATGATGGTAAGTTGTGTGCCTCCCGCCGGCGTGAAACCCAGCGAGGCGCTCAGCGTTGCGCCTGTTAAATTCACCGTGCCTGTGACGTTCAGTTGGTCATAGCCGCTTCCCGCTGTCGTGCCATTTAGTTGGACTACAAAAGTAGGACTGCCACTGCTCCAATTCACGTTGCCGCTGTTAAGAATGCCCGGATTGCTGGCCGGACTGCCGACTGAGATCGTCCCACCCGAGGACGTCGAGGTAATCATCCCCACCGTCACCGTGCCCCCCAACGTACCACCGTTAACGCTCACCTCGCTGCCGCTTTGCGAGCCGTTGACCAGCAACGTGCCGGCGCTCACCGTCGTCATCCCCGTATAGGTGTTGGCGCCCGACAGCGTCAGCGTGCCGTCGCTCGTCTTGGTCAAGCCGCCCGATCCGGCGCCAATGCCGCCATAGGTCAACGTCGCGCTCGACGCGACGTCAATCGTGCCGGTCGAGTTGAAGGCGATGCCGCGATTGGAACTGAGCGTGAAGGTGGCCGTGGTCTGGAGCGTGCCGCCGCCAAAAGTCAACTGTCCTACTGTCGGGCTGCCCGGCGCCGTACCCAGGTTGTTGTCCGCCGCGATGCTTACCACGCCGCCGTTAATGTCGGTGGCGCCCGTGTAGGTGTTGGCCGCTGACAAAGTGAGTGTGCCGCCGTCGGTCTTGGTCAACCCGCCGGTCCCGCTGATCGCCGTCGTCGAGAGCGTAGTGTTGCCCGCGCCCGCCACTGTCAGCAGGAAGCCGCCATTGGTAATCCCGCCCGTGCCCGTCAGCGTGCCCGCCGTCGAACCGATGGTGCTGGCCGAGCCGAGAGTTATCGCTCCCGCCCACGAGTTGCTGCCGCTGACATTGAGCAACGCTCCGCTGCCGCCGCCCGTGCCGTTGATCGTCAGTGCCTCGGCGCCCACGGCAATGTCGCCCTGCACTTCCAGCCGCGCGCCGCTAGCCACCGTCGTACCCGCCGCGGTCGTGCCCAGCGCGGTGGCGTTCTGAATGTTGACCACTCCGGCGCTGATGGTGGTCGTGCCCGTATAGGTGTTGGCGCCCGACAGCGTCAGGGTGCCGGCGCTGGTCTTGGTCAATTCACCCGCCCCCGCCGCGATGCCGCCGTAGGTGAGTGTGGTGCTCGACGCCACGTCAATCGTGACCGGCGAGTTGAAGGCAATGCCGCGATTGGAACTGAGCGTGAAGGTGGCCGTGGTCTGGAGCGTGCCGCCGCCAAAAGTCAACTGTCCTACTGTCGGGCTGCCCGGCACCGTACCCAGGTTGTTGTCCGCCGCGATGCTTACCACGCCGCCGTTAATGTTGGTGGCGCCCGTGTAGGTGTTGGCCGCTGACAAAGTGAGTGTGCCGCCGTCGGTCTTGGTCACCGTCCCGGCCCCGTCCATCACCTGCGAGACCGTGCTGCTGCCACTGGCGTTGCTCACCGTAAGGCCAGTCGTCAAACTCACCGAGTTGCCGCCCAGCGTATAGCCACCCATCGAGACCGTGATCGAACCGAAACTGGTCCCATTCGCGAAATCACTGTTGGGCGAGGGGCGCGTGCCTACGCCCGTGGCGTCAAACACCAAACTATCCCCGACCGTCGGCGCCACATCCCCCACCCAATTGGCTGCCGTGGTCCAGTTGTTGTCGCCACCACCGCCGTCCCAGGTGAAGGTGGTGGCCGCGCGGGTCAAGACCACGTCGTTGCCGGTGCCGCCGGTGTAGCTGATGGTGAAGTTATACCCACTGAGCACGATGTTGGAACCTTCGGATAATCCCGCGAAGGTCCCGGTTACTGCGTCGGTGCTGTCGTTATTGATAATCGTAAAGGTGCTGCCGATCGCCGGCGTGAACCCCACCGTGCCGCTCAAGCTAGCCCCCGTCAGGTTCACTGTGCCCGTCACATTCAACTGATCGTAGCCGCTGCCTGCCGTGGTGCCGTTGAGTTCCACCACAAAACTCGGCGAGCCGGTACTGAGATTGACGTTGCCGCTGTTGAGGAGGCCCGGACCGCCGCTTCCCGGCGCCAGCGAACCGCCCGAGGCCGTCGAGGTAACTGCTCCCATTGTCCCGGCGCCGCCCAGGATGCCGCCGTTGAGGCTCACCGCGCTGGAGCTCTGTGAGCCATTGACCAGCAGCGTACCGGCGCTCACTGTCGTTGTTCCGGTATAAGTATTATCGCCCGACAGCGTCAGGGTGCCGGCGCTGGTCTTAGTCAACGATCCGCTGCCGGTGATGATTTGCGCCGCGGTCACAGTCGTCGCCGAGGCGACATCAATCGTGCCGCCGCTCGCTCCCAACGTGGTGCCGCGATTGGCGGCAAACGTAAAAGTCCCCGTCGTGGCCAGCGTGCCGCCGTTGATCGTCACCTGATTGGCGACCGGCGAACCCGGCGCTGCGCCCAAATTCGTGCCCGTGCTAATGCTCACCGTACCAGCGCTGATCGTGGTGATGCCCGTGTAAGAGTTGGACGAATTACTCAACACCAAAGTGCCGGCGCTGGTCTTGGTCAACGATCCGCTGCCGGTGATGATTTGCGCCGCGGTCACAGTCGTCGCCGAGGCGACATCAATCGTGCCGCCGCTCGCCCCCAACGTGGTGCCGCGATTGGCGGCAAACGTAAAAGTCCCCGTCGTGGCCAGCGTGCCGCCGTTGATCGTCACCTGATTGGCGACCGGTGAACCCGGCGCTGCGCCCAAATTCGTGCCCGTGCTAATGCTCACCGTACCAGCGCTGATCGTGGTGATGCCCGTGTAAGAATTGGACGAATTACTCAACGTCAGCGTGTTGGCACCCGTTTTCATCAGCGCGCCACTGCCACTGATCAGACTACTGATGCTCACGTCGGTCGAGCCGCCCACGGTGAACGTTCCCGAATCACTCACACCGCCGGTGCCAACCGTCAGCAAACCTGAGCCGATGTTGTCCAACCCGCCGCCGCCGGCGTTCAGCGTGAAGCCGCGCGTGTAAGTGGCCGCCGCGCCCGTGTAAGAAAGCGTGCCCGTGTTGCTGCTGTCCCCCAAAATCACCGCGTTGCTGGCGTTGCCCAAATTGCTGACGCCGCCGCTGACCACGATACTGCTGGCGCTGATCGTGCCCTGACTGATTGTCGTCGCGCCGCTGTAAGTGTTTGAGCCACTCAAGGTCAGCTTGCCGCTCCCGATCTTTGTCAATGCACCCGTGCCGGAGATTACACCGGCATAGGCCGCAGGGCTTGTGCTGTCGCCACCGACCGTCAACGTTGCAGCTCCGAGCGTCACGTTGCCGCCGGTCGCTCCGCCGCCGGTAAGAGAACCGATCTGAGTGTTGAAACCGGTGATGTTCAAAATTGCGCTGGCAACATTGGCCATTGTCACCGCGGAGTTGTTGCCAAAGGCGCCGCTCACATTGGCCACCGATACCACCCCCGCCTTGAGCGTGCCGGCGTTCACCGTCGTCGCACCCGTGTAAGTGTTAGCTCCCAACAGAGTCCAGGTGCCAGTTCCATTCTTGGTCAACGTGCCAGAGGTCGTGCCAATGATGCTTGCGATACTGCTGCCGGCGCTTGTCCCATTCAGCGTCAGCCCAAATCCTGAACCGGTAATCGTGCCCGCATTCGAAATAATGATGTTTCCGCTGCCGGCCACAATGCTGCTGGCGCCGCCCAGCGTGATCAACCCGCTATAAGTCGCTGCCGTCGCCGAACTGTTCGTCAACGCTCCACCGCTGGCAACACCCGTCCCGTTCAACGTCAGCGCTTCAGTCGTTCCCAACGTGAACCCATTCAAATCCAGCGCCGCGCCCGTGGCCGAAACCGTCGTCCCAGCACCCGTGGTGCCCAGCGGCGTGTTAGTCGCTCCACCCGCCGCTCCCAGCTTCAACGTCCCCGCACTGATCGTCGTCAAACCGGTGTACGTGCTCGCACCCGAAAGCGTCCACGTGCCGGTGCCGCTCTTGGTCACCGTGCCCGCGCCCGTGCCGATGATGCTGGCGATACTGCTGCCGGCGCTGGTCCCATCCAGCGTCAACCCAAATCCAGAACCGGTAATC